>OKWA01000189.1_pt1 | contig 43927 bp, 45 predicted proteins | sample 1606861 | NCBI WGS metagenome assembly OKWA01 (sample SAMN03281007, study PRJEB24777) | human gut metagenome | isolation source: fecal sample PR166 from 1 month old female Malay infant, vaginally... | reverse complement strand
ACCAAAAAGAAGCAGATACACCATTCCCTTATTGCATGTTTTTTAGTACAATATTACTGCAAGCGCATTAATAACCTGAGAAAGGAAACTTACCCACCATGCCTAGAAAAACCTTTGTATATCCACACCCTATCAACGCATACATTATAAAGCAACTAGGGATTACTGTAGAAGAATTTTGTGAATTACATGCTTTCTCTCAAGGAACTGTCTCTTCCTGGATTACTCGCAACAAAAAAATTGAAACACTTCCTATTTCATTTATTTATTCTCTTTCTTTGTCGGCCAGCAAGACTATGGATCAGGTATATTCAGACCTTCTAAAACTGCAAGACGATTATTTGCTGCACCTGGAACGTTACAGACGTACTAAAAAAATTATTGATAAAGAAGTTTAGTGTAACATGCGTTAACAATATCTCTATTTTTTTGTTCAATCAAAAACAAGTAACAGCAATCCTTATTTTTAGATTATTACACCTTAGGATTATCTGTACAAACCTATCTATAAATAACAAGTAGGCGAAAAATGCCTGGCTGTTTACCCATTTCAACTTCTACATTTTGTTTCTTTCTATTACTTATGTATCAATATTTATTATGTATTACTTACCACTTTTAATACATTTAGTTACTACCTTAAATTGTTTTGTCTAGCACTTTTCCCCTATACTTATAACGTAATTACCGGTTTTATTCTATTTATCTACTACCTTATCAATATTTATTTACTACTTTAATAGCATTTATCTACTACCTTTTATTAAAAATTATTACTTATACATCAACATTTAATATATATTACTTCTTATTTATCTACCACTTTTATTGCATTTAATTACCACCTTAAACCGTTTTATTTAGTGTTTTCCATTTATCTTTATAACTTAAAAAATATTTATTTTATTTAATTACTACCTTATCAATATTTATTTACTACTTTAATAGCATTTATCTACTACCTTTTATTTAAAATTATTACTTATACATCAGCATTTAATATATATTCCTTATTATTTATCTACCACTTTTATCCAATTTAGTTACTACCTTAAATATATTTTAACATACGTAAAGAAAGTGTAAAATTCATAACTTATACTTCTCCTTATAGACTTCAAAAAAATCATTAAGAAAATAAAAAAATACCTACCACTTTAAATAAATATGGTAGGTATTTTTTTATTTTCTTATTTTATCGTTGATTCCCCATTGTTTCTTTATATCAGTAAACGTTTCTTGCTTTATTTCTTCAGACGAACGTATCACATTATTGTCTATATCTACATCAGGAATAATAGGATGGGCTTCTCTAAACAAATCTAATTCAAGGGCAACAGAATTAAGTAAATCATTTTTATCTTCTTGAGAAAGATTTAATCGAATATATTCATTTAAAGCTTTTCGCAATAATTCGTCTTTTTTCATATTTGTTTCATACTTTTCAACCATGATGCTTGCTGTAGCATTAGTAAGGGCAGATAATTTAACAGATTGCATTGCAGCGTAAACTTTATCAAATTTTGTTATTGGGGCACCTTTTCTTTTCTTTCGAATAGGTACTTCATGAGTTACAGAGCTTGTTTTCTGGCTTCTAAAGGTACTATTAGTCTTAGGAATATTACTTATAGTTGTTTCCCTTGCCTTCTCCTTTGATTGCTGCTTTATTTTATCTAGTCCTTTATTACTACTACCAAAGATACCTAAGTTTTTAATCTCAGCCATTCTTTACACCTACCCTTCATACCAATGTTCATGTTCTTCTAATTCGTCCAAAATGTTGATAAATAATTCATGGCATTTCTTATCCCATTGCTTTAATTTTCCTTTTTTAGTTAATTCAGTAGTGATACCTGATCCATCATATCTTTTAAGTCGTGCATTTTTTAGCACAACGTTTTTAATTAAGTGCTCTCCATAGATTTCCTGTGCTTGTTGATACATTTCTTTATCTACGGAATCACCGCTTTCTAACATAAATGGAACAACACCAGCAACTTTTAAATTTGTATCAAATTCATTCGTAAAGAAGTCCATATATTCCAAATACTGCATAGCATTACGCATAGATTTGACTTGAGTTTGTAACACAACAATAGCCCAATCAGCTATATACATAGCTGATTTACTATAAATAGAAATTGATGGAGGTACATCCAAATAAATGACATCAAAATCATTAAATAGAGGGGATAGTTTTTCTTCCATGTATTTGAACTTATCAATTGAATTAGGAAATCTATCTTTAATCCAATCATCGTATAATTCAAATGACATATCCGCAGGTAATATATATAGATTGTCAATAATCTTATAAATAGCATCATGTGGATCAACGTTAGAGATAAGTACATCAGTAATTGTATTGGTATATTCGATTAACTCACCTTCACCGCCGCCTTCTTCTTTAGAAAAATTCATATGCGTTAAGTTCATAACATCAGAAGTATTTCCTTGCATATCTAAATCAATGATTAATGTTTTTAATTCTTTAAATTTTGCTGACTCAAATCCAAACATTTGAGCACAAGTACTTTTACCGACGCCACCTTTAAAGTTACCTATTACATATTTTTTTGCTGCCATACATGCAACTTCCTCTCTAAGTACAATTTTACAAATATTATAACATACCACCAAAAATATAACTAGTTTAAATACCACCATAAATACTTAAGGTAGTAATTAATTTCAATCCAACAATAATTACTGTGGTATTCAATTTATTTAAAGGTGGTAAGCAAATAATTTATTTATGTATTTACAGTGGTAGATAATTAATTATATTGTAAAAAAAGGTAGTAACTAATTATATTTTAGGTGGTAATTAATTCATAGTGTTTTAACATTTAAAGTGGTAGGCAATTAAATTAAAAGTGGTAACTAATTGATTAAATAACTATCATTATTATTACTATTTATACATTTTCATACAAAAAATAAGTGGTAGATAAATAAATTAAAAGTGGTAACTAATTGATTATTAAAAGTGGTAGATAATTTATTTTATAGTAGAAGCGAATTATATATTCAGGTAGTAACTAAAAAAAAATTTTTGACATTAATGGTGGTGGTTAAATACTTATTTTTCAAGATTGAGGTGGTAGCTAAATAGTTTTTCTTTGAATTTAATGTGGTAACTAATTGAATTAGCTATTATTATTGCTTGCCAACCTCTTTTGTCTTTGATATTTTTAAATTACTTACTATGCGAATAAAGGATATTTACTAAAGGAGTATGTAAAATAATGACGAATATTAAAGAACGGGGGTATAGTTATCAAAACAGCTACTCAGAGCTATTTTGGAAATTCCCACAGTTTCTGTTGAAAAATAAAAAATACAAATCCATGAAAGATAGTTCTAAAATTGCTTATATGCTTTTTAAAGACAAAATTTCTCTTGCTCTCACAAATAACTGGATTGACGAAGACGGAATGATCTATTTGATTTTTCAACAAAAGGATCTCATGGAGATGTTAAATTGCTATCAAGGAAAAGTTAAATCTACCCTAGACGAATTAGAAAAGTATGGCTTATTGGAAGTCCTCAGAGGGGGATTCGATGCGAAAGCTGGAAAAAACATAGCAAACAAATATTATCTCTTACAGCCAGAGTTAGAAAAAGAAGATTTATACTTATCAACAAATACAACTGATGAAACCCTTGATAAAACTGGATATGCTGAAATCGCACACCGTGAAACAAACGCTGAAACTCTTGATAATAGCGGATATGCTGAAATCGCACGTCGTAAAAAAATGTCTGAAACCCTTGATAAAACTGGATATGCTGAAATCGCACAAGTAAAAGATAATATCTATATAAATAATTCTTTAGATACATTAGACACAAAAGATACGAATAACGAGCAGATGCGACAACGTACTTTATTAGATCAGTTTCATGAAGTTCAAGAACAAACATTTTTAAACAAATCCAGCTTAAAATATATAGCGCTTTTTTCAAATACAATTCAAGAAGCTCATGAAAAAGTTGGAACAATTATTCGAGCTAAAAATAAAGCAGAGAAAGAGTATAATACGGTATTGTTAGGTGAAGATTATCAAGAAGAAATAGAAAAATGTTTGCGTCGTGTTCAACATAAGATTACTACAGATTCTACAATTAAAAGTCCCCAAGGTCTGTTTTACAAGTCTTTTTACAATTTATTTGTTGAATGTGTATTAGAAAAAGAAAATATAAAAAATAGGAATAATTCTAAAAATTCTGAAATTACTTTGCATAATTGGATTGAAAACTAAGTAAATTAGTTTATTCGTTTTAATAGATCTTATACTTTATTTTGCATCCTACTTAAAGTTTATTTGATAAAAATAAACTTTAAAATGTTTTCATCCATTCGGTTAGAGCAAAGTATTAACATAAAAAATGAAAATTCAATAGAGAATGGAGATTGCTATGGATGGAGTAGAAAAATTAGTTATACAAGATAAAACATATTATCTTGTAGGGACAAATCATATTTCAAAAGAAAGTGCGGAACTTGTAAAAAACGTTATTAATGAAGTTAGGCCAGGTTGTGTTTGTGTCGAGTTAGATCAAAAGAGATACCAAAAATATACTAGTCCTGAAGAATGGGCCAAAACAGACATTATTAAGATAATCAAACAAAATAAATTAGTAATGTTGTTCTCTAATATTGTTTACGGGGTATTACAAAGAAAATTAGCTAAGGAAAAAGGTACTATACAGGCAGGAGAACTAATTCAAGCCTTGGAGAGTGCTGAAAACGTAGGGGCTGATATTCAATTAATAGATAGGGACATACAAGTGACTTTCAAAAGAATGTGGAGGCATCTAAGTTTTACACAGAAGCCCAAATTAATAATGACTTTTTTTTCAGAATTTGATGATGTTGAGACTGAAAGATTGGAAGATTTCTTAGAGTCAGATAGCTTTGATAATGTGTTTATCCAACTTTCAAAGAAATTTCCAACTATATACGACGACATGATAACGGAAAGAGATAAAGTCATGGTAACTAATTTACAAAAATCCAAATATGATGTGAATGTTGTTGTTGTCGGTAAGGCGCACATAAACGGCATTAAAGAAAAATTAAAAGAAGAAAAAAATTATGATATTTCAGAATTAACAAGTATTCCTTCTAAAAAGTTGAGTAGTAAATTAATTGAGTTTATATTTCCGTTAACGATAATTTTACTACTCGCCATATCTTTCTTTTCGGGTGTTCAAGTTGGGTTTCATCAGCTTTTAAAATGGTGGGTCTGGAATGGTGGTTTAGCAGCGATATTTACTTGCTTTGCATTGCCTAGTCCTTTAACTATTCTGACGTCTCTAATAATGGCTCCCGTAGGTGCGTTGTCTCCGGTTTTGTCAGTAGGTGTTTTTTCAGCTTTAGCAGAAGCTACTGTTAAAAAACCTACGGTTAGAGATTTTTTAACAGTTCAAGATGATTTTTTATCAATTAAGACTATTTACAGTAATAGACTTATAAAGATAGGGCTTGTTTTTCTTTTATCAAATTTAGGAGGAGCTATAGGTAATATTATTGGGGGAATAGGTATTTTAAACAGTTTATTTTAAAAAATCATAAGGACTACAGTCTTATCCCCAAAGCGTAGTCCTTATGATTTTTTAGTTTATAGATCGTTAGAATAAGGCTGTGTAGCAAAAACATTTTTATCTGGATAAACAAAGTTTTCTCTTTGAGAAATAGATCTTAGTTCATTATCAAGATTTTCATAAGTGGAAATATAGCCTAGTTTTTTAAACATTTTTGCAGTTTGGACAGCTTCTAAAAAGATAGTAATATCTCTCGTTTGAAGAAAATTGGTTAGTTGTTCTAAGTAAACAATTTCTAAGTTTATAGACAGACCAATATGAAACCTAGGTATTTTCCTTAGTGATTTGAAAGTAGTTATATAGTCTAGAGCAAGAGAATACTCTTCTTGATGCAGGCACTTAGAAATTATATTACTAAGGCACTGTTGTACACAAAAATCAAAAGTAACTCCGTGTGATTCAGTAACAGGAAATAATTTATCTATTAAAAACGATATATCTTGTATATTTACGAAAAAAACCATATTACTAACCATTTCGTAATCAAAAGAATAAAAGATTTTACGTTTTTTGTACTTGTTTTTAAGCTGTCGTAAGTCTTTTTTTGAAAAATAATCTTTATCGAGATAGTTCTCCTGAATACCTAATGAAATCATGGTAATATACAAACAATAATGACCAAAACTTTTATCTTTGTCGTTTTCAATTTCCGTGAACTTCTCCAAAAAGTCTTCAGGTGAGGATAAATAATTGGGAATATTTAGTTTTTGTTTCCAGAAAGGCAATGAATCTAATTGAGTTACGTCGGACCAATATAAAATTTCTTCAGGTCGCATTGCAATTTTATCACAAATTTTTTGTAGTTGTTGTAGTGATAATTCTTTCTCGTTTTTTTCAAATCTTTGATAGCTAGCTTTTGACATTATGTTTTCATAAAAATCTGTTTGGGAATAACCAAGCTCTTCTCTAATTTCTTTGATTTTTTTTGGATTAAACAATCTCTAAAACCCCCTATAAAAAGCATAATTTAGAACCCAGTTAAATATGTTTTGTTATCAAAAACAAGAAAAGTGGCTAAAAATAGCATAAAAAAGATGGATAAAATTGATTTAAAAAGCACCTTATATTTATAAAAATTAGAATTTGTTATAAAAATCGTTGATAAAGAATCAAGTTTATGCTATTATCTATGTGAGGAGGGAATATCTTTATGAAAAACAAAAAAATATTATCTATCCTTAGTATAATTAGTGTATTAACAGTTACATTAATATCGTAAACGTCTCAAAAATTTTAGAGTTAACAAAATAAGAACCGACTACCATAGGACTGGTAATCCTAGAGGGTAGTTAAACAATTCATGGTACAACATGAACTGTAATCGGCTCGCTCGCTGTAATTATGTTACAACAATCTATAGTATAACAATTTTTATGAATAATTTCCATATATTTCAGGATTTTTAGTTTTTTCATAAAGATTTATTCCTATTAATTATTGATTGTAGAACAAGACAGCATGCGGAGAATGTATACAGTGAATGTATGTATTCTCCGCTTTTTTGTTGTCTATTAATTTATTGAAAAAATAAAAAACCAAGTAGCAAGCACTCTCATTTTCTAAAAATGACCTGCTTGTGGAATAATTCAATGCTTTCTCGCATTGTTTGTACTGGAACTACTCGTAAGAGCCGTGCAAACAACGTGTTGCATGGCTCTTTTTCTACTTGGTTTAGAAAGTAGGTGAATCAATGATTGAACTGAAAGCAACAGATTTGCACCGTATTACGTGTCAACTGACCTTGTTTAATCGACAAAGGTTTAAATTGTATAACGGCACAACAGAACGCATTGTATATGATTTTTCAGGAAGAAATCTGTTGATCAATCCTGTGAGTTTTGAAACGGAGCAAGACATGGAACGTTTCTTTCGACAAGTAAAACTGATTTATTTTGATGGAAAAGTAGTCGGTTATCGTGGTTGCTCGGAACTTCCGTTAAAACTTGAATGTAGAGCCTTCCAAAAAATGGTTAAACGACAAAAGATGTTACTCAATGCACCGTTCAACTATAAGGTTTTTGAAGAAAATGAATTTAGGGAATGGTGCAAGAAAATGAGAAGCTATAAGTAGTGAGTTTGGGTTTTTATACTTGGTCTTTTTGTTTGTTAGTTTTAACTAACATGCGCAATTTACCAATAGCTAGGTTAGCTATCGAAAAAGGATGCAGAAAAGCACACGGACACGAAGGTGCAAACCGGCTACACGTCAACTTTTTTGCAGAATTTGGGAGATCCTTAAAAAATGAATACTACAGGACTTATCTAGTCAATCAGCGTGTCTTTAAAGGGCTAGGTAAGGATAAACTACCTAAAGAGTACGGTCAGAATAAAGGCGGTACGTGATTATGGGTGTGACACAGTAACTAGAAAGATTTCGTGCGATGATCTTTTGTTTTAAAGGGAGCCAGATACTTTTTTAGAGTTTGGGGTTGCTACCGCTACAAACCCTGCGATCAGTAAAATCTGTAGAAAAATTGCTAAAAAGCTAGCAAACAAAAGGATCAAGTAAAACGAGGATATTTACCATAAAACCAATAGGAGGAAGTGAACATGAAGACATAGGAGTGTTTTTTCTAAGGGTTCCATGGATAATATTTTTTTAATAATGAAGGCTTTGTTACTATGTTCTTGAGGTGAGAAAATATGACAAAAAAAGTGCAAAATATCTGGCGTAAAGAAATGTTGGCATTGATGAATGAAGACGCAGACTGGTATAGGAATGAAGATACCGAGCGTTTTAAACGAATACAAGAACTTGCAAAAAAGATAGAAACAGCAAGCACCAGACAATTTTCTTCTCATATTAGCAAGGAAAGATTTGAAGCCTATCAAAGAATGGGTTTACAGTTTAAAGAAATAGCAGAAGAATTCCATATAACAACTACAGCGTTACAACAATGGCGTAAAGACAATGGGTATCCCATTTACAATAAAAATAATAAGAAATGAGGAAAGCAAAATGAAAAAGTTCGCAAGTGCAGGGTTAAGTATTTTAGTCGCAACAGGGGTAGTAGGTATTGGGGGAAATGAAGTACAGGCAGCAGAACAAGCGCAACCAAAAACACCTGAAAACAGTTCTACAGAACAACCAACAGTGAAAGCTACACAAACAACGGAGCAAGCCATTACTGAAAAACAGCAACAAGTAACAGAGAAACAAGCAATTGTCGATCAAAAACAACAAGTTGCTGACACTGCGAAAAAAGAAAAAGACACCATTGATCAATCTGTTAAAGACCAACAAGCAGTGGTCGATCAAAACAAAGACGCATTGGATCAAAGTCAACAAGCAGTGACTGACCAACAAGCAGTTGTAGACGAAGCTAAAAAAGTCGTGGATGAAGCAACACCTTCAGCCATTGAAAAAGCCAAAGACCAAGTGGCTACGGATACACAAGCAGTTGATGACCAACAAAAAGTCGTGGATCAAGCTCAAACAGACGTTAACCAACAACAAGCTGTTGTTGATGAAAAAGCAAATGAAACGAATGCTGCTAAAGTGCAAAATGAAAAAGATCAACAAGCAGTAACAGCTGCGAAACAAGAACAAGCCAAGCTTGAAGAATTAGCGAAAAATGCGGAAGCGGAAAAAGCAAAGGAAGAAAAAGAACAAGCAGCAAAAGAAGCTGAACTGGCTAACAAACAGAAAGAAGAAGCCAAAGCTAAAGATCAAAAAACGAAGGACGATCAAGCAGTCGCAGACCAACAAACTGTTGTGACAACTAGTCAAGAGAAAGTAGCAGACGCAAAAGCAGATACAGCTGCGAAACAGGCAGACTTAACTGCGAAAGAGAATGTTTTGAAAGACAAGCAAGCGGCAACAAAGCAAGCGCAGAATACTTTAGATAGCTCAAAAGAAGAGCTAAAAGGACATAAAGGGATTAACTTGCCTGCCAATTTCACACCTGATTATTACAAAAAATTATCTGAACAAGAAAAGCAAGCAATGGAAAAAGAAGCATTAGCATTAAATAAAGTTTTTCCTGAAAATCAAGCAGATGCGGCAAAAGCAACGGAAATGATCGACATTAAAAATCCTACAGAAAAACAAAAGAAACAAATGAGTGATTATTTTGTTGGTTTATTAAATGACGTTCGCGAAAAACTTGGATTGCAAAAATTAAAAGTGTCTAGTCAAAATATTAAATTTGCTTGGGATAATGCGAAGTATACTAATCCTAATGAAATTGGACATGATGAAAATGCAATTAATAAAGCAGCAAAAGAGAATGGTTTTAAAGAGTATCCAGGGCAAAACTTTTATGAAAATTTAAGTGGCGGATACTTCCAACCAAAAGACGGGAAAATATCAGTACTAGATTTTGAGCGAGCAGCAAGAGAAGCTTTAGTCGATATGCTGTTTAATGATGGAAGAATGGGTTATGGACACACTGAATCATTATTACAAGCAGATAAAACAAATACTGCAATTGCTCTTTCAGAAGAAAATCACGGTTTTTCTTCCGGTAAAATTCATATTATTGGGTACAATCAATCAAGATTGGTAGATCAAAATACTTATGAAGAAGGAAGTGTACCAGTCTTTAAGAGTAAAGAAACCCTTCAAAAAGAAGTAGCAACCAATCAAGAAAAATTAGCTACCGCTAAACAAGCAGAATCAGATGCACAACAAGCAAGAAGTGCAAGTCAGCAAGCCTTAAATACAGCCAAAACAACACAAGCAACAGCAGAAAAAGAACTATCTGTTCATAAAGCGACATTGGCCAATCTTCAAGCAGTTGCGACTAAGAGTACGACAAACTATGAAGAAAAAGTACGACAAACTGCAACGGCAGAAAAAAGCCTTCAACAAACAAAAGATCAATTGGTAACAATCAATGAGTTAATTCAAAATCGAGCTGCTGTTTTAGAAAAAGCGAAAACAAAAGTTGCAGACGCACAAGCGATAGAACAAACGTCTGCTAAAGTGCTGAAAGAAAAACAAGAAGCCCAAAAAGCAGAAGAAAACACATTGAATAGCTTGAAGGAAGTATTAGATTTAGCAAAAGAAAACTTAAATCAAAAACAAGTTGCGCTTAAAACAAGTACACGTTCATTGGCTCGTTTAGAAAATGCTCAACCAACATACGAAAAAGCATTAAACGAGTTAAACAAAGCAGAAGCTGCAGTGGTCCAAGCACAAGAAGCCTATGAAAATTCTCTGAAATCATTGGAGGGACTTAAAGAACAACAAGCCGTTGCTACACTTGCTTATACACAAGCACAAGAAGACCTTTCTAATGCGAAGTTAGAGCTACAGCAGTACCAAGGCATATTAAGAGACTTAGAAGCACAACAAGCCGAACAGCAGCGACAAGAAGCGTTGAAAGAGCAAGTAGCGAAAGAGCAACAACGCCTTGAACGAGAAGCAAAACAAAACCAAACGTTAGTAGCAAGTGCTGCTTCAACAGACAAAACAACTGGTCTCCAACAGTTATCTTTTTCTAAACAAAAAGAACAGCCAAAAGCACAAGCATTATCACATTCAGAACTTCGTAAGACGAAACAAGTAGCAAAAGCCCAAGAATCCTTACCACATACAGGAGAACAACAAAGTATCTGGTTGACTATTTTTGGATTATTCATGGCAGTAGGTGCGATCAGTTTCAAGAACAAAAGACGGAAAAATAGTTAAAAGTATAATAGGTGAGGAGCGAAATTTTCGCTCCTTTTTATTTTAAATACATGACATGAAGGAAGATAAGAGGTAGGTTCGACTCCTACCACGCCAGTAAGTAGTTTTGCTACGAGAGAAAAAGAATAATAGGAGGAATAACAATGAAAAATTATGATCCAAATATCCGATGGGGCTTGCATACAATCAAAGTAAGTTTCCAACGAGGTGTATACAAAGGATTTGTTACCTTTGTAAAAAGTGGAAATTGTAAAGGGTTAGACGTATTAGGCATAGACGAAGAAGATTTATATGACATGAAATTTAAAGAAAATCCAATCAATTTTAGACTACTTGGTGAAGATGATAATGGCGATGAATGGTTCGCAATGACTTTGAAGAATGACAAAAAAGATGAATTGTTAGTTGAAGATGTGTGGGAAGAGTTAAGTGAGTACATTGTGAGGATTGAAATTATTGATTTTGAGGAGGAAAAATAGAGGAACGAGAAAATACTCGCTCCTCTTTTATATATAGAGAGGCTACCCAGCAATGATAACTAGGTAGCCACAGACATAAAATTACTATTAATCTGGGAATAAATTATTTATACCATGAAAAGGGTTACTTATCAAGAAAAAATACCAATGAATAGGAGAATGTGGAATGAAATAAAGTAATACATCTATAAAAAAGAGAGGAGGAAAAAGTATGACTTGTGTACGTGCGCCATGTCGGAGAAATCGTTGTTTGTAAAGGAAAAAAATAAAAAATCGAGGAGAATGATACATGAAGCAACAAACAGAAGTAAAGAAACGTTTTAAAACATATAAAGCTAAGAAACGCTGGGTAACTGCTCCTATTCTTTTTATAGGTGTGTTAGGAGTTGTAGGATTAGCTACTGATGATGTACAAGCTGCGGAATTAGATACGAAACCAGGAACAACGACGGTGCAACCCGATAACCCCGATCCGCAGGTAGCTAGTACAACACCTAAGACAGCAGTAACTGAAGAAGCAACAGTACAAAAAGACACTACTTCTCAACCGACCAAAGTAGAAGAAGTAGCGTCTGAAAAAAATGGAGCTGAACAGAGTTCAGCTACCCCAAATGATACCACAAACGTCCAACAACCAACAGTAGGAGCTGAAAAATCAGCACAAGAACAACCAGTAGTAAGCCCTGAAACAACCAATGAACCTCTAGGTCAGCCAACAGAAGTTGCACCAGCTGAAAATGAAGCCAACAAATCAACGAGCATTCCTAAAGAATTTGAAACACCAGACGTTGACAAAGCAGTTGATGAAGCGAAAAAAGATCCGAACATTACCGTTGTTGAAAAACCAGCAGAAGACTTAGGCAACGTTTCTTCTAAAGATTTAGCCGCAAAAGAAAAAGAAGTAGACCAACTACAAAAAGAACAAGCGAAAAAGATTGCCCAACAAGCAGCTGAATTAAAAGCCAAAAATGAAAAAATTGCCAAAGAAAATGCAGAAATTGCGGCAAAAAACAAAGCGGAAAAAGAGCGTTATGAAAAAGAAGTCGCTGAATACAACAAGCATAAGAATGAAAACAGCTATGTCAATGAAGCGATTAGTAAAAACCTAGTGTTCGATCAATCTGTCGTGACGAAAGACACTAAAATTTCGTCGATTAAAGGCGGAAAATTTATCAAAGCAACTGATTTTAATAAAGTAAATGCAGGAGATTCAAAAGATATCTTTACGAAATTACGGAAAGATATGGGCGGAAAAGCTACTGGCAACTTCCAGAATTCCTTTGTCAAAGAGGTAAACCTTGGAGCTAATGGGGGTTATGCGGTTCTTTTAGAAAAAAACAAACCAGTGACAGTGACCTATACAGGGCTAAACGCTAGTTACTTAGGGCGCAAAATTACAAAAGCAGAATTTGTTTATGAGCTACAATCCTCACCAAGCCAAAGTGGAACGTTAAATGCAGTATTTTCAAACGATCCGATTATCACGGCTTTTATTGGTACAAACAGAGTCAATGGTAAGGATGTTAAAACACGCTTAACGATTAAGTTCTTTGATGCGTCAGGTAAAGAAGTACTACCAGATAAAGATAGTCCATTTGCGTATGCGCTGTCTTCTTTAAATTCAAGTTTAACGAATAAAGGTGGGCATGCGGAATTTGTTTCTGATTTTGGGGCGAACAATGCGTTCAAATACATTAATGGCTCATATGTAAAAAAACAAGCGGATGGAAAATTTTACTCACCGGAAGATATTGACTATGGCACAGGACCTTCTGGATTGAAAAATAGTGATTGGGACGCTGTAGGTCACAAGAATGCGTACTTTGGTTCAGGTGTAGGTCTAGCCAATGGGCGTATCTCCTTTTCTTTTGGCATGACAACAAAAGGAAAAAGTAATGTGCCTGTATCTAGTGCGCAATGGTTTGCTTTTAGTACCAACTTAAATGCAAAATCTGTAACACCGAAGAGACAATTTAATAGTCCTAAAGAACCAGAAAAAGCAACGATTGAATTTAATGGATACAAAGCCAATGTCGTTCCTGTTCTTGTTCCGAACAAAGAAGTCACTGATGGTCAGAAAAATATCAATGATTTAAATGTGAAACGTGGCGACTCTTTACAATACATTGTGACAGGAGATACGACAGAACTTGCCAAAGTAGATCCAAAAACAGTAACAAAACAAGGGATTCGAGATACCTTTGATGCAGAAAAAGTGACGATTGATTTATCCAAAGTGAAAGTTTATCAAGCAGACGCAAGTCTAAACGAAAAAGACTTAAAAGCTGTTGCTGCAGCAATTAATTCAGGAAAAGCTAAAGACGTGACCGCTTCTTATGACCTTCATTTAGATCAAAACACCGTCACAGCAATGATGAAAACCAACGCAGACGGCTCCGTTGTTTTGGCAATGGGGTATAAATATTTACTTGTCTTGCCGTTTGTAGTGAAAAATGTAGAAGGCGATTTTGAAAATACAGCTGTTCAATTAACAAACGATGGTGAAACGGTAACAAACACAGTTATCAATCATGTGCCAAGTAGCAAACCTTCTAAAGACGTAAAAGCAGATAAAAACGGTACAGTTGGCAGTGTTTCTCTACATGATAAAGATATTCCGTTACAAACAAAAATTTATTATGAAGTGAAATCTTCCGAACGTCCAGCCAACTATGGCGGAATCACAGAAGAATGGGGCATGAATGATGTGTTGGACACGACCCATGATCGTTTCACAGGGAAATGGCACGCTATTACGAACTATGACCTTAAAGTAGGGGACAAAACGCTAAAAGCAGGAACAGATATTTCTGCCTACATTCTTTTAGAAAATAAAGACAATAAAGACTTGACGTTTACGATGAATCAAGCATTATTGGCCGCCTTAAATGAAGGAAGCAATAAAGTAGGCAAACAAGCCTGGTCTGTGTATCTGGAAGTCGAACGGATCAAAACAGGTGATGTAGAAAACACGCAAACAGAAAACTACAACAAAGAGCTTGTTCGTTCTAATACGGTGGTGACGCATACACCTGATGATCCAAAACCAACCAAAGCCGTTCATAACAAAAAAGGGGAAGATATTAACCATGGAAAAGTGGCTCGTGGTGATGTTCTTTCTTATGAAATGACTTGGGACTTAAAAGGGTACGATAAAGACTTTGCCTTTGACACAGTCGATCTTGCGACAGGCGTTTCTTTCTTCGATGATTACGATGAAACGAAGGTGACACCAATCAAAGACTTACTTCGTGTCAAAGATTCCAAAGGGGTAGATATTACGAACCAGTTTACAATCTCATGGGACGATGCCAAAGGCACGGTGACAATCTCTGCCAAAGACCCACAAGCCTTTATTCTAGCTTATGGTGGGCAAGAATTGCGTGTAACGCTCCCTACAAAAGTCAAAGCCAATGTTTCTGGGGATGTTTATAATTCAGCGGAACAAAATACATTTGGTCAACGAATTAAAACCAATACCGTTGTCAACCATATTCCAAAAGTGAACCCTAAAAAAGACGTGGTTATTAAAGTTGGTGACAAACAAAGTCAAAATGGCGCTACAATCAAATTAGGGGAGAAATTCTTCTATGAATTTACAAGTAGTGACATTCCTGCAGAATATGCGGGACTTGTGGAAGAATGGTCGCTTAGTGACAAACTAGACGTAAAACATGACAAATTTAGTGGACAATGGTCTGTGTTTGCCAATTCTAATTTTGTTTTAGCAGATGGAACCAAAGTGAATAAAGGGGACGACATTTCGAAACTATTCACGATGACCTTTGACAAAGGGGTAGTGAAAATCACGGCCAGTCAAGCCTTTTTGGATGCGATGAATCTAAAAGAAAACAAACACGTTGCGCACTCATGGAAAGCGTTCATTGGTGTAGAACGAATTGCGGCAGGAGACGTTTACAACACAATCGAAGAATCTTTCAACAATGAGAAGATTAAAACGAATACGGTAGTGACACATACGCCAGAAAAACCACAAACACCACCAGAAAAAACAGTGATTGTACCACCAACACCAAAAACACCGCAAGCACCAGTAGAGCCATTAGTGGTAGAAAAGGCAAGTGTGGTGCCAGAATTGCCACAAACAGGCGAAAAACAAAATGTCTTATTAACAGTAGCTGGTAGCTTAGTTACAATGCTTGGCTTAGCAGGCTTAGGCTTTAAACGTAGAAAAGAAACAAAATAATTGAAGACGAAAAGAAGGACGAATTACTTGTCCTTCTTTTTTTAGTTATGGAGGGGAAAAATTGGAAGCAGTAGTAGCAGAAAGAGAGGCAAAGGGGATGAAAGAAATTGCCATCCAAGAAAAAGATTTGACCTTACAGTGGAGAGGAAACACAGGTAAGTTAGTTAAAGTTCGATTGAAAAATACACGTGCAATGGAAATGTGGTACAACAAACAAATTACCGAAGAAAACATTCAAGAGATCACCACGTTGAATATTATTAAAAATGGAAAATCTTTGGCATTAGAAGTATATCCAGAAAAAAGTATCTATGTGAAACCAAATTTAGGCAGAATCAATGTGCCTGTCTTTTTTATCAAAACACCTATTAATAGAGGGATTTTTGAAGAGATCTTCGGCGAAACGTTAAAAGCATAAGTAAAGGAGACAGAAAAGCCAATGTATGTATCTTTTATTCTAAGTTGTTTACTTGGATTTTCTGGCTACAGTCTATTAAATAGGCTAAATTCGTTGGAATTTGTGGATGCTTGGTTAGACAAAGAAACACAAAAAATCACACTAAAACGCTGTTTTTATGATACGTCTTTCAAGAAACAAACACTAAAAGAGTTAGAACGAGTATATTTCCAATTAAAAGAAATAATCAACGTGCAAATAAACAAGCGGTCTTTAAATACGAATGACATACGTAATGTACGAGAACTAGAGGAAAAACAACAAGAAATAAAACGATTCATGTTAGACGTTTTAGAAGATGCTTATTGGAAAGAATTAGCAAATATGCCAGAAGACCGACGACGCTTAGACGATTGGGATTTCTTTTAAAATGGGTTATTGAAAGGAAGCGATAATAAAAAAATGATGCCTGACACAAAAATATAGGAGGGAAAAAATGATTATTTTATCAGGACTTTTTATTTTAGGGATAGGAATAGTTGGAGGTTATCAGCTAGCCACGTTACCTAAATTAATTGAAATGAAACAGCACAAAGCAATACAGAACCATTTCAATGTTAAAGGAAATGAGTACACCTATTATCAAGAAGACAGTGAAAATTACATTTTATCCTTGGAAGATACAGAATATCGAATTAAATTTTCCAAGAACACCCCGTTAAAAGTGGTATTCACTGAAATTTTAGAACCTATGTAAGGGTGAGTTTATGTATATCTCTTTTGATTTAGAAGCAACACAAGCAGAAAAAATAGCTTTACCAGTCCATCAACGATTTTCGCTCGTTCAAGGTCTTTTGTTACTTGAACAAGCCAATCAAGAAGTTTTGGCCACAAAACAAGGAGGCACGATAGCCTATTTTTTATATACAGGAAAAGAACAAGAACTACCTATTTTAGAAGCGGAACTTTTATTACCGGTCAAACAAAAGGATATGTTAGACGTATTGCTTGAACCAGTCACAAATGATCCAACGCTTGATCCAATAGAAGTAAAAAACTTCTTACAGTTAGTTAATCAATCGTTGCCAAAGAAGCAACGAGCTAAAAGTAACAAAAAAAGTACAGAAAAGAAGGCAACTATTGATCCAAAGCCAGTGAAGAAAAAGTTTTTTTTGTCCGTTAGTCTTATCACACTTGTTGGATTGATTCTACTTATGAGTGGTTTTTTATTAGGGAAAACCAATTCTACACCTTATCAAGAAAAAGAATTAGAGGTGAAAAAAGAACTCAATACCTTAACAGAACAAGTCAATGAGCAAAATAAAGTAGAAACATTTACTCGATTCTTTCTAACTAATTACTATTCAGGAAAAACAGATGCCAAAACCAGACAAGCAGTTTTAAAAAAGTTTGTAAAAAAAGAAACCTTATCTGATTTTTTATCGGAGAAAAGCCGAGCGAGAAGTATGTTTCCCTGGGAAGTAAAGAAGAAAGACAAACAATGGACGATAGCGTTCATTGTTGTATTAATCAATGAAAAAGACGAGCAATCGACAAAGAAAATTACGTTTACAGCTGAAGAAACAAAAGAACAACTGGTCGTAATGGAACGACCGACAGAAGAAGATTTTGAACTTACAAATTAAAATTAAAATGGAGGAAATAATGATGAAAAAAATTCTTTTTGCTAGTTTATTTAGTGCCACACTACTATTTGGGGGAAGTGAAATTTCTGCTTTTGCACAAGAAATTATCCCTGATGATACTACGACACCACCCATTGAAGTACCAACAGAACCAAGTACACCAGAAAAGCCAACAGATCCAACACCGCCAATTGAGCCACCTGTAGACCCTGTAGAGCCACCTATTACACCAACGGAGCCAACAGAACCGACAGAGCCGACAACACCAACAGAACCTGAAAAACCAGTAGAACCAACGGAACCGACAACTCCTACAGAGCCAAGTGAACCAGAACAACCAACGGAGCCAAGTAAACCAGTAGAACCTGAAAAACCAGTTACACCAAGCAAACCAGCAGAACCCGAAAAACCTGTGACACCAACTAAACCAACAGAACCTGAAAAACCAGTACAACCAGCAGAACCAAGCAAGCCAATCGACGTTGTTGTAACGCCAACAGGGGAATTAAATCACGCTGGAAATGGTACACAACAGCCAACAGTCCCTATTGAAACAAGTAATTTGGCAGAAATCACACACGTGCCTAGTGTAACAACACCTATTACAACTACAGACGGAGAAAACATTGTAGCTGTAGAAAAAGGTGTTCCACTTACACAAACAGCAGAAGGGTTAAAACCTATTCAATCAAGTTACAAAGTATTGCCTAGCGGAAATGTAGAAGTAAAAGGTAAGGACGGTAAAATGAAGGTTTTACCATACACAGGTGAAGAAATGAATATCTTTTTATCTGCCGTAGGCGGTATCTTGTCTGTAGTATCTGGTTTTGTCATCTTTAAAAAACGCAAAGCTAAAGTATAAGCTAGCGTATAGATAGGAGCGTACCATGAATAAGAAAAGAATTGTCTTTGGGCTTCTCTCTTTTTTCTTGCCTATATTTTTAGTTTTTGGAGGCTTACTTTTTTTTCTTTTATTATTAACAAGTACGTCAGATACTTCAAAAAATGATTGTATTCAGCCAAGTATAAATAATCCAACTGATGCGACAGATACACCTAAATCGATCGAGCAGTTTGTAAAAAGCCATAAAGATGCTTACCTTTTATCATGGAAAGCAGGTGGCTTTTTACCGTCTGCCAGTATTTCTCAAACGATGGTAGAAAATGGGTTTAATTTTACTAATCCATCGGGGACGTCATTTTGGCAGGCGCACAATATGGGCGGTGTTAAAACGTCAAAAAAAGAAGATTTTCCTGTAACTTTAGCAACATTCGGCCAAGATTCTGTTGATATTTCTGGTACAAAGCCAGGGTCAAACGTCGGTGATGGCACTGGTGGGGCATATACCTGGTTTAAAGACTACAATGCTGGAATTGTTGGAAAAGCAGAATTTATGGCACACCAGACACTGTATACAGGTGCTATCAATAATACTGACGGATTAAGTACTTTATCAGCTATTTATTCAGGAGGATGGGCTACAGACCCTACTTACCTCATGAAGTTACAGGCCACATACAACAGCTTAGGCAAACAGTTTCAATGGTTGGACCAAGAAGCAATACAGAAATATGGTAACGCACCGTTTAAAAAGAGCGAACTTGTCCCAAATATTCCCGGAAAATCGCCAATCACAAACGAAAAATCTGGTAAAAATTCTGATTGCGTTGTTACTTCAGATACATCCGATCAAGTTACAGGACAAAATACTGCCCCATCATTAGAAGTACCAAGTGCTTATAAAGGAAAGTTAACACTTCCGCCTATCGATTCGAATGATTACGCTGGAAATAACTATCCTTTTGGACAATGTACGTGGTACGCCTATAATCGTATGGCGCAAATTGGCAAACCAATTGAATGGTTTTCAGGTGATGGCGGAAATGGCGCAGGTTGGGCTAATTCTGCTCGTGCGAAAGGGTACACAGTAATAAAAGGAAAACCAAGTGTTGGTTGGGCAGCTAGTATGCAAGGTGGCATAGGAGGTTCTGCACCGCCCTATGGGCATGTGGCAGTTGTAGAGTATGTCAATTCTGACGGCAGTATTCTTGTGAGTGAAGCAAATGTTATTAATCAAGGATCTGGTACGCGTTCATGGCGAGTATTAGACAGAGCAACGGTTGAACAAATTGATTTTATTCAAGGAAAGGGAGCGTAGCAATGAGGGAGCGTTTAAAGCAAGCACAACCACTAGTGATCGTTCTTTTACTTGTTTTACTGACCACTTTAGGAGGCGGTTATTTCAATGAGAAAAAAGAAAATGCACAAATAAAAAATCAAAAAGAGAAAGAGCAGCAAGTCCTAAAGAAAACTTTAGAAGAAAAAAACGGACAACTGAATGATTTATCGAGAAAAATTGAACAATTATTGGATGAAAAAGAAGATCCTGTTAATGAGCCATTAACAAAAGCAGTTAATGGCTTATTTTCACTTGTGTTTGACTATGATTCTAGCAATAAAGAACAAACAGTCGCTAAAAGAAAAGAAAAAGCAACTGTTTATGCGACAGAGCAAGGGCTATCCGGGGTATTCCCAAGGGATGCAGATAAAGTTGTTCCTAGTGTTGTGACCGTTTCTCAATTAGATAAGGCACCTGAAATTTATCGAACCACACAAAAAGATACGGAAAAAGAAAAAACAGCATTGGTCCGACTAGAATATTCAGTTCGAATCGCAGGAAGCCAAGCGCAACGTGGCAATTTTATTTATAAGGTAACTTTCAATGAAGAGAGCAAGAAATTTACAACCATTGAGAATTTAGGTGAGGAAAATCAGTAAAAAAGTACGAATTACAACGCTTGTTAGTTTGATGCTTGTTTTAGGGGGGATAAGCCTCTTTTTATTTCTGGTAAAACAAAATGAAAAGGCAATGCTCAATCAGGAAAAGGAGCGAGCGGCCGTAGTTTTAGCAGACAATGAAACACGTGTCTTATTTTTTTACAAAGATACGTGTGCTGATTGTCAAAAGGTCTATCCGACGGTTTACGAAGAGGACCAGGGCGAAAACAACATTGTATTTATCAATTTAAATCAACCGAAAAACCGTCACTATATAAAGACCTATACGTTGGAAAAAGTACCAACGTTTGTTACACCGAAAAGAAGATACGTAGGAACAGATACGAGGAAAATTCAGCAATTAATTGCTGAAAATAACGACGAAAGAAGTGAAGATTAATGCACGAAAATCATGTGAATGAAAAGGAGACAGCCGTAGAAAATACGGAACGTATTGCTAAAAATTATGCTTATGAACGCCCAGCGATTCAAACGGCGCTATTTATCTTATGGCGGGTGCATAATAAGCAGTATCAAACAGGCGCTCGGATATTTTACGACGAATTAGAAAAGGCCACCAAGACGTCTAAGACCGCTTATAAAGAAGCATTAGCTTTTTTAGAAGGTGCAGGCATGGTGGTAAACGAGGTTGTCGTAGAAAGTAAAGTCCCCCAATCGTTAATTCAACGTTACGGGATTTTAAAAGATGAGTAACAAAAAGGCTGTATTCAATCCGCAAGCAGGGAAGCAAGCCCAGAAAGAAAAAGTGAGGAAAGAGACACGTGTTTCTTCATTGGTTCAAATAATCCGAGCAATCTTCAGGAAGAAAGAGAAAGAACCAGAAAATTCTCGAACCATTCGTTTTTCGCCACGTTCGGCGAAAAGTATTTACTCAATGGTGTTTTTCCTTTTATTTTTCTTGATAAGCTTATTTTTATTAATGAGTTTTGGACGATTAAACACGCTTACAAGGCTTGCGATGCAAAAGCAAGTAAATCGTGAGGAAATTATTGAAAGCGTGAATAAAGGCGTAGCTGCAAGTGATCAATTGAAATATGACGGAATGAAGCTTGTGGATCGCTTATTTACAGTGTCTTCAAAATTAGAAGGAAAAGAGTACTGGGAAGCGCAAATAACCCCTTATTTAGCTGCTGGATTGCGTGCAGAAGATTTAGGTCTTGATAAGACAAATGATGACCGCGTTGCACGAAATGTACGCTTTATTCGATTAGAAACAGTTGATTATAAAGAATCACTTTACAGCTTGTATTATGATGTCCGTTTTACTGAAGGGAAAGAATGGCGCCAAGTGCAAGTGATTTTGCCTGTTAGTTATGCAGAAAATGAACTGAAGTTACTTGATAGACCAACGTTAATGAATTTAGCGAAGACAAGTGAGAGTAACAAAGTTGTGTATGACGAGCAACGTTTTATACCTAAAGGAAAAGAAGTCAATGAAGAAGAAACAAAAAAACTAACGGAATTTACCAATCGTTTCTTTGAATTATATGTAAAAAATGATGAAAAGTTAGGACTAATTGCGAATGTAAAAGGACTAGAACATGCGACGTTAGAAAAAGTAGATATTACAAGTCTAAGAGAAACAGGCCAAGGGATCTATGATGTTCGAGGAACCTATCAATTCAGTTATGAAGGAAAAAGTCCGCTAACGTCTAACTTCTCATTGCAAATTGAAGCAACAAAAGATAGTTATTTTATTAAAAAAATGAATGGAGTGTAAGAATATGTTTGATTTATCTGGTTTAGCAAATAATATTTCCTCACAGGTGATTATACTATTGGTGATTTTAGGACTGGTATCCTTAGTTGTAGCGGTTGCAACACAAGGGGCCGCACGAGGAATTGCGACAGTCTGCTTAATCTTAATTTTAATCGCGTTGGTTTTAGTGTTAAAAGATGCTGAAAAAATTGGTACCTGGTTGAAAGACTTAATTTTCAAACCAAATGCCGGCTTTATTTTCCCAATAAAAGGTTGGCGATTTTGATGGAATATAATTACACACGAGAATTTAAACAACCTCACAAGATTTACAGTATCAAAGGGGTAGCATTGCCTTTTGCGCCAAACGGCATTCGATTGGAACAAATTTTTGTAGGTATTGGTATCCTTATTCTCTTATTGATATTCGCGATTATTTCATTTGTCGCTAAAATCAATTTTTTTACCACAATTATTGCTAATTTTTGGTTGATTCTTATAGTAGGAGTGGGCGTCCTTGTGTGGACGCTCTTTTCTTTAAAATGGGATAATAAGAGCTTTCTTGATTATCTAATTGGTCGAGGAAACTTCTTGTATCAAAAGAAAAAAAGATATGAACATGGGCTACTTGTCCAATTCCATAAAGAAAAAGTCCAATACAAAGTTAGAAAATAACAGTAAAGTGTTTACAAAGAGATTGTGAGGGATGAAGGTGGATAAAAGAATTGAAGCTGTGACAAAATTTTTAGAGTCTTTAGGAACTGTAGAAGATTACACCGAGGATGTAGCTGTTAAGTATAGAAACTTGATTCTGAAATCGTATGAATTATACGAGAATAAGTATAACGATACTGTTGACGACAGTTTATGTATAGAAGTTTGGTCAAACGGGACTTATGTTGTTACAAACGAGGATTTATCTTTTGATTGTGAGAGCGAAGAAGATTTACAAAAGCTAAAAGAATTGTTTGTTAACACGTCATTTTATATAACCATTAATGAATTAAATAAAGTAGGTCATAAGGCTACTTTATCCGTCAAAGCTAAAGCAAAAAATTTAAGGGAACTGGGGCAGTTAATTAAAGAATACAGAAGTTGTAATTGCAAATATTTAAAGGATAAAGTAACCGAAATAATTGGTGATGATGGGCGTGTTTATTTAGATAGGATAAGTGAACGGATGGACTAAGAAAAACATGCTATAATGGTTAGAAACCATAAAGAAGCCTTATTTACAAAAGTAGTAACAAAAAACAACTACATGAGTAGGAGGTAAATATCTTGATTAATAACGTTACATTAGTTGGACGATTAACCAAAGACCCAGATTTAAGGTATACGCAAAGTGGAACAGCCGTAGGTCAATTTACGTTGGCCATTAATCGCAACTTTACCAATGCTAACAATGAAAGGGAAGCAGATTTTATCAACTGTGTTATTTGGCGGAAAGCTGCAGAGTCATTAGCAAATTATGCAACAAAAGGGACTCTGATCGGTTTAACTGGTCGCATTCAAACAAGAAACTATGAGAATCAACAAGGCCAGCGTATTTATGTAACTGAGGTTGTCACAGAAAGCTTCCAACTATTAGAATCAAGAGAAGTAAACGAGCAACGAAAAGAACAGGCTACAGGTAAAGCTACGTTTGATAAACAGTCAATGGATAAACCTGATCCTCTGGATCCATTTTCGCCAGAAAATAGCATAGTGGATATTTCTGATAATGACCTGCCGTTTTAATGATTTATAAGTGAATAAACAACAAAGGACGAGTGAACAGATCACTCGTCTTTTTTTTGTACAAGTGTAAAAAAATAGTGATTGCAAAGAAAGGAGTTGATAAGGTGCCATTAAAAAGTAAAGAGCCGCGCTTAGACTTTCCAATTGAAGCCATTACGAATAATTTTCTTTTTACAACCTCTAACGACGTGTGGGTAGGTTATAAACTTGCACACCAAGTATTTCCTTTGAATAATTTAGACTTTTTCAAGGAATACATAGAGGACGGAAAAGGCGTATTCGAGCAAGACACGTTCGACTACCATTTTATGAATATTCCAGAATACTTTGATCTCGACGAACAGATTGAAGCGACAATCGATAACCTTGTAAAGGGAAGCTTTGCGGATTTAGGAGAAACCTATTTCCGACAAGCGGGTGATATTCTAAAAGACGAAGTCCAAATGAATAAATATAGTACGTATTTGTTCATTCGTTTTACCGCACCTATACAAGTTGCTAATCCTATGGAGTATATAGAATTGTTCAAGGAAGTTGGACGTAAGGCAATCAATGCTTTAACAGGGGTTCATGTACCAGTTAGCCAACTTTATCGCGCATATCAAGGATTAGAAAACAAGATTTACAAAGACTTATCAAATTTTAAAAATGTGGAACGCATGGATCCAAGAACCATAGGTCGATTGTTTTATTATTTCTTTCACCGTGCAAATACCCGTTTACCTGAACGAACGTTACTTCCGGAAGAAATGACGGAGGGGATTATTGAAAATAACACGGGATATATGACTATTGAACAATTGGATAAAACACATTACCTTGCTTTTTTACCGTTGATCAGTTTGCCAACGAGTATGTTTGGAAGTGCGATTATACAAAACTTACAGGATAGTTTGAGTACCACGATTGAAACCCATGTCAAGGTTACATTTCGCCACCCAGATAAAGATAAACGCGATGTACACAAACGTCGTAAAAGAATCTATGAACAGGACAAAGAGCAAACACAAGTTGACGGTATTTTAGACGAAGACGAAGTGATTTTATTTGGTGAAGAGCGATTGCACGAACTAAGTAAAAAGATACGTAGTAAAGAACGACGATTGTGTCGTATGACGACAACGTTTGTACTTTCAGCCGATAGTAAACAAGCATTAGAAGAGAAAATAAAAGAACTCGAATTTGTTTTAGACGGTACAGATTACAAGTTGTATCGTCCGCTAGTCGACCAATTAACATTGTTTAATCAGTGTTTAATTGGCGCCAAGAGTCAATTTAAAAGCTATGAGCATGTTGTTTCAACAGGTTATGTAGCGGACCTTGGAATGGATTTAGAAAAAGAAATTGGTAACCGCTATGGCATGCCTCTAGGTCGTGTCATAACTGCTAAAAAATTCAAGTCCGTACAACAGGCACTTTCTTTATCAAGCAAAATCGTATGGTTTTTCCCAAACTTGACTAAAAAAGCCATAGAAGGCGCACAATATACAAATGGGAATACGCTAATCATTGGCCCACCTGGGCAAGGAAAGTCAGTACTTGTTAAGTACATTTTCTTGTGGTTAACGTTTTTAGGACAAAAAATACTTTATATTGATCCTAAAAATGAAACCGTCCTTTTTTTCAAACGAGCATTAGATAAGTTCGGACATATTCCAGAATTTAAAGCTTTGTATCAACGCATTAACTTTGTTTCGCTATCAAGTGAAGAAAGGTATCGAGGAATGTTAGATCCATTGCTATTTCTGCCAAGAGAAGAAGCTATTCAAACCGCACGAAACGTGTTAGAAAATTTTGGTGAAGTTACGACAGACAGTCACACTGCAAGTGACAAGAAGACGCTAATTTTAGATTCTGTCAATGCGGTGATGAAAGGTAAAGGGAAAAAACACCTAACGAAAGTAATCGAGGTTATTCGCGAAAAAGACCCTAAATTAGCCAATTTAATCTCTGGCCACAATGTTGGGTTAGGTAAAATTCTTTTAGGGAACGATTACAGCGAACCTATTCGCTTTGAAAATCAAATCAATGTCTTAGGTACCCAGGGGCTTAAAATCCCTACACAAGCGGAAATAGACAGCGGACGATTAAACAATGAACAAATCGCAGGCATGTCAATTATGGAAGTTATTATGAAAATGACAACGATCTTCTCTACAGATAAAACTGAAGATGCTGCGATTATTTTCGATGAAGCGAAAGGATTTGAAGACACGGCCCAAGGACGTTTTCTAATTGAAGGAAGTTTACGTCAAGGACGTGCGAACATGACCGATATATACCTTGTCACACAAGCGTTTATGGATTATGATAAAGAAGATAAAAAAGAACTATTGTCTTATAAATTTGCGTTCCGGCCAAACCAAAAAGAAGCACAGAAAAAAGTTTTAGAATTTTTTGGTATGGATACGAACCCAGCAAATCTTCAGTTAATTAATGAACTAAAATCAGGGACTTGTTTATTCCAAGACCATCGAGGACGTAGCCAACCTATTGCAATTGATGTTTTATTCGATAGTTGGTTAATGGCCGTTTCGTCTACTAATAAAGAGGATGAAGCTACTCAAATGGCGTTGGCAATGGAACAAGGATCATAAAAAAGGAGAAGTGAGCATGAAAAAAGTACTACCTTTTATTGCCTTAGTCGGCTTGTTATTGTTGTCAGGTTGTGGAACAGATATGAAAAAGATATTGACTGCTGATGGTGGTAAATGGGAACTAGAAAATAAAAGTCCAACTACTACTTACACTTTTTTTGATGATGAAACTTTTTCAAGGTATAATTCAAAAATTAGTGATAGTGGAACGTACTCTTACGATGAAAATAATAAAAAACTCACTTTGGATATAAAAAATAAAGAACAATTAATAATGGAAAATGTTGAATATAAAGACGGTAAATTAAAAGGTGAAATTGGAGGCGTAGAAGGAACTCTGATAAAAAAATAAAATAAAGAGGTGATCTTTTGAATAAGAAATCACTGGTAAAAGCAGTCTTACTATTTTTAGTAGGCTGTTTTTTTGTGTTTACGCAAACTACAGCGGTTAATGCCGAACCAAAACCTGATGAAAATAAAGTTATTGTTACAGAGCCAACTACTAATGTAGATACAATTTATGATACTTACAAAGACAACGCTTTCGAGTTAATGACCAAAGAAAAAAAACAAGATTCATGGACAGGTGTTGAAGAAGCCATCACAAATGCTTCTGCGACAATAAAGACTTTTGTCTGGTCAATGGTAAAAGGACTCGGAGCGTTTAATGCAGTTATGGTAAAAACACTATTTAGTATGGATATTATAACTGCTATTAAGCAACCGATTATGAACCTAACGTCTAGCATAGCAACTAATATGTTGGGCATTGCGGGAACGATTGGTATTGCCTTTGTCTTTGTTATTTTAGGTGTAAAATTTATTGGACAACAACGATACAAACGGTTTTTTGGTATTTTTTTAATGACGATTCTTATTTTTACAGGTCTTTCCGTCCTAAAAGATGCCAACACGTCCAATTCTTTGTTTGATATGATGTTTAGTGTGGATAAAGAAGTTGAGACCGCATTTGTGAATATTAATCCGGTCTTAGGTGATGTTAGTGTACCAATGACAGAGAAAGGGAAAGATAAGAATGGAAATGAAGTAGAGCAAAAATTATCTGCAGATCAACGAGCAAAAAGTGCAGGAAATTTAATTGCTTCACGTGTTTTTTACACCAATGTGTATGAACCTTACTTGCTCATGAACTACGGAACAAGTGATGTTAATAAAATCCGTAAGAAAACAGTGAAGTATAAAGACAAAGAATATGATCGAATCAACTTATTGTTAGACAACGATATGAATAGCGAAGAAAATGATAAGTTAATGGAAGAAGTTGTAAATTACGAAAGTAAAGACTTAAAGAACCGATCAATTATGTATTATAACAACTGGACCAATACTTTTTATGGTTTGTTTTACCTGGTAGTTAACTTCATTCAAACAGTGGTGTATTTTCTGCTAAGTTTCTTACGATTAATTATTGCTGTCATTCAATTGTTCCTATTACCGTTGTTACCGTTATTGTTGTTTGCAGGACTCTTTTTAACTGAAACCAACGTCTTTGCGAATTACTTTAAAACCTTTGGCATGACTATTTTTATGAAGGGAATGGTTGGTTTTGCGACTATTTTCTTTGCAAGTTTCTTATCACTAGGGTTTCAATTAAGCAATCAGACAGAAAACGTGTGGCAGAAGATATTAACGATACTTATTTATCTTCTTACACCGCTTGGCTTGTATGTCTTCCGGAAATTCTTTGCTAATCTTGTCACGGGCCGTGTTTCACTTTCTGATGGTGTCGGGTTTATCGGAAATCCTTTTGGCACAGAAGCTAATATGCGTAGAGCGGCAAAAGAACAAAAACAAGAGAATAAGGAGCGCAGGAAGCAGGCACAAGAAGAACGTAAAGCAGCTATTAAAAAACGTCAAGAAGAAGCAAGGAAACATGGTAAAGCAGAAACTGGCTTAAAACAACGGCCATTAAATAAAGAACAAGAAAAACGTAGTGCACTACGCCGTGAGTTGAAGCCAAGACCTCAACATAAAGCGCCAAATGCTATCGAAAAAGCACAAGAAGGATTAAGACAAGCGCACGAAAAAGGACGTATGCAAGAACAGAAATCTGAAGAACAACTCAAACGGCAGCAACATGAATCAGCTCGTCAAAAAGAATATGAAAAAGATCGATTGAAAAAACAGGAATCACTTAAAAAAATTAATGATCAAAGCGACGAATCAACCAATTTAACAGCTTTAAGAAATCAAAATCGGCGTACTGGTCAGCGAAGTAAAAAACGCGAAACAGGTCATCAAACACTTATGAAACGACAAGGAGAAAAAGTACTTCAACCAACAAATAAACCAAAAGATATGAAAAAACAAGTGGTTGCTCGTAGTCCAAGACGAACAGGACAACCAACGACTCGTCAAAATATCCAACCAAAAGTAGCGGCCCAAACGGTCAAACGGAGTGGTGGAACGTTGGGTAGTAATCCTGCCTATCGACGTCCAGAAGTACGCAAAAAAATGGATCAAGTGAAGCAAGTAACGCAAGTTGATGTACCTCAAACGCATTCTACACCACAACGTGTACAACCCAAGGTAAATGAGCCAATCACACGTATGAATAGACATAATACGCCAATAATTAAGAAAGAAAAGAGAACTAAGCAATCACCAGTTGTTCGCAGAGAACGCAAGAAACCTGGTACACAGAAGATAACAAACAAACCTAAAGGAGTGAGACAACCTCGTGCAAGGAAATAATTTGTTTAACAATGGCTTGCTACAACCAAAGAAACCGCCAATAGGGCAAGAACAACAAAAAATGACTCGCTACCACCAACTCCGACTAGTCTTTGGATTAGTCGGAGTTCTTTTATATCCTTTTGCGATTTTAGGCAGTATTCCATTACTAATTGGTCTAGCGGTTGATAAAAGAGACAAGGCTGCAAATGTATTTGACATGGATTATGAGAGTTTTTTGAAACGAAATAGTATTGTCTTTCTTAGTTTCTCAGCTGTTTTATTAGTAATAAATGTCTTTGCATTTATCCTCTGGATTCCCAGAGGGTATCTGTCTGCGTATCTTCTTTTCCCCTTAAATCTTCTTCATACAGCACTGCGTTTTAATTGGGAGACAATAGTCGCTTTACTTATTGGGTCAAGTGGAATGGGAGCCATTTTTTTGGCATTTTCTTCATTTGTGGCAAAACGAAAAGTGATTTCAAAGGAAGACGAACGGAAGAAAATAACCGAATCAAAAGCCTACAAAGACCGAGAAAAAAATAAATTTGAAGAGTCGCAACGCTTCACAGATGAACAAGAAGAAGCGTATGAAGAAGCAGTAGAAACGGTTGATATTGACAAGTATAAAGAACTATCCAATCAATTATTGCTTGGTACAAGTGAGTTCGGGTTGCCGTATATCATCAACTTTTCAGAGTTCAATCAGCATGTTCTTGTTCCCGCAACGACAGGTTCAGGGAAAACAACGTTACTTCAATTACTCGTCCAACACGCAGTCAAATTTAATTTTCCGGTGATATTGATTGATGGAAAAGGCGCTCGAGATACATTAGAAAGTATGCGAGAAATTGCCAAATTTTATGACAAAGAAGTACATGCTTTTACGGATGATGGCGATATGAGATATAACCCAGTAGAGCATGGAAATGACATATCTATTCGGGATAAGTTAGTGTCTTTAGCCGAAACAGAAAGTGTCTTTTATTCAGGCGCAGCGAAAGCCCTTTTGCAAGTAACAATCCAATTGTTAGACGAGTTTAAAGGAGCTAAAGTTACTTTATCTGGAGACACTCGAACGACAGAAACCGTTGAACGAAGTCTACCATTTGTTCAACGGTTTTTACTTCCGAGAAATGTTTTACACTTATTTGCGGATGCGATTTTACCAAATAATCCCAAACTATTTGAGATTGAAGTAGAAAAGAAAATACAACAACCTAAGAAAAAATCAGTGAAAGAAGGAAGCGAGATACCGCCTGATTCAGACCTTGATAAAGAAGAAAAAGAGGAAGATTCACAAATTAAGAACAGTAAATTTAGAAACATTTCCCAACTAGGAATAGCACAAAAAGAAACGGAAACGATTGTCCTTAATCCAGAAACATTAGATTTAGACTCGTACTATTTATTACTAAAACGAAACCTAAGATATTTGCCAACAGACAAAGAAACAGGAGAAAATATCAAACAAAAATTGTTCGAACGATTATTTATTCGTTATGAACATAAAGATTCACCGTTTTATTTGTATGCCACATCAGAAGCATTACAGACAAACATTAACATGTTATTAGACAGTGAGTTAGGAAAATTATTTGATACTAAAAACGCAAAAAATGTTCTCGATGTGCAAGAAATTGTCAATCAACGAAAGTTAGTTTACGTATCGTTCAATGGATTGATTTACAAAGAATATATCCGCACTTTAGCGCAAATGTTAGTCGGAGACGTAAATTATTTTGCTTCTGAAATGTATCGAAAAAATGTTAAACGTGAAGTCCTTGTGATTTTTGATGAACCTGCTTCTTATCTAAATGAAACGTTTATTGATATGGTAAATAAAGGTAGAGGTGCAGGTGTTTACGGTATTTTCACCCCTCAAACGATGGCAGATATTGCAAAATTAGGCGATAAATTAATGGAACAACTTGTCGGAAATGTGAATACTTTGTTCATTGGAAAGACCAACGAAAAAGGTGAAGCCGAGTATTGGAGTGAAACAATGGGAACGTATCAAGACATTGATGTAACTTCAGTTACGGAACAAGAAGATGGTTATTCAGATGTTGGAAAATCTGATTGGTCAGGAGATAGAGGAACCAAACGTAATGTAGATCGCTTCAAAATTAGTCCAAACAAGATAAAAGAATTGCGTACAGGGGAGTTTATTATTTATCGTACAGCAGAAAATGTAAACCTCCCACCACAAAAAGTTTATGTGCGAAACGCACTCGAATGGTTACAAAAAAGTAATTCAAAATAGATTAATATAGTGTGTCAAATTTTGGAAACATCATGGAAATACTTAGGAAAACCACTGGAAAGTGTGTGGAATTATAAATTGTAGTGGCGTGTCCTCGGCGCTTGGTATAAAAGGCTTTCTCCGCCTGCAAAATTCCTGACCATTTTCGCTCAACGTGGGTTAAAACCCCCATTAAGCGAAAATGGTCAGGAATTTTGCAACTACGAAAAAAATACCAAGCGCCGAGGACAAACAGAATAGAGTAAAAAAATAGAATGAGTAAGGTGATAGAAGTAATAAAAAATAAAGAAAAAAGTTCAAAAGATAAAGTTCAAAAGATTAACAACTACCCCTTGCGATAGACGCCCCTTCACCAAACCTTGAAGGGACTATCGCCCAAAGCAACAACCTCCTAAATCCTCCACCAAAACTTGGAGGACTTAAAAGCTGAAAAAGTATTTCTACACGTTGTTCCGAAACTCTTTTTCAATGAAACAAATAGGCTTTGCCTATTTGTACATTTTATAGAAATGCGGTGATACTTTGAAACCATTACTTTACAATTACTTTATTGATTATTCAAAAGAAGATAAGATACACTTGATTCTTTTGTGTTTACTACATGAATTGAGAGTTGTATCGGTAAAACAACTTATTGACTTTTGTCAATTTGATAATATGGCAAAAAAAAGTAGTGTATACGGTAATCTAAAAAAACTGAAGGAAAAAAATCTAGTGGAATGTTCCCAAATCGGATTAACAAAATTTTATTACCTAACAAAAGAAGGCCATAATTACATTGGTGGGTACTACACCTTGCCAAAAGTTCCTGAATACAATTTACAACACCACTTACAAATTAATGATTATCTGATAAAAATGTTGGAACTTTGTAATAACCACCCGCACCTTAAAGCGGTAGTATCAGAACGCCGTAAAGTATATGAAGTAAAAGACGAGAAGAAAAATCAAAAAGGCGTAAAATACTTTGTTCCTGACTTCATTTTTATGTTTTTGGATAGTATTGGACGAGAAGTAGAGTGGCAATTTGAAATAGAATTAACACTAAAGACAAAACGACGTTATAGTCAGGGTGTGTTTCCAAAATACATTAAACATTTAAAAAATTATGAAGATGCACGCTTAATTTATGTAACACCTAGTTCAATCATTAAAGAAGAACTTGATATGTTTAAAGAATATTTTATTGACAAAGAAGGGGACGAGTACAAAGAAGTGTTTGATCGATTGCATGTTTTTTCAGCTGAAGAATTTGAAAGTGAATTGAAACGATTACTAGAAAAAGATAAATTCATTAATTGGGAGTGAGTTTCATGAGAAGAATAGAGAAAGAATTCAACAAGAAGCTAGCCGGTTACGAAAGAGAGTTAAAAAAATTAGGCTGTCTGGATGATGAAACAGGACTTATTCCCATAAGCAAAAGACGATGGCATGTCATTTGGTGGCGACCTGTTACACCTGCAAAAACAATCGTGAGATCCTATCGATTAACGCTAGATAATGAAAACTTATGTATTTTAGGAGATGTAGAAATCACTATTTATCATGATGGAACATATGGTATTTCTAAAGAAGCTGTCCCAATTTTTATTAATGACTTATTGTCTTTAAAAAAGTTAATTACTATTTTCTATGGAACACCTTTTAACTTAAATTTTGAAAAAATTCGCTGTGTTAGTTTTAACAGGTATTGTATTACTATTCCTGAAATTTATGTTGAAAAATTCGAAGTATTAATAAACTACTCGATGATTTTAAATAGCTGCCTACATGAAATACAAAAGCACGTAGAATATGATTAAAAAGCTTTTCTTCTTCCAGAAGAACACCAATGAATTGGTGAAGGTCAAGGGCATTCCGGTCAAAAATTCCTTTTCTGATGTCAGAACAGTGTCACGCAACCTTTTTCGTTTTCAGGCCGTTCCTTTTGCCGTGTGTAACGTGCTGTTCACTGTTTGTTACAGTACCATAGCCAGTCGAAAAAACAAGGGTATATAAACGAGCAAGCTCGCCCTTGTTTTTTCTTTATGTCTACGGTCCTTTCTCGGCACAGCGAACGACACGAACACACTGGCGAAAATGAACAACCTAATCGAAAACGAAAAAGGGGGGGAGACTACACCGTTTGACGAAAAGAAATTTTTGACCGTCCAGCTTCACTTCCTCAAACGCCTAACAAAAATGGTTGTTCAAAAATCAAAACCGAAAGGAGCTGAAAACATGAATACCCCACATTTAACATTCAAACTGGAACATGCCAGAAAAGAACACCAGAAATTAAGTGAAGCCATTATCACAAATGACACAGTGACGTTACTACTTAATTATGGTTGTTTGAAAAATGCGAATGACCGTTTATATCAACTAGAATATTTTCTAAATCATAAAGAATGGAAGGACTGAAAGTATATGAGAAACAGAATTGAAGAACTAAAAGAACAAGCAAGAACAGAATTAAACGAATGGGGATTGATTATTGACGGTTGCTTTGAGGGCGACTTTGAAACATGGATAGGCTGTTATGCACGACCAAAAGACAAACCGACAGCCCTTGACCCAATCAACGAAGAAGAAGCCAAAGAACAAGCAAAATATGCGGTCAATGGTTTCCCTCAAGATTTTACAGAATGGTACGAGTGGGAAATTAACAATGGAAAACTTAAAAATTTACTATAAAAAAAGAAACCTTTTGCTAACGACAAAAGATTTCTAAAAAGGTACTTACACTTGAATTAATTGTAACTCAAGTATAACTTACCTAACGACCTTTGACAAGTGAAAATTTGCTCCCCTCTTAAATTTTAAGAGGGGAAGCTTACAAGAAATGAGGAAACGTTATGGACTTTCAAAATATACAAACTGTAAAAGAATTAAGATACGCACTGAAACAATACAAACAAACACTCGCAACTACGATTTTTGATGATACACAAGGCTATATCAGTGTCGCCTTTAAAAAAGAAGTGATAGAAAAAGACGGAAAAAACGTTCAGTTTTTATGTTTTTATCCAAATTATGAGGTAGCTCTTTATCCAGTAGAAACGTTACTGGATTACCTTGAAAAGTTACCTGAACAAGCAATCGTTACGATTAAAGACCATGACGGTAACTACTCGTCACTTTTTCTAACAATTGACGAAACGATAGACCAAGGAAACAACTACCAATGGCTAGTGATTAGCGACAAAAATTCTTACGAACGATTTTTCTTTACAGCTCAAGAAAGCACGCAAGAACAAGCTTTTGAGAAAATGTTAAAAGAACTAGAAACCGACCATGACAGTACACTAGAAGTTGTTCATAACTGGTTATGCCGACAAACAGACGAAGCGCTTTTTCTAGGTATTCTCAAAGAAGATAGAACGTTAAAAGGTGCTATGACTTACTGCATAGGAAAAGCCCAAGAACAATCCAAAGACCAATCAAGCGCCATGGTGGCGGACGAAGTGGTTTTCAGTTGGATAAAAGAGTATTTCTTATTAGAGAAATTACCAGAAACCAAAGCAGTTGGTAAAGTAACGACCACAAACAAAAAGAAACCGACCAAAAAATCAGAAACAAAACCTGAAAGAAAAGAGGTGGACGAACAAATTGATTTGTTCGAGTGCGTATGAATAAAAAAACACCAAAACCATTAACCCCACCCAAAGCCTTTTTTAACTGGTGTACTGCACAAATACCAACGTATGAATGGCAAAACAAAAAGGAGACAATTCTTGCGAGTTCTCGCAAGAATTGCCCCACCATAAAAAAACGATTAACGAAATACTCACGATTATCGTTTCCAACGAAATTTTACTCCTTTGGAATCATTCTCGTTCGTGCAAAACGAATTGAAATTCAAACCCATAGTTATTGGCAGACGATTACAGATGGAACAGAAACCCTTATCTATGAGCCGTCAAACCTTGAACGGTTTTCAAACGATACCCATGTTAAAGCACATTATGAAAATGGACACTGGCATGAGGGCTTGTTAGCAAATTATGGTTACATGAGTAGTGCTTACACGAACACTGTTTTCTATTCAAATAACTGGCAAGAAAAACTAACGACCATTTCGGAATTGAAATACCTCAAGCTACCTACAATTAGTCGCCAAGAACTGGCGCATGTTTATAAATACCGCAATGAAATTGAATTTTTACAAAAAATAGGTGCAACGACACTGGCAAACGAAATACTTTTTGATGATGAACGCAATATTTTTGGCACATGGCATAAAAAAGTAGACATGAGAGTTATTACTAAGAACTGGCTAAAAGCCAATAAAAAGCGACTAAAAACCACCAACCCAACGTTTCATATGCTTATGCTAGAAAAAACTTTGAAGGAGCGAAAAGTTGCGAGAATAGAAGGAATTGAAAATTATTTACATTATTCACAAATTAAGCAATTACCTAAAGAAGTGAACTTAACCAAGTTTCAACACTGGTTTATGCGAAAAGGCGAGCGTTTTAGCTACTATATGGACTATTTACACATGCTAGAGGAACTGAATACACCATTTACTGATGATGTGCTTTTCCCTGAAAACTTGCAACTAGCCCATGACAATGCCACAAATACGTTGAATTTACTTGAAAGAGAGCTTGAAGAACAGCAATACCAAGAACGAAAAAAACAACTGAAAGCATTAGAAACCGAAATTGACGACTTACTTTTTCTCGCCCCACATTCGTTGCAAGAAATTGTGGAGGAAGGGCAGGTATTGCACCATTGTGTTGGTAGCCAACATTACCTTGAACAACATACAAAAGGAAAAACAACGATTGTTTTTATCCGAAGAAAAGAAGAACCAGATAAACCATATTTTACCTTAGAATACCGTGAAAAAAGAGTGATACAAGTGCAAGGGAAATACAATCGGGGACACGTACCAGAAGAAGTAGAAGAAGCCATTGAACAATGGCAAATAGAGATTGAAAAAGCCATGCCCTCATAAGGGCATGGCAGATAGAAGGAGGTGATTTGCCTAGACAGGCAAATCACTCTCATTTCAAAAAAACTTCCACTTAACAAGATATTTATTGCCACTAAAAAAGGCATGATATAAATAAAAAATCAGAAAGAAGGAAACAATCATGATTCAATTATCAGCTGTCGGGCGTTTAACAAAAGGAGCCGAACTACGTACCACCACTAACGGAAAGAGTGTCGCAAACGTTACATTGGCTTGTAAGCGAAAAAGACCAGACACTAACGGAAATGTGCCGACCACATTTATTCAATGTGTTTTATGGGGCAAACCCGCCCAAGTCTTTGCAAAATACACGCAAAAAGGCGCATTAGTTGGTGTAAATGGGGAACTACAAACTCGTTCGTATGATGACCAACAAGGCGTTACGCATTATGTGACAGAATTAGTTGTAGAAGATTTTGAGTTTTTAGAGTCCAAAGAAACCGTACAAAAACGAGAAGAAAAACAACACGCAGTCCCACAAGGACAATCAACCCCAACGGTTAATGAACAACCAGCAATGAATCAAGCACCAACACAACAAAATGTCTACCAACAACCGTCCATGAACGGGTTGTCTGAATATGGCTACAATCAATAGATCTGTTTTTTCATGCGCGCCACACTCCCACCGCCACCGCCGTTTAGGCGCGCATGAAAAAAGGTAGGCATTCGCCTACCTTTTCGCACAAAATGTGGTATAATAATTATGTAAAGAGGACGTACTGGTAATACGCCCTCATTGATAGCACCGCTAAAGACGGTGGCAGAGTTTTTATAAGTTATTTAGAAATAACCGGTCTCCTGCTAAAGTGACGGTTATTTCTTTTTGTCTTTATAGTTCAGAATGGCAACAATGGTTGTGATTAGGGTCAATGTAAACCCACCAAACGCAAGCATTAGTTGCAAACTTTCCGAAACGGACAAAAGGCTTCTCCTTTCTATAGATTTTGGAAGTACGTTCATACGCACCACCTCACTTTCGATTGGATAGCCACCGTCATTAAACTTTACTATCAATTCTATTATAGCATAAAAAGCCTTGTATTGCTTGCAATACAAGGCTTTTTACATAAAGAAGAATCAAGAGAAAAGAGCTGTTTCTTCCTTACTCCAACCGCCACCGCCGTTCGGAAGAAAGCCTTGTTTCACAAGGCAAAGGTCAAGAACATTCCGGTCAAAAATTTCTTTTCTGATGTCAGAACGGTGTCACGCAGCCTTTTTCGTTTTCAGGCCGTTCCTTTTGCCGTGTGTAACGTGCTGTTCACTGTTTGTTACAGTACCATAGCCAGTCGAAAAAACAAGGGTATATAAACGAGCAAGCTCGCCCTTGTTTTTTCTTTATGTCTACGGTCCTTTCTCGGCACAGCGAACGACACGAACACACTGGCGAAAATGAACAACCTAATCGAAAACGAAAAAGGGGGGGAGACTACACCGTTTGACGAAAAGAAATTTTTGACCGTCCAGCTTCACTTCCTCAAACGCCTAACAAAAATGGTTGTTCAAAAATCAAAACCGAAAGAAGGAAAACCAAATGAACAAAGAACAAGCCTTTCAGACATTAGATTCACTTGTTTACGCCATGGAAAAACTAGAGAACGAGAGTATCCGCTCGGAGGATAACGAAGAATTAGAGCAAATGTTGGCATTAATGAACAGAGATTGGCACGAACTCTATACCATTTATGGAAAAGCATGGGAAGAATATCGGAAGAACGCCCTTGAAAAGTAAAAAAAAAAGAAACCTTTTGCTTACGACAAAAGATTTCTAAAAAGGTAGTTATATTTAACAAACTATAGATTTTAAGTATAACTTACCTACGTTTCTTTGACAAGTACAAAAAAAATCAAAAAGAGAAAGCAGGTAAGAATTATGACACTAACAACCGAAGTATTTCATGACTTTTTATGTAGCAGCCAACAAACCTTTATTTTTCAAGAGGAAAAACAGACAAAGTCGCTGGTTAAGATAATGATCGACCCGAAAAGTACCCGCTTTTTCTCCGTCTTTTTGAATCCCTTTTTACAGGACGGAGAGTCCCTTTCCTTTCGGCAAAATGAGTCAATAGGAGACGTTATCGGCATATATGACAGCGTGACAGATACATTCTTTTCACAAGCAGAGTATTTGATTGAATGGCATTTAAAGGGTGTAGATATAACAGGTTTTAAAGATCTTCACGAAGTGATTCAACAGCTGGAAAGAGAACTGGCAGAACAAACGCTTGCTGAAATCAATCAACACTACAACTACTATTACACACTGGAAGGAAAGTATCTAGCGGACTTATCAGATTGGAAAATAACAACACTAAAAAATGAAGTGCGAAAAAAACTACTCGATGGGCAAACTACGTTCATTATAGATCATTCGTTTGTTCAGTACGAATGCACAGACAGTGAGATACTAGACTTACTAACGGAGAAACAAGCTACACAATCACGATTAGTAAAAAAATATTTAGAGAAAAATGCAAGGATGTTGTCTGAACACTTACAAAAACTACAGTTCCAACAACAGTATGCAAAAGAATTAGCAGAGAATAAACAATTCCAAAAAGAAAAGGAAATTATTCAAGCAGTGCAGAAGAAAGGAATGAAAACCATTACGGTGACGTACCAAATTTCAGATAAGGAACTGACATTCAAGATGAGAAACATCATAGATAGCAGTCGTGATTACTTCTCGAGTTACGATATTACCAACAAAAAGGAACGTGACGCCTATGATACATTGACGCGTGAAGCTATTGATTTACTAAAAATTAAGCAAATTAGCTACGGACGAAAAGTTTTATATGCAGAGTAAAAACAACTAAATCAAAAGGGGTCCTAAGAGTAGAAAATTTCTACTCTTAGGAATTGTAAAGGAGAAGCGAAAAATGTCTAATAAAGAATTAAGCAAAAAGTATCAAGAAAGTTTGAAACAACGCCGAGAAAAGCAAACAAAACGGGAACGTGCGTTAGAAGGAACAGTTATTGCCCCACTCACCGATAAAAATAATCGAAAGGACAAAAACAAATGAGAGAAGTAACGGCACAACAACTTTTAACAGAATTTTCCATAATAGAAAAAATGGCGCAATCAGACGCCATTAAACAACGTTTTTGTTTGGATAACTATCTAGCAGAAGATGTGAAATCTGCTATTAATGAATTGAACAGTTTATATCCAGCATACCATTTTGAATACCAAGAAGTATTTGGTGGATTCGGTCATGATTTAGTCGTTACCGATATTGCGCAAAAAGTAACATACGATCGTATCCCTAAAACACGTACTTATGGCGAACTTTTTCAAACACTAGCAAAGGTTTACGGGATTCACTCAAGTGCAAAATTTCATCATAAACCAACAGATCGATTAACTGAGGAAGAATTTCAAGAAACAATCAAGTTCTATGAAAACTTTGATATAGATACATTATTCAGTCAAGATGATGAGGACAAATACGATGAAAGTTAAAAGAAAAAAACAGCCCTATTGGTTAGGTAGTCTATTGTCCTTGGTGATAATTGGTTTTGGATTGTTGAATCATTTAGACTTATCAGAGCAGCTCTCGTCTTTTTTATCTAATGATATATTTCAAGAAGTGGCGAAATCAGATAAAAAGTCACTTACAAAGAAACCAAGAAATGTAAAAACAAAGAAATCCACAAGTGCGCCATACGATCAGCAACAATATAATCAATTAGCTAACCTAGACTTTCAAAGTGGCGGAAAAGCCGCTATAGAGGTCAATAACGGACAATCTAGTTTAGATATTGCCACGTGGAAAGAAAACAAAGTGATTTATGGAGACTTAGATTCTTTGAACCGGACAACATTTGTGACTGCCTACCTTGATAGGAAGAATTTAGGACGTTCTGAAGGACGAGAACGGCAAGTCTGGCAACCGACTGGTTGGCACCAAAAACAGATCGATGGAGATCCGATTGTGAATCGCGGACATTTACTTGCATATACGTCCAGCTTTAACTTTGATATTGACGGAAACTTTAAGATAGGTGAAAATGGAAGCCAAGACAATCCCAAAAACCTGGCAACACAAACAGCTTTTTCTAATCAAAAAGTGCAGACGCACTATGAGAAACTAGTCAGAGATGCACAAAAGCTTAAGGGGAACAAAGTCATTTATCAGATCGTGACAGTTTTTCGTGGAAAGGAATTAATGCCTCGAGGTTATTGGTTACAAGCGATTGATAGTGCGGGTACACTGAATTTCAATGTTTATGAATATAATGTGCAGCCAAACGTCGTGTTCAATTATGAAGAGGGTACAAGCCAAATCGATAGAACAATGAAAGTGAGGGAGTAGCAATGACTAAAGAAGAAAAAATAATATTGATTGTACGTAATAGTGACTTTACGTATGAAGAATTAGAAAAGCTTCCAATGTCTAGTATCGATAGTATTTATAAAGCGCATGTCCTTGAAAAAAATGGAGGATAGGAGTGACATAGTGATAAATAAAGTGGAAAAGAGAGATATTTTAATTCTCAGTAGTTTTGTATTTGTGGTAATGTTAATTTACAATTTTGGTATTAAACAAATGGAATTTGGGGACGATGCGTTTTTCTTAAAGCAGTTTACACATGATTTTCAAAGTAACTATTATGAATTTTTGAAGTTTAGGTACAATGAATGGACGTCTCGATTAGTGATTGAAATAGCTCTAACACAAGCGGTACAACACGTATTTTTGTGGAGAGTTTTAAATGCTATAGCAATGTCTATAGTGGCAATTGTCCCTGCACTACTGTTTAACTCAGATAATAGTCGAAGAGGATTAATTATAGGTACTGGCATGTCATTATTAATTCCTGCTTCGATGATAAATAATGCAGGATGGATAGCAACAACAACAAATTATGTTTGGGTCATGGCAGCAGCATTGTTAAGTATTTGGCCTATTATGAACTATATAAGAGGAAAAAGTGTAAATTGGGTATCTCTTATTTTATCGTTGGTGTTCTTGATTTATGCTACAAATCAAGAACAAATGGTAGTCATTATGTTAGTTTCTTTATTAATTTTAGCGGGTATTCTATTTTTGTCTAAAAAGAATATCCTGATAACTTTACCTCATATTGCTATTGTAATCGCTAGCTTTGTGTTTATTTTAACATGTAAGGGGAATGCGGCAAGAAACGTCCAAGAAACGAAACAATGGTTACCTAATTTTTCTAGCTACAGTATTTTTGATAAGTTACAAATAGGGTATTCGTCCACTTTGAAAGCTTTATTTTTTGAGTGGTCTCCATTGATGTTAGCTTTTGTATTGCTAATTCTTACTGCTGGACTAGTAAAAAATGGGACATTAGTCAAAAAGATGATTAGTGGAATACCGCTATTGACGTATTTGATTTGTACAAGATTTAATGCGATTATTGATCAAACTTATGATATAGCTTCAGGAAAAACATATATGTCACTATTAGTTCTTCTTACTGGGTTGGTTTTTCTTTATGTAATAGGGATTTTTGGGGCAAGTAATAATACCTTAGAATTTTTATCAGTTATCTTTCTTCTTATTTTGGGTGTAGGAAGTCGTATTATGATGGGGTTCTCTCCTACCATATGGGTATCTGGATCAAGGACTTACTATTTCACTTATGTTCTTATAATGATGTCAGGTGTCTATTTAATAAGTCAGCTACCTAAAAATAACCAAAGTAGAACCTTTAAAGTGCTATGCGGATATTTTCTGGTATTGGTTCTATTATTAATAATGATGTATACAAAAATATTGTAAAATGTATTGCTAAACTTTCGACAGTTGTTGAAAGGACAGTGTGTGTACTGTAGAATAATTACAAGCCACTTCAGATTTAACTATTTTCTTACAGACTGAATGAATGAATCAATCGTTCAGTTCTATGAGTATTTGTTAGAAATGAAAGGCTAAAATAAGTTATAACCTTAGAGACTGTCTCCCCCCAAGAGACAGTCTCTATTATATATTTAACTCAGTTTTTTGGTTAAAATGAAATGGCTAAGAGCCGAAGAAACTTCAATCCTAACAGTATTGTGGTTTTTTAGGATGGGATAAACGTTAAATAGGGATTTTGACAATAAATAACTTTAAATATTGTTATTATTGTAATAAATAAAAAAAGAAAGTAGGGAGTTAAACATGGAAATTACTTTTTCTAAAAAATCAAAGTTCTTCTGTCTCGCAATGTCGTTATTGATGATATTGAGTCTATTTGCCAGTGCTGGTACAAGCGTATATGCTAGTGAATTAGATAATGAGATTAGCAAAGAAGATAAGGCTATATTAGACAACATAGACGTCAATTCATTTTATTCAGATGCAAACAAAGGATTGGATGAATTCTTTTCAAAAGCTGTTTCTGTAAATCCTACAAACGGAAAGTTTATTGTAAATGAAAATGGTATTAAAGATATGTTTGGCAGTGGAGTTGAATATGAAGCTATTTTAGACTTCATAGAATTTTTTAATGATGATAACAACTTCAATGAACTTGGTAGATTTGAATTTAGAAATAATATTAGTACATTAGCACAAGGTGCTATACCAATACAACCTCGTGCTGGTGGAGCATTAGCTAAATGTGCTGTAGATTGGGCTAAAAATACATTTGGAGTGGGTATTAGTGTAGCAGCATTTAAATCCGTGCTGAATACTTATGGTTTTGCTAGGGCAGCAGCATGGTTAGCAGGGAAGGTAGCTTCTGCTGCCGGAAGAAATGTAGCTGCTGTTTTGACATTAGTGTACACAGCGATGACTTGCGCTCCTATAGAAGCTGAATAAAAAAAGAAGGGCTAAACTTTAGCCCTTCTTTTTTCTTGCCAAATCAGTAGTAATGCAGAAATTACACTAATTATACCTGTGACGTAAAAGATATTTTTTGAGATTATTGCTGTATTAGACATGAAAAATATTTTTATTAAAATAATTAAAAACAAAAATAGTGACCATAAGCGAACAACCTTATCAAAGAAAACTATTAAGGTATTAGAAATATTATCGTTGTTTTTCATAAATTGCTGGTCCTTTCTAAATTAGATTATATCTAGCCTGTTTATTTTAGTATATATTAATAGTGTTACTTCTGCAAAAATTCAATAATATATAAAGACATTAAAATAACCCGTGGTGCTAGTTAATTTTAATATCCTAAAGAATATCTCAAAGTTCCTTCAAAACGTCGTTGTGCTCGACTTAA
>OKWA01000151.1_pt1 | contig 52242 bp, 42 predicted proteins | sample 1606861 | NCBI WGS metagenome assembly OKWA01 (sample SAMN03281007, study PRJEB24777) | human gut metagenome | isolation source: fecal sample PR166 from 1 month old female Malay infant, vaginally... | reverse complement strand
CGATTCGAACACTGCCGTCACTGCTGATGTGTTGAAGCAATACGAACTTCAGAAAAACGGTCAGGTGAACGGCATTCAATTGACGGCGGCTTCGCTGGATCTTGAAACGCGTACCAGCCTCAATTTGGTCTTCACCCTTTCGAATGGGCGGTCCATTGGCGGGTACACGTTTGCGATCGATGGTAAGACTATGTCTCCACAGTTGCGCTCGGATGGGAAATACCAGCTCAAAATCAGCAATATACCGTCTAAAGACCTTGGAAACATGCATCAGGTGGTTGTCAAGGGCGGTGATGGATCCGCCCAGACCATCCAAGTAGCTCCTTTGACGTATGCTTATAGTGTAATGGAACTGTATGGGCAAGATACTTCACAAACGAAGCTATGCGATTTGGTCAGGGCTTTGTACGTGTATAATCAAGCCGCAAGTGATTTTCTTGGAGGTCAACGATGAAGGAAACCTGGTCTGCTCCGCACATGGAAGCCGTTCAGCTGAACAATGAAGACATTATCCGCACCAGCGGTAACACCACTCCGGAGATTCCGCTCAGCCTCTGACGATTCATTCGCAATCGAATAAAGGATTGCAGCGTGAAGCTTAAATCTTCTTTCGTTACGCACAACACTGATGCCGAGCATGTCATGATTTCGGTTGACTCGCAGGCTTTTTCTGGACTGGTGCGCAGCAATAGTACCGCGGCGTACATTGTGGAGATGCTCAAGGCGGGTGCCACGGAAAGCCAGCTGGTTGGCGCATGCTTGGAAAGGTATGAGGTTGACGAGCTGGAAGCCCAAGCGGGCGTAGCATACGTGCTTGAAATGTTGCGTGCTATTGACGCGCTCGATGAGTGAGCATGCCAATAGCCTCGGCATAGAGGATTATCTACGGCGATATGGCATGCTGACGTACCGTTTTCAGGGCGTCAGCATGTTGCCGTTATTGCGGCAGGGGCGAGATGACGTCACCATTCGGCTGTGTGCCGAGGCGGACATTCCGAAGCTTAAACGGGGTGATGTCATACTGTTCAAAGACTATCGGGGTGCTTATATTCTGCACCGCATCGTACATGTCGAAGAGCATGAGATCATTACTCGTGGCGATAATTGCGCATATTCGGACCAACCTATTCAGTCCAGCCAGGTGCTTGGAATACTGACCGGCTATACCCATAACGGTCGCGAGCGTACTGTTGAAGACCGTCCATATCGTGCGTATTCGCGATATATCGCTATGACCACCCCCGTAAGATTGGTGTACAAACGAGCATGCATACGTCTGATAGAGCTGGCGAGGGCAATGCAAACGAGATTCAACGGCTAGCCGGTACTGAGGCTCCGGCGCGCACCTTGCGTTGGATTTGGCGTACGTCCAAGAAACGTGCTCCATTGGTGGCTGTGCTTGCGTTGACGCAAGTGCTGATTGGTTTGTCCGGCGTATGCATGGCTTTCTTGCTTAAAGAGCTTATTGATTATGCCGTTGCGGCCAATACGCATAGTTTCATCGAAATGGCGTTTGCCTTGGTGGCGTTGGTCGTGTTGCAGGCGGTGTTGCAGGCCGTTGATCGCTATGCCAGCGAACTGACCCGAGCCTCGTTGGAGAACGCGTACAAAAACAGACTGGTGAATGCGGCTTTGCTGGGTGATTATGAATGTGTTTCTGCAGTGCATTCAGGGGAGTGGATGAACCGTCTCACCAATGATGCGCAAGTGGTGGCGAATGGCGTGGCGGAAATCATTCCCGGAGTGCTCAGTATGGTCGCCAAGCTGGCGGGGGCCATGGCATTACTGGCTTTTATGCTGCCGCAGTTGGCATTGCTGCTGGTTATAGGTGGTTTGGCGGTGGTGGCCGCCTCCTACGTGTTCCGAAAAACATTGAAGAAATTGCATAGGCGTATTCAGGAAGCGGATGGCCGATTCCGCATACTGGTTATGGAATGCCTGTCGAATCTTGCAGTGATTCGTGCTTTTTCAAAAGAGCGGGATATGGTTTTTGAAACAGGGCAGGCTATGGATGTCCATAAATGTGCGCGTATGCAGCGCAACCGGTTTTGGAACATGTGCAATATTGGCTTTTCCCTGGCTATTAACGGTGCCTATGTTATTGGCGCGATTTGGTGCGGATGGGGTATTATGCAGGGCGTGCTTTCTTACGGTACTTTTGTTGCCGTAGTGCAATTGGTTTCGCAGATTCAGTCGCCGATCGCCAACATCAGTTCGTATGTGCCACGATTTTATGCCATGACGGCCAGTGCGGAACGACTGATGGAACTTGAATATGATTGTCATGTGGAAATCGTTGAAAAGCGATATTTTCCCGGAAATAATCCGAATAATCCAAATGTTTTAGATAATCAAGATAATTCAGATAATCAAGATAGTTGGTTTGATGAAGGAACGTTCAATGAAACATGCGATTTTGATCAACTATGCCTGAATGATGTCACGTTCGCGTATCATCCACTGCAAGACCAGTCGAACGGCGGCTTGCGGGTGCTGAATCATTTCACAATGACGGTTCGTAAAGAGGAATGTGCGGTTCTGGTGGGGGCCAGCGGAGCGGGAAAATCAACCATACTTAAACTGTTGCTTGGACTGTATCACCCGGAACATGGAACATGCCAGGCGGTGCTCAATAACGGGTTAGCGGCACCCTTGGATAGGGGAACACGGCAGTGGTTCGCTTATGTTCCGCAAGGCAATGGACTGATGCAAGGCACGATTCGAGCATGCCTTGCATTCGGAGACGCGCAAGCCATGAAAGATCAGGAGCGGCTTGATCAGGCATTATGGGTGGCCTGTGCCGAAGATTTCGTGCAGCAGCTGCCGCACGGCATGGACACTGAGCTGGGTGAGTATGGCTCGGGCCTTTCCGAAGGTCAGATGCAACGACTGGCCATCGCCCGATCCGTATTCAGCGGACGCCGTGTACTACTGCTTGATGAATGCACCAGCGCATTGGACGAATCTACTGAACGTGAAGTGCTGAGCCGCTTGAAGCAGTTGGAAGGCAGAACCATCATCATGGTCACTCATAGGCCAGCGGCGCTTGCCTTGGCTGACCAGGTGATACATGTTTAATGCTTGCGAATCGTTGATAGTTCACTCAACATTTTCTTCCAACGAGGGGGAGCAATCAGGAAGCGTGCCATGCGGAAAACCCACACGGCAGGATACAACACCGGCCATGTGCGCAGAACGGGTATCCATTCGGCCATGTCGCTCAGCGGCGGAAAAAGACGCTTCCACACGTAGATGAAACGGATCTTCCGGTCGGTCGCACTGCCGTCCGTCTGTTTCATGATATTGTCAAGCTTGTTGAGAATCTGCTGTTGGATGGTGCCATACGTGTTCGCCAAAGCCATCGCCTGCAGCAATCGGTTATCCTGCTCCTGAAGATCATGGGAAACAAGCACTTTTCCGTCAAGGAACAGTTGGGCCACGCGACGAAACTGGGCTTCCAAAACGGCAACGTCAAGCTGTTTGCAGCGCTGTTGAATAAGCTGCCAATCCAAAGTCGATGAAAAACGTTTCAACATGACCATCTCATCAACCAAAGCGCGCACCCCTGTGCCGCTGCCCCAAAGATGCTTTGCGGCATGGCAAATGTGATGCAGATAGAAATCCTCCATCGACATTCGTGCTTCGCATTCGGTGGATTCCATTACGGGAGCCTGTGACAGTGCGTCACGGAAATACCGATGCCATTTCGGATATTTGGATTCTGAAAATAACGAATAATGAGGTTCGAAATTCAGCAACGGCTGTTTCAAATACACGTCATGAACACCATGGTTGAAAGATTCACACATGTAACCTGACGCCTCCATAAACGCGCGCAATTCATTCGCATGTTGTGAATCGAACCAGAAATCATTATCCGCCATATACCTCATGCCCAAAGCCGGATAATAATCCTTCATCAAGCTGCCTTTGAGCTGGCTATGACGGATGCCCTGCTCATCCAGCCAAGCGAAGATACGATTGCGTTCGGCGTCTAAAAGCAGAGCTCGACGGGAGTAAATGGCCAATGCCTTCTGCCACCGCTCCGACTGTTCCATATGTTCGAGCGGAAGGGCCATGGCCACGCAGCCCAGAATGGATTGTCGGTCAGCGAAATCCCATAAAGCTTCTGAGTCTATACGCTCCAGCCGCTGAGGATCAGCCAAGGTTCCTTTTATGGCGCAGGCACATAGATACAGTGCGTCGCAGGCGATGGTGAGATTCGCGGTGTCGGCTTCCTCGCATTGGTTGGAAGACGATGGTTTCGACATACTGGATTCAGAAGGATTAGACAAAAGACCGGTCTCCGCTCATGGTGGTGTACGATAGCGCCGCCGCATCTAAGGTCGGGGTGCATCCCATACTCCAGACAGGCAATTCGGCAGCCATGCGCATAATCATAGCAAGCGTCTTTTCCAAAGAATCGGCTTCCTTTGGTCTGAACGTCTGTTGCAACAGCAGCGGTAATGACTGTGCGCTGGAAAGGCGGGTCATAGTGTTTTTCGGAGCCTGATGAAGCACGCATATACCCTTGACGGGGGCGTGAATGTTTGTTCCCAACATGTGCTTGCCTCGCCATGGCGTGCCATAGGCCTGAATGGTTCCTGCAGCGCCGGTGTTGAACCGCAGTAATGGCTTGTCGTCGTTGATCATGCGTGCCTGTGACCCGAGTAGTTCGCGCCACAGCCGGGCATGTGTGCTTTTGCCTGTGCCGCTGGGCGCTGTGAAAATGTAGGCTTTCCCGTCGACTTCAATCACGCTGCCGTGGAACAGTATGGCATCATGGTCTGCCATGCATTGTGCTATGGCCCGGTATAAAGCCAAAGTTTCCAGATACGAACTGCTGAAGGCTTCGGCTTGACTGGGGGGCGTGTGCGGTTCGCGTTCGGCTGCGATGTCTTGCTCGGAAATCGTCACATGTTCCACCGGCGTGGCCTCGGGAGTTTCCCATTCGGCACAGTACTCCCTTGTGGATGGGAATTGCACGGTCGCCGAAATGGGAACTTCCGCAAGCGTGAGCGTGAACCGTTGCATACGCGCCTTTCGATCAGTTTTTGCGATTAGTACTGGTGGTTTCCGCTCAGTACTGGTAATTGACTTCGTTGGTCATTTTGCCGGATGGTGTCTGATCGATGGTCAGGTCGCTTTCAGCCTTCGGCGAGGTGGTCACGTCGAGATCGAAAGTCACGCTTTCTCCGGGGGCGATATAAGCCACATTGGTGACCAGTTTTTGATCATCCATCACAGCATTGCTTTGGTCTCGTACGTCTCCGGATGAGGTGATCTTGCTGATGGAACCGCCCTTTGGTGCGTAAAACAGCATACGTTGCGCAGACGTTCCCGGAGCCGCAACAGGCTTACCCGTTACACCCGCCTGCTCGCCGCCCAGAATATAGCCGGTGCAGGTGGCCATTTCGCTGGAAGTCAGCGTATTGGTCAGCGTGTAGGTGACATGGTAGGTTTTCGACCCATCGGCATTCTGGCCGGTTTTGGTAATCTGCGTCTTACGGTCGATATACCATCCCAACTTTGACGGATTCTGTTCGTTGAGGTAAATGCCCACTTCCGGATCGGTCTCGCTGTCTGGAGTGCCCTTGGCGAGTCCGGCACCTTGGAAATATTTGGCTTCATCATCATGGAACGTGTATGCGTAGAAATGGCGGTTCTTAGTTAATTCGCCGATGCTTTGAGCCACCTTCATCATCTTGGCAATGTCCATGTTGCTGAAAGCGTTGTTCATGATGGTGGAGGCGATGTATTCGAAATACGTATCTTGTAGAGATACAGGAACTTTCTTATAGATGGTGTTGAGCATGTATTCAGCGGTATTTTCGCCGGTGAGCACAGTACCGTTTTCCAACGTTACATTGCCGTTGATTTCCACCATTTTTTGAATGAACACAGGATCGATAGATACGATACCGTCAACATCGCAAGCATATTGGGAACGCTGCCAAGCTTCATTCATCATTTCCGCATTGCGGGCGATGTCTGGTACCGCGAACGTATCGCGAATATCGAAGGAGAATCCCAGAGGCCCCTTGAACACGGCATGTTCCGAAGCATTGCCATTACTGCCGTTAATGAAGTCTCCATTGTGATGGAACTCACCGACCTGAATTTGTCCATGATCGGTCTGCAACGTACCCATGGAGCCCACCAGTCCGCCGCCGGAACGTTGTTCGGAAGTGGTCTGCGCCACCAGCAGATACGTTCGGGCACCGTTCTGTCCCAAGAAGGAGGGAAGCATCTGTAGCGCATTGTTCACTTGCTCCACCATGTCCGTAACCTTGGTGAACTGGCTGCGACTCTGCGAATATGCCTTCTTCACCATGCCGATACGTGGTTCAGGCAGATTGCTGAGCTTCGAATTCAGCGACTTCACCTGCTTGCTTACCGAAGAGAAGTCGTCTTGCGCATCCACAATGGGCTGAAGATTCAACTGGCCATTCTCGCCGCTGATCTGCGCGTTCGCAAGCTGTTGTACCACATCGGTGAGTGCCGGCAGTGTTTGTTGCACCAAATCATCCACCACCTGCGTCATGCCCTGCACGTTGGTAACATCACCGCCCACAACCGGCATCTTCGACAGCATGTTCCACAGTGTTCTATTGGCAATATCTCTTGCCGCAGCGGTATGGGTCCGCGCCTGCTTGATCGCGGCATCCGACGCCTGCGCATCCTTCAACGTATTGATGTCGGTGACGGCCGAAAGAGACGAGACCGCCTGCTCCTCGTGAGCTTTGACTTCCTTCGCCTGCTTGTAGAAATTCAGACCGACGACGCCCCCGGCAATGACCAGCAGGATGAGCAGTGCCGTAATAACAAGCAATGTATTGCGAAGCTTGTGAGAACGGGCGGCGTGAGCGCTCGCATGTTGAGACATTAATCCCCCTCTGTTAGGTATTCCAGCTTTTTATCATGGCACATTCGTATGGATAAATAGTGAAAAAAGCGATTGCTGCCTGATAAAAACTGACTTTATTCTAGGGGGTAGGGTAGCATTTCCTAAGGTTTTTGACATACGGAGATGAGGGGTTCAGTGACTTCCGCAGAGAACACTAACGTCCAGCAGGTTGCCGTTGAAGATGGTTCTGAAGACGGCATCACGCTGATGGATTTGATGCGTATCATTCGCAAGCATCTGGTCACCGCGGCCATCGTATTTGTGATGGTTTTTGCCGGGGTGGCTGCGTACACCTTCTTGGTTCCGCCGAAGTATACCGCCACGGCTCAGGCTATGGCTACGTACAATGCTTCCCAGGGGGATGATGCGGGCATTAGCCAGCAGTACACGGGTGGCACGTACATTGCCGGGCAGATCACGTCGTATACAACGTTGGCAACCACCGAAACCGTACTTGAGCCGGTCATCAAAGATCTTGGACTGGATATTTCAGTGAAGAGTCTGGCCGAGCAACTGACTGTCACCAATCCTACGAACACCGCGTTCGTGAACATTTCCGCGGAAGACGGTGACGCGCAGCAGGCATCCGACATTGCCAATGCGGTGGCAGTGTCTATGCAGAACGTGATTCAAAACGATTTGTATTCCGCGGCAGATAAGTCCCCAGTGAAGATCTCCATCGTGCAGAGGGCGCGTGTGCCTGAAAGCCCGAGCTCGCCGAATAAGCCGCTGTATCTGGCGGTCGGCGTGGTCGCAGGTCTGGTGCTTGGCGTGTTCGCCGCACTGCTGAAAGACATGCTGAACACTAAGGTCGAGGAAACTTCCGACGTGCGCAGCTTGGTTGGGGCGTCTTCCTTGGGTTCCGTGCCTCAGGATAATTCCCTAGGTGAGAAGCGCCCAGTGCTCGTCAGCCAGCCTAATGGCCCTATCGCGGAGGAATTCCGCCGTATACACACCAATATTGAATTCTTGCAGACCGATAAGGTTGCGGGAAAGGGGCAGCTGCTGGTCATTACCAGTGCGCAGCCTTCTGAAGGCAAGACCACTACGTCAATCAACGTGGCTGCGGCCTTGGCTGAAGATGGTACTCGCGTGCTGCTGGTCGACGCTGATTTGCGCTATCCTTCCGTTGCACATCATTTGGGTCTTGAAGGTTCTGCCGGTTTGGCGCACGTGCTTTCTGGTCAGATGTCCCCGAAAGATGTGGTACAGAACTACTGGAAGCCGACTCTGCATATTCTTCCTGCTGGTAAGCGTCCGGCGAATGCTGGCGTGCTTCTTGGATCAGACACTATGCGTATTATGGTCGAGCAGGCTTTGACCCAGTACGATTATGTTATTATCGATACCGCTCCGTTGAGTGTTTCCAACGATGGTGCCGTGTTCGGTCGTTGGGCCAAGGGTCTGGTTCTGGTGGCCGGTCGTGGCGTGTGCAAGAAGAAGGAACTCAAGGAGATTTCCGAATCCTTGCATACAGCCAAAGTCCCGGTGCTTGGTTTCATCTTCAACTATGCCGATCCGAAGAAGACGCATTCCAATTCGAACTACTATTACTACTACGAGGATGCTCCGCGGAAGAAAAGCCACAAAAAGTAGCCACAAGTAGTGTATGAGGCGTGAACATGGGACCGGAGCGTGAAGCTTCGGTCCCACGCTATAATAAGGAATCAACATGGGTGACAACAACAATACTGTGCCGAATCTGTCGCATCTTGTTTCGTCGGGAGACTCTTTGGATTCTCAGGGCGATCAGCAGACCAAGGCGCAGTCGGCTTCCGAACATGATGTGGTGGATACGTTCTGGGATATTCCACCGATCACCTTCTCGGAAGTTGAGTCGGCTGTGGAACGCGGCGAGGCATCTGATGCGCCCACAGTAAACCTTCGTGTTGAGGATTTTCCGAATATTGCAGGAAAGCATATTTCTGGTGCTGAAAACGATTCCACCTCGTCATGCGAGCCTGATTCGACGTCTTATTCGACCGCAACGCTCGATGTTACGCAGTCTGCTGATGCTTCACCGTCTGCTGAATCTGCCGAGAGAACTGTTTCGTTTGCCTCTCCGGTAGAGTCGGCCTCTTCTGTGGATTCCACTATGCCGCTTTTTGTGGATTCTCCTGCCTCTGCTTCTACTACTTTCGTACCTGAAAGCCTGCCCATGCCAGATGACCTGTCTGACATGGAAAATGATGAGCATGATCCATTGAGGCTTGTTCCGGTTCCGCCGAAGAAGTCGCATCGCAAGGCAATTATTGTTACCGTTGCGATTGTAGCCATAGTGGCGTTGGTTGCCGCGGGCGTTGGATTCGGTGTTTGGCAGCGCCAACAGTATGACCGGGGGCTTGAACGGAACGAACAGCACCGTACCGCGTTGAGCATGTGCAAAAAGTCTTCCAAGGCATATGAGAAGGCTGTGAAGGAATACAAGGCGGCGTTGAAAAACGCCAAAGCGTTGCAGAATGTGAAAAGCGATCAGGTTTTGGATGCGAAAACGTTGACCGCGTTGCAGTCTGCAGTGAAAGATGCGCAGAACCTTACGGCGGTGGGAGAGTGCAGTGCTGATTTGAGCAACGCTGAACTTCGCCAGCGCAGTAAAGCCATGAACGAGCAACTGCCTACGTTGCAAAGCCATTCCAAGACGTTGAATGATTCTGCAACAGCCGTTACGAACAGTCAGAAGGCTAAGGAGAAGCAAGACAACGCTGATGCGCTGAAGAAGCTTGAAGCAGCCATCAATAATGCGCAGTCACTGCTTGACAATAGCCTGTACCAAGTGGCGGATGATTCCACGCGAGTGACGTTGCAGAGCGCCATTGATCATGCTTTGGAATTGTTCAATGGCAACAGTACCGATACTAATGCCATTAACCAGTCGATAACGGATTTGCAAACCGCGTCTGATGATGTGAATGCTTCCATGAACGCGTTGGTTGCGCAGAATCAACAGCAGCAACAGAGCAATACTGGTAATTCGTACAACTACCAGTACACGCGGCAGCCTTCCGGCGGATTGACTCCCTCGGCTCCTATTACACCTGGCAATAATCCTAGTTCAGGCATCGATTCTGGCTCTGGTTCGCAGCCTCCAATCAATGAATCGACTCCTCCTAGTACACCTCCTGAGCCTGGTTCCGGCATCGATTCTGGCTCTGGCTCGCAGACTCCAGGCGATTAGAGTGTGCTCTGAACCTTTTTGGGTTCGCTCTTGCAGAGCTTTTATTTTTCCTTCTGCCCTAAGGTGTTATGCACTGGGAAATAGTGGGGTATGACGCGGTTTATGGGGTGTTTGTATCACCTGGATGGATCGCGTCGTTTTTTGCATGCAATACTGACGCATCAGTAAGAAAACTTTCCTATAATATTTGAATTGTGGTGTATCTTTTGCTGTTTATTATCATTCTTTACTTGTATAAAGAATTTCTGGGGCATTGCCGACATGATTGCAATACTAATGATATAGAGTTGGTTACTCTACTATTTGTCTAGTTTCTTTCGGCAGTCGATTTGCTTTTTGTGTAGATTGTGTGAGATAATTTTTCAACGCTGTAATACTATTATTTTGCTTTTCTTTATCCCTCAAAGCTGAGGGTGGTCTACACGCATTTCGGTGCGTTTGAAATAGTTAATCACCGCTCCATGCAAGGAACGATCATGTATAAGCATGAAAAGTAGGCGGTCGAACGCCTGCAATCACACCACATCCATATGTTGTCAACGCTTTCGACGGCGATTATCGCGTCTTTCTTGATTATCTCATTATCGGGAACGTTGTTGTTTCCCGTGATGGCGTTCGCAGATGAGCTGCAGCCGGTCGCTCAAGTGGGCAATACGACCTATATGAGCGTGCAAGACGCGATTGACCATACGTCGATGAAGAACAATACAGTCACATTGCTTACCGATACTACGGAAAGCGTCACCGTCACCCCACCGAAAGTGGTGCGCGGGGTCACGCTCGAATTGAACGGACATGCGCTCAACGCCAGCAATACTACGGCAATCACCGTTCCTGCGAACATGCAGCTCACCATCACCGGATCGGGCACGGTTGCCGGCGGAGATAATCCCGCAATCGACTGCCGTGGAGCGTTGCAGATTCAAGGTGGAAACTTCACATCGAATACCACGCTCATGCGGTTCACGGAAACAAACGGCACCTCTGCCAAGGCCAGTATTTTCGCAGGAACATTCACCGCACCAACACTGTTCGGCATGTTGAACGATGCCGAACACCTCGGCTATGTGAGTATTCGCGACGGCGAATACCATGGCGCAATCCCCGCCGGGCTTGACACGCTTGTGCTCATGGGCGGTTCATTCTCCACTACGGAGAATCTCAAACCCTACTTGGCCGACATGGCAGGCCTAATCCCAAACGGCGACGATAGCATGTTTAATATCAGTGAGCTGGCTATTTCAAGCGCTTACCCCACGGTGGAACTTGAGCAAGGCTCAACCTTGCCGAGGCTAACCAACGACAGTCTGCTGGACCTCACCAGAACCAAACTGAACGGTATTTCCGACTATCGTCTCGTAGCGGATGCCGAGCAACTGCAAGCTCTGAATAAGCAGATCGAGCTCGCGCTGCAGGCAGTCGCCAAGCGAAAAGCGTTTGATGCGGTAAGCCAAACCGTCACCATCACTGCAACACGCAATGCTGAAACCGCCGATGGGGGAGCGGACCCGCAATTCCGTACCTCCGGCCATGATGAAATCAGCACGCATGTAACAGTGAACATCAAATCCATAGTCAAGCCAGAAGAGCCAGACAAGCCGAACGAACCTGGCAAGCCCGCCGAGCCCAAGCAGCAGCCGGACATGCCCCGTACCGGCTCCGCAACCCAAGCGCTTGCCGTCGCATCGCTTCTGTTGCTGGTTGCTGCTGCCGTCTGCGCATTCATAACGAACCGACTGTGGTCTTCATAACTGCACAAGCTCGCATCTACCATATATAGGCGAGACATGGGCAAGAATACGGATGTCATTGTGGCAGCGCACGTGGTATTGCAGCTAATGAAAGCCGGCATGGCGATCTACGGTTATCCGGCGGTAGCCATCCATTGAGGAATGGTGCAAAAGAATGGTGAATTCTAATAAATAAAAGTGATTTCCAAGACCGTATCTGCGCAATTCGCGTCAGTGGGACAAAGTCTAAATTGTGCAGGCACAGCGCCTTCTTGCTTATCTGAGCCAAAGATACACGTGGCTTATGCCGCATAATAAAGGCCTAGTTTGATGGAAACTAGGCCTCTATGCCGGGGAAGTCTCAGAACGCCATGCATCTCAACGTCGAGGTCTGTATATCATCTAAGATTTGACCTGATAGCGAAATGTCCACTAAAGGAAGATCGCAACAAGAATTGCTACTGCGAAAGCCGCGACGGCCACAATCCAAGGTGTGATTCTTGCCCACCGTTCCTTGGGCTTCACTACTGCGGTAATCAATGCAACGAGGGCGCCAAAACTACCTACTGTAGTAAGGTTAAGTACAAGAACTTGGGAGAGGCATTTGCCAGCAGCGACGACATTCACATTTACCAATGTGAAGATAGCTGCAAAAATAGCCATGAGTGCCAGGACGTTGGCATACATATGCTTTTCAATATCCCGAACCTCATCGGTCTTCTTGTCAATCATCTCAATTTCATTTGCATAAATGTCTTTGTATCCACCCAAACCCCGGTAGTCGAGTTCGTCGGAGAAGATACCTTTGTAAGGGTGCTCAACGTTACCTTCAACTGTTTCAAAAACAAGTTGGGCAATACCGTCGCTCGTGCTCAAGGTGATTTGGTCGCTGCTCATATTTGTCACGCGGAAAAACACTCTAGTGTGATGTCCTGGGAAATAAAGAGGCGCATCCAAGCTTAGGCCTTGACGAATTCGAGAATTCCTCAGCAACACTCTCGCGGCTATGTTCTCGGGTAGCTTGATAACTTCGACCGTAGAAACATATGTAGAATCACCCGGAGATAGAGTAACTTTTTCAAGGCTCTGCCTTTCCCTAGTGTGAAACGCTCTAGTGGTAAGGTCATAGGAAACAGGCCCAAGATTTTCGCTTCGCGTTTCGGTCAAGACGCCACTGCTAATCAACTCACGGATTTTGCTATCACTCAATAACACTTGGAGCCTCCTTGGTAAAAAAGCTATGCTACCACAATAATGCATCATGTAGAAACTTTTAGCTATTCCATTAACTGTTTTTCCATTTAATGAGTTTGTCTTGTTAAATGTGGAAGGATAAGGGGCTGCGTGATTAACTCCAAGAAAATGTCCGCAGCCCCTTTCTGCATGCATGGCATGAGAAAACGACTCAACAAGTAGCCAATGCAATAGAACAGCATGGAGAAGGGGAAGATATCAAGAGCCCAAGGAAGGCGGAGCTGATCAATCGGCAGACCAAAGGAATGCATGACCATGATTGAGAGAAAGCTGACCGTGGCAAGCGTCGCGGCAACAGCCCAATCATGCAGAATCGCTCTCTTTGGTTTGACGAGGGTAAAGGTTCCGAGGAACAACATCTCCGTGACAAACAGACAAGATAGGAACCAAAGCACAGCATTCTGCGGATAATTACTGATTCCGGCACGGGCGAGAAAAATGTTCGTCAACTCATTCGTGGCGGAACCACTGGCATCCTCCCCCTAAAGCGCCCTTCGATAAGGGCCCAGTACGCGAAAGTCACTATTCCGAAGAACAGATACGGTATGAGATGTCTTGCAACCTTCTTCTTAAACGAGTCCAGGAATTGTCTTTCGTGGAACAACATGCCTGAGATGATGAAGAACAACGGCATGTGGAATGAAAAAACCACGACACCAGACCGGCAGATGTGATGCGTGTCCCAAACAACTAGTAGTATGCCGAAGCCGCGTAGCGAATCGAGTGCAGCCAGCCTAGAACTTTATGCCATAGTATAATCTCCTCATTTACTTTCTTTTCTTTACAAAACACAATACATCATTATCCAAGCATTATTCAAAAACTTCGTTGAGGCAAAATCCCATACTGTAATTAAACTCCCCGCTTCTCAATCTAAAAGCATCGCAACCAACGGTCGCATTAACTTATCATATAGCGAAATGGTATGGTAAAATACCATTTCCATTAACTGCCAATGTGTGCAGGAACATGAAAAAACAAAAAGATAAATATAATATCTTTATAAGCATTTTATTTTTTTCTGTAATATAGTATTCAATATAGTACGGTATGCTAAGAAAATTAAGCAAATAAAACAATGCAGAAACTCTCTGACCTAGTGGTATAAACAAGCCAATCATAATAGCTATGGATCCTATGAAATGTAAATTTCTAAAAATATTAAACCAATGATCATCCTCTTTAGATTCCGTAAACAAATAAACAAAGAAGAAACCTACAAATAGTAAAGATGATAATGAAAATGCTTTGCTGGGATCTGGCCAGTAGCCGGATATATAATTCTCATACTTTGTCCCTTTGAGCAAAATGCCAATAACTGCAACGAAAGTAGGTACGAGAACAGCCGAAGCGAAAAAAAGGGACAAATATATTTTTTTGTCAAGCTTTAGATAGAGGAGAGTGATAACAACAAAATAAATTAGAGCGGAATAATGAAAACCTACCGCTATCGCAACCAAGGAAAAAGCTGCAAAAAGACTCTGTAATCGTTTTTTGCCATCCATATTTCTTTCCACAAACAATAATGCACAACAGAATAGTGCAGTAGCTATTGTCTGGCGAACCACATTAAATGAGTATAAGAAATACCCACCACACAAAAAAGAAACAGTCAGTAGAACTTTTGAACATGGCATATTATATATAACAATATATATTAAACCTATGAATATAAAGCTTGTAACAATAAATATAGACTGATACCAACTACCTGCAAAATCAATGCATAGCTTGTTAAGCCATAGAAATATTGGCTCCATTGGTGGAGGTGTGCCATTATATATCTGTTTATAAGTTGGAACATATGTAAAAAAATAATCTGTTCCAACTCCATATCGGAATCCAGATATTGTGAATAAAATCAAAAAAACAATAGCAAAAGGTAAAACCTCTGCTCTTTTATTTAATTTATCTGCAACACATATCAAAAGTATGCAGCAGAAAACAGATGTTATATAAATAAACATTCTTTTCCTTATTTTGATGTTTTATATTCACAAAAGGGGTTTTGTTCAAGAAAATTCATCCCATAGAACAAACAGCATAGCCAGTTGATCAAATACGACTAACGCTTCATAAACCATTGCCATACATGTCTAAAGACATCCGCCCTTGAGACATGTATGGCAGACCAGACGCAAACAGAGCTCCGTAAGCCACGGCCAATCCGCGAAACCTCTTCATCATCAATAAAGTTCGGTTTGGATGACGAAGAATTACATATGCAGTAAGTAGCAAATTCAGCGTCAATGGCAATCCGGCAACTTGCGCTCCAGCTTTGAGCAATGATGTAGTGACGAAAACAGAGAGTGCATCCATGGAAGACTCCTTGCTGATTGTACGACTATCTGATCACGCAGATGCAAGTACGCGAACGGGAATATCAGTCTGTGGTTACTGCAAGACCGAGGTAATATCTGAGCCTTGGAATCGAATGGACCGACAGGTACGTGTTTCGTCCAAGAAATGTCCAACTTCGATATACATGACGGGTACTTCGTTATCAGGCAAATGCAAAAGTTTGCGGGTTTTCTTTTCTGCAGTTGCCGTAAACATGGTATTGAGCGGACAAGCTCCAATTCCCAAAGATTCCAAAGATAATAGTAGTGACATTCCGAACAGGCCACCGTCGGTATATCCCTCATTGCGCTCATAAGATGTCATAAACGCGCGCAAGTCAGAAGTAATCATCAGCAATGCGGGAGGGGCTGGATATCCATTAACACCACCTTGAATGTGCAAAGCCTTTGCGATAACTTCCTTGTCGAGAATGACATGCACTCTGGTGGGTTGCCTGTTACACACTGATGGAGTGCGCATGGCCATCTGAATTGCCTGGTTAAGTTCGTCTAGGGATACCGGCTCATCAGCAAATTCACGAACTGAATGTCTATTTTCACTTAACGCAGCAAAGGAAAGATCTTTGTTATTGAGCTTGTCACTTTTACGGATAGAAATGCTTCCACCATCGTTTGATTCGGCATTCATAATGTGTTGCCACTGATCTGTAGTGAATAACGATTGCTGCCAAGAAATATCTTTCTCCGCATCGAGATGACGCTGCATGTACTCATGAAGCGCAGCAAGACTTTCTTTGTACACAGTGTTATTAGCGAAATTCAGATCTGCTTGTTCCAGACGTGTAAGCAGGGTCGGAAGCTCGTTAAAAACTTTTTTCCCAAACCCATAGCGAAAATTGTGATGGCTCAGACCCTTTTCAATTTGATGGCTGAGAAACATCACTCGTGTCTCGATTCTTACTCGTTCATGGGGCATAATGCGAGAGTAGCTACGATTAAACCGCTTGGCTTGTGCCCACGAATCTTGATATAGATGAATGCTTTGACGCAGATTCTTGAGAGGAGCGATAAGCGGTTTTGGCATCCACTGTTCTACAGTGCTCTTCCAATTCATAATGACATTCCTTTGGACTCTTGATTAATGCTGATTTAGTGGTTCCGATACGCTGCTGTGTAAATAAGCTAATGACTGTTTACGTAATGAAGCGAGTAGAGTATTCGGCTGCGTATAGTCGATGTGGTTGCTCAGCAGGTCGCCACTGGTAACATGTCTGTCTTTTAACGCCAGCGAATCCAGCAGGTCGAGCATGCGTGAATTTGTGGTCTGCTTAACTGTAAAGAAGTGGAATGGTTTGTTGTACACAATAGAGAACACAGTGCCATGGAATGAATTTGTCACCACGGCTTTCGCATTGCGAATCAGGTTCACAAAAGTGTTAGGGGAAGCATTCCAAAAATAACGGTCCTGATCAAGTGTGTAATCTTCGATGGCAGTACCGATGGTATAGACTTTCACGCCTAGCTTCTTGGCAAGCCGACGTGCATAAGCGTATACATCTTTCTGGCGGTTATAGCCATACACCAGTACGTAATCTTCAGTAGGAGTGAAATCGCTGGCATCGGCGATTACGTTCCAATCATCCTTCGCAAGCAGAAATACTGGGTCAATGACGGATTGAACATTACTAATGCCGAGATCTTCAAGCATGGGCACCGACGACGGTTCGCGCACAGACACGGCATCGAAATCGGAAATCAGTCTACGATAACGATCCTTCTGATCGTCAGGAATTTCAGGCATGGCAATGCTGGCAGCATACGCTACTTTGCGAGCGCCCGCAGGCGCAAATGACAGGAAAAACGCATCATCTTTACCGTTAAGCTTATTCTTACAGTTCCAAATTTGGTCGCTGCCACAAATATAGACGTCGGATTGGGGGGTGTCAGCCTCAATCTCGGCAAGCGTACGGTAAGTTTTGGCGCTCATAGGTATGTAGTCCTCAAGGAATTTGCCGAACACTTTGCGCCCCTTGACCAAATCAGGGAAGCGTACGATGGCGCGAAGCATGCGAATAGGCAGCGGCCGCGTAGACGTGTAGTAGTATTTGGGGTTGTAATCCAGCACCTTGGCGTCCACACCCATCTTGCGTAGAGCGGTGTTCAAGCCGTAAGTTTGCAGAACAGCGCCATAATTAGTTGGTCTGCTGCAGGTAATGGTGTAAGAAGTAATTGAGTCTTTCATAGAAGCCTCTTTCTCTGCGCTAGCTGTTAAGAATTTGATTCAACGTATTTGAGGAATGCCTCATAGCTGCTAAACATAGGTTCGCTTTGAACAAACGCTTGCTGTGAACGTTCGGTATTGTTATCAAGCTGGAAAACCTTTTGGAATACCTCATCCAGCTGAGTGTTCCTAGGCTCAAACAGCCAGAAGAATTCCCGAAGTAGCTTTTTTGGCGGCCGCTTTCCATATGTCTGCTCGTACTCACGTACTAATAACACGGCTTCATTTAATTGAAGTTTGCGGCGTTTGTCGATATACGCTTCCAAGGAAGAGATTTTCTTTGCCGGAGCACCGGCATATACAGCGTTCCCATCCAAACGGCCTGTCACCACGCTGCCAGCTCCGATGATGGTGTTGTCTCCGATCTCAGCTCCTTTGAGAATCAACGACTTCTGACCGACAAAAACATTATTGCCAATACGAACCGTTCCGCATGATCCCAGCACTTCACCCGTAAGGCGTTGTATTACTGCCCAGCTATAGTCATGCTGCAAAATAGAGCAATCTGCGGTGATATGTACGTTATCGCCGATTTCAATCATCCAAGGTCTCTGAGTATCGATTCTGATGGACCATGGCGTATATAGATGCACATGCTGTCCCACGTGTACTCCCTGGCTTCGGAGCCATGATATGTATTGCTCCGATGAAGCCTTGTGACCATAAACTAACCGCATCGCAAGTTGTTTAATGCTCATTTTTCACTTGCTCCGTTCCGGATGAATACGTTTATGAAGTAAGAAAAACACGCCATAAAGCGTTGGAGAGATGGCCATGAGTTTGAGCTGCAGGCGACGCCCACGAGGGAGCGTCACGGATTCAGTAACAGCTTTCATGTTTTGATTGACGAAAGTGCGAGTGTCTTCTGCGAAATCTCGCCATTGCTGTTCTTTAGCATGCCCCGTGACAAGAGCCTGATCATAAAGGCTCACCATACTTCTCATTTGTCCATACAACGCAAAAGGAAGCTGTTCGGGGAATTTTTGATGTACCAGTTTCACCATGTTTTTGGTAGCTTCGTAACCAGCAAAATTGAAATTTGTGCTCGTGTTAGAAAGGCTTCCCGCAACTTGTCGATAATGGTACTGCGGCGTTGAATCAAAAGTAGTTCGTACGCTCGCTGCAAGTATATCGTAGGTGAATTGCCAATCTTCGCCAGTGCACCCTTCCGGGAAACGAATATTTCCTAGAGTGGAACGTTTGATGAGCTTGCTCCAAGCAGAGATTGTCGAATAACCTGGCAGATTAATGTATTTAAAGGATTCCGAAGTGGTCATTACCAGATGTAAATCAGGATGATAAAGATATATTTGTCGTCCGTTAGGATATTCCAAGACACCGGTGATCATGGAGGTATCAGCGTTTTCTTTGGTGAGAGAACGATATAGGACTTCATACATAGTCGGTTCTAACCAATCATCAGAATCAACGAAACCGATAAGCTCTCCGGTGCTGATTCTGATTCCGCTATTTCGAGCGGCACCTAATCCTCGGTTCTCCTGATGAATGACACGGATCCTGCAATCTCTTGCCGCCCAAGCATCACACATATCAGGGCAAGCGTCCGGAGAGCCATCATCGACCAGAATGATTTCCAAATTTCGATACGTCTGGTCGACGATTGACTGTATACAACGGTCAAGATAGCGCTCAACCTTGTACACAGGAACAATCACTGAAATCAGGGGGAGATCTTCAGTTCGGGTTTTCTCAGGCATGGCAGATGGATTAGTACTCATGCTGTGTACTTCCTCCTTGTGAATATCAGAGTAATAAGAGGCTTAAGTTCATAACATTGCACGAATGCAATAAGCAACAGACAAATCGATGACCAGAATAGATAATGGTTACATTGATTCGAGGTTACCAAGGACTGGACAGTAAGCAGCGTCATGGTAATGGCCGTAGGAATCGGCCTCATATTGATGGACATCAGACGACGCACATCAATCACACGAACCACGAAAATCACCAAGCTACCGACAAACACGCCGAATGCAGCAGCTGAAATACCCCAGTCATGTACGAGGACAGCGGTAAATGCGAGGCATGCTACGGCTCCCACAACTGTTGCCACAAGTAACGGCTTTGTACGCATATAGGCCTGATAAATTGTGCCAAGAAAATTGTTGATGGCACCTAGATAGAAAGCTAATACAAGGATGGAAATTAGCGGCCATACCGAGTAAAACTGACGCTGCATCAGTACCTTGGCGATGAACGGAGATAACGCAATCACTAACGCGCTTCCTACCGACATCAGGGCTTGATACACACGCCAAATTACATCATAGAAATGCTTGAGCCCAGAGTTCTTAAACTCTTGGAACGCGGAAAGCTGCCAAGCCTGTTGAACAATCTGTTGAAGCACATTAAGCAAATTAGGAATCTTTGAAGCTGCAGCATACAAACCAGAAGCGGAAATACCCAGTACACCTGTAATAATGAAACGACTAACTGTCGTCTGAATCTGGTTGCACAATGAATTCGGAGCCAATGGCAGCGAGTAGCGCCAAAGCTGCCTACGAAGAGACGCGTTATTTCGCCATACTGTAAAATCGATAAACTGATACTGCTTACCGGCGAAAAGATATACCAGGATCGCTGAACCATTGCCTACGATATAAGAGTAGAAATACCCCATAAGACCGAGATTCATTCCGGCAATCAACACATAAGCAAGCACGCCCATAATAAGCGCAGACAATATTGAGGCGTAAGCAATGAGTTTCATCTGATCCATGGCCCTAGCGACAGTACCCATCACAGAGGGAAAACACAACGCCGCATAGGACAACAGGAACCAAATTTTATATCTACCTAGCCCACCAAAAATAGGCAAATCAAATACTGGCAGAATAATTGCCAAAAGCACACAGCTTGCCAACATAACCAGCATGGTTTCGGTAATATAAAACGCGGCTTTTGACTTATCATCGAGCGTAAAACGGAGCATGCCTTCGCTGATGAGCAAAGTTAGTACAGGGAATAATGTGGTTACCATGATGGTAGCCATGTCCATGATGCCGTATTCCTCTGTAGACAGGTACAGGGTATATAACGGCATCAGTATGAATGCCATCAGTTTAGTGGCTACTGCGCTGAGTCCGAAGATGCCGACATTGACTAGTAGATTCTTGTACTTACCCACGTAGTCACCTCAGGATACTGGCTAATTGTGCCATGTATGTTTCTTTATTGAATTCGGAGCGTAATGCTGTTTTACGTGCGCCCATGGCATCACGTTCGTCGGAGCCTTGAGCAATCTTTGTCATAGCATTAGCAAGCTGGTCAACAAGTTGATCGCTACGTTCAAGGATGATGGCTGACTGCGCATCGGCGTATTCGGGGATGCCTCCGGAACGAGTGGTGATGAGCGGCTTACCAGAAACCAAACTTTCGATTACCGCGAGGGGTGCTGGATCGTCCCAAATTGACGGCAGCACGCAAATATCAGACATGGCGTAAATGGCGGGCATATCCTCATAATTCACGAAACCAGTAAAGATAATTCGATTCTTTACAGTTGGATTCGACGCCAGATCACGAAGTTTCTGTTCAAAGGGACTCACGATATTCGAATCAAAGAAGAAAGCTCCGGCAACAACTAGCTTGGCATTGGGAACTTTTTGCGCTACTTCAGTAAACGCTTTCAATAGTTCTTCGGCGCCTTTTTCCGGAGTAAGGCGCCCGGAAAACAGGAAAACAATATCATTTTCGGCTATATTGAATTTCTTTCGAAATTCAATCGCCTTGCTATTAGCCTCTTCCGAGCCAAACCGGCTTGTGTCGACGCCATTACGCCATACAGCTTTCTGATCTTCGCGCAGACCAGGCTCACCATGCTCTTTTAAGTACGTGTCAAGCGTGTCAACAATATATTTGGAAACTCCAAGTACTTTTTTGACTTTGGAAATCTCTTTAATGCAGCCGAAATCATTAAGAACTTCGTTATGCAGATGGTAATACACTTTTCCCGCATATCGTTCGGAATTGCCGTGCTTCTGCATGGTCATGAACAGCGTGGCATGGTTTTCGATCATTACCTTGTCGAAAGCCGGACTGCCATTCTTTGTGGGCTGTGCGAGTTTCTTGGAAACCTTGTTGATATACCACAGGCGTTGCGCAATATATCGATAGCTCATGAGCTTCTTCTTGTGAAGCACATGCTTGGCTGTCCAATAAATGCAGTGATCCACTGCGCGAACCAGCAATGGTGTCTTGATAAAGCAGAAATTAGTATACTTGAAATTACCTTCACGCGTTATCTGATCTACGCCGGGTGCCCAAGAAGAAAAAACAGTGAAATCAAAATTAGGAGTTTTCTCATTCTCTTGAACCATCATCATGTCCAGCGCTTCGACAGCTCCGCCGAGAACGTTAGGCACTGGCAAATAACCTGAAGTGATTACAGCAACATGAGGATTCACAGTGTTTCCTCCCACCCATTCGCGCTTTCCGCACTGCTTACGTACAAGAAAGTCAGACGATTCGCGCTAGCTGAAATGTCATATTTTTCAGCGCATATATTTGATGTTTCGATCTGCCGATTCGCTGTTTGCGAGGAAATGCTGAGTACAGTTGAAATCCAAGAAGATTTATTTTCCAAGCTTATGAAAGATGTTTTTCCGGAAATATCAGCTTCGTGCGGAACCTGATCGCTGAGAACACAGGGGCATCCGGCGACCTGGGCTTCGATGGCGACCATGCCGAGACCTTCATAACGGCTCGGCAGACAGAAAGCATCGAACGCCTGGTAAAGGTGGTTGACGTCCGTGCGCTGTCCCAAGAACAGAATGTGGTCACCAATGCCGAGTTCTTGGGCGTGCTGCTGTACGTCTGGCCTGTCTGGACCGTCACCAACGAACGCGAGTATCGTGTCCGGCTTCTGGGGAAGGAGCTCGGCGAGAACGTCGACAAGGAAAGCCTGATTCTTCTGCGGCATGAAACGACCCACATGGCCAATCAGGAACATGCCATCGGCTATGCCGAGTTCCCTGCGGGTTTCCTGGCGAATGACTGGGTCGAAATGGAACTTCTCCAGTTCAATGGCGTTGGGAATCACCGTGAAGTCGGCGTTTCTGCCGAACAGCCATTTTCCGGCGTACTCACTGCATGCGAAACGTTCTGTAGGGTAAAGGTTCGAGAGCGGACGTAGCGCGAGCTTCATCAGGTTCTTGGCAAACTCGCCCTTGCCCATCGTGGAATGTGAGTGGGCGATACGGACCGGCACTCCGGCCTTTTTGGCCGCAGACAATGGGAATACGCTGAGCGTGTTGATATGGCTGTGCACGATCGGCCAGTGTTCCTCACGGAAAAGCCTGACCAATTCCTTGCGATAGCGAAGGGGATGCTGGTATGGAGGGATGCGGAAAACGCGGCCGCCCAGCGCTTTGATTTCCTCTTCCGGAACGCGAGTCGAATCGGCATCCACTAAAAAATCGAACTGCACTTTGTTGCGGTCGATATGGCGATAGTAGTTCATCACTACGGATTCGACACCACCGCCAAGCATTTTCCCCATGACTTGGGCTACACGAATCGGCACTGGATTACCGTCCCCGAACCGGAATCAAACCGACGTAACGGCCGTTATCGGCTCTTTCTGCAATCGATCGACCTGTGGTCGGCATGCGAGTCCCGTCCTTTCCCTCCAAATGAACCCCGAATTGGTGTCTTCAAGCGCAGCGCGAACTGTGCAGGAACTGCCAAACCCCGTTCATTATCTGACAGCACTGATTTTTGCATCCCCCTTAGACACGCCCAGTCCCGCCACATACCTCAGAGATGCTCTTCACGGGTTTCCATGAACACTTTGCTTGTTCGTGACTTGAAGGCCTTGCTCAAAACCTGATTTTGACATCTTTCTTATGGTTTTGAAATAGACAAAGAGCCGATAACGGCCGTTATGTCGGTTTTGGCGGGAACGCCGTCCGTACTCCGCTTTCCGAGACCGTTACGGAGGTCCGTGGGATTTGAGCGAGTCGATCCGCATAGCAGTCGCAATGCACAAGCCGTACCGCACGCCCGACGACCCGGCGTACCTGCCGCTCCACGTCGGCACGGCCCTGCATCCGGACGTGCTGCCCGGCATCCAGGGAGACGACGAGGGAGATAACATCTCGCGCCTCAACGCAAGCTATTCCGAACTGACGGCCCTGTACTGGATGTGGAAGAACTGCGACGCCGACTACAAAGGCCTCGTCCACTACCGCAGGCTGTTTGCGTCCCCCAGTCTCGCGAACCGACTGCGAAAAGACCGGTTCGTCCGAATCGCATCCAGCAAGGAGATTAGGGAAGCGCTGAAAAAGACCGGCGCAGTCGTACCCCGTAGGCGGAACTACTATATCGAGACGATGCGCTCGCACTATGCGCACACGCTCGATGGATCCCATCTGGACGTTATGAGGGACATCCTCATGTCGAAGGCTCCCGAATACGTTCCCATATTCGACAGGTGCATGGCCTCGACCGGCGGTCACATGTTCAACATGCTCGTCATGCGCGCCGACCTGTTCGACGCGTACTGCGCGTGGCTCTTCCCTCTGATCGACGAATTGACCTCCCAGATCGACGATTCGACATACACCCCATTCGAGAAACGTTATCCTGGCAGGATCAGCGAGCTCCTGCTGGACGTGTGGCTCAAAACAAACGGACAGGATGTCGCCGAATTGCCCCTTACCAGTCCGGAACCGACTGATTGGTGGGAAAAGGGCAAGGGCTTCTTCATGGCCAAGTTCGCCGGCAGGAAATACGCGAAGAGCTTCTGATTTATATCGGCAAATCAGAAAGGAATCAAAGATCCTTGTTCATTTTGTTTTTTATTATTTCAGTCTTCACTATATATTTGGACTATTCTGCCCACAAAGATATATCAAGTCCTGTGATCGTTTTCACCTCTTTATGGCTGTTCATATGCACCCTCGCATCATTGCGACTCTATGGATTTACAGGTTATTCAGAAAAAACAATTGGCTATATTACCTGCGGCAGCGTGGCTTTTTCTTTGGGTGCCTTTTCTTCGACACTTGTAAACAAACAGACTACCAAGCAAACACGGTATGCCCACTTGCGCGGAAAAAATCTTCAAACGAGCGACGGCAATCAACAGCAGCTATGCTTTACATTTCTTGAAATGATATTAGCGCTAGCTTGCGTAGGTAGTGCGCTATCTCTCTTTTACTCACTAAACGCATTCAGAAGCGGCGCTTCCTACATGGAAGTGCGTGGCAGTCGTTTAGGATACAATGACGAACAGGCATTTTCGAATCCAATCGTTGGATTGTTTGTCACTTACTTTTGTGGTCCAGCAATGACAGTGCTCATACCTATTGCAATCGTCTTCCTTTTCAAAAAACAGCACAAAAAATTTAACCTCATTGTTTTTTTGTGCGCTCTTTCAGATGTTATTTCCAGTGGTGGTCGTATTCAAATAATATACATAGTTTCACAACTGATAGCGGCTTTTTTCTATTATAGAAAAACTATTTCCAGCAAAACAAAGAAAATCATAAAAAATGCTACAATTATAGGAATTGTAATGCTATTTGTCCTAACATCACTTAGGACAAGTCAGAATTTCTTGCAGGCGATATATACCTATTTTACATTACCTGTAGGTCTTTTTTCATATTACACTTCAATTGTTGATGTAAATAATTTTGAATCTTTTGGCGCGGCGACATTTTACCCCCTATTCTACGTTCTTGCGTCTGTTGCCAGCTTTTTTGGAGCCAAAACGTCGTTTTTGGATAATTTAATCTATTATGTCGGATTACCACAAGAAACCTGGACGTCAACCTTATTCCCAACAGGATCCTACAATGCTTTCTGCTCCTTGTTTTATTTCTTTTATCTCGATTTTCGAATTGTTGGAATAGTTCTTTTTTCATTGCTTTATGGCTTCATGTCAGGATATGTATATAAAAAACAAAGAACTAGAACCAACGACATATGGTTCATGTTCTATCTGCTCATATTACAAACCATTGTAGGCTCTTTCATAATTTTCCAGCTTGGAAATACAAAATTCTTCGTAAGTCTTTTTATTTTTGGAATTGCGATTCTCCTTGGGAAAAAAGAGATAAAAGAGGAATCATGATGAAAGATAAATCACCCGTCAACATCGTGGTGCCGGTCTACAACGTCGCTGACCTGCTGTCCCGATGCGTCGACTCACTGCTCGCACAGACATACGAGGACGTACGCATCGTCCTGGTCGACGACGGGTCCACAGACGACTGCCCCGCAATATGCGACCGATATGCAGAACAAGACCCGCGCATCACCAGTCTCCACAGGACGAATGGCGGGCTCTCAGCTGCCCGTAACACGGGAATCGACCACGTGTTCTCAATCGAAGAACCCTCGCGCGGACGATACATAGCGTTCGTGGACTCCGATGACTGGGTCGAGCCCGGATACGTCGAGTCCATGCTCGAGACGCTGGAGGCGTACGGCGCGGACGCGGCGCAGTGCGGACATTTCGTCTCCTACGCGCCGGACAACGAGGACGATAAGGACCCCGCCCACACGCGCGCGACGCTCGATCGTGCGCAAGCAGTTGAGAGCCTGTGTCGCAACGGCCTGTGGGACGTGACCGCATGGAACAAGCTGTACCGGCTCGACCTGTTCAGACAGATACGGTATCCGGAGGGGCTCTTGTATGAGGACACCGCCACTACATACCTGATCACGCAGGAATACGACAGGGTCGCGGTGGACATGACACCCCAATACCACTACACGCAGCGCTACACGTCCATCGCGAACGGCACCACCTGGAAGGACAGCAAGCTGGACCTCGTGCTCGCCGGCGACCGGATGGCCGCATGGGTGTGCGAACACTATCCCGACCTTAAAACGGCCGCAGCTGAGAAGCGGGCGTACGTGCGCCTCTCCACGCTTTCCCAGATGGTCAACACTGGTCATCAAGACAAGGACCTCGCCCGAAGACTGCGGCGGGAGGTCCTCTCGGTTGCACCAACCGTGCTGCGCGATCGCAGGGCGTCGAAACGCGACAAGCTCGGCATTCTCGCCCTGCTTCCCGGCTTCTGGTGCTATCGCGCCATCTGGAGTCGCTACTACGAGGCCAAACGAAACAGGACCGTGGCCGGCCCGACCGGAACACCCGACACGACAGGAAAGGAACAATCATGACAACAGCGGCGGTGATCACGCTCCATCAAGTCGACAACTACGGCACACAGCTTCAGGCATACGCCACGCAGGAGAAGCTGAAGCAGTATTTCGACAACGTCGTTCTCATAGACTATCGACGTCCCGATACGTATGGCAAAGGCCTGGTCGAATCCTTCGCCAAAAGCAATCCGGTAAAGGCCCTGGCGTTCCTGCCAACCTACTTGCTATGGAAGAAAGTGTTCGACGGCTTCCGCAGCGAATATCTGAACCTCACGGAAAAGACGTATCTCAGCGAATCGGATTTCAAAAACTTCAACGATTTCGCTGACGTGTACGTTTCCGGCAGTGACCAAGTGTGGAATTCCGGATGGAACAGGGGAGTCATTCCATGCTTCTATCTGGACTTTGTCCCTGACGGAAAACCCAAGTACGCGTATGCGTCCAGCTTCGGCCGAAGCCATCTCGACGAGAACGAAGTCAACCAGTCGAAGAAGTACATTGATCGTTTCGACATGATCTCCGTACGAGAGCAGAGCGGCGTTGATATTCTGAACCATCAGTACGGATACCACAACGCTGTGCAAATCGTCGACCCCACGCTGGCGATGCCGGCATCGTTCTGGCGTCCCATCGCCACGAAACCGCAGGTTAAAGGCGACTACATCCTTATCTACAACCTGAACCGCAGCAAAGAGTTCGACGGATATGCGGATGAACTGTCACGCAGAACAGGCCTGCCTATCTACCGATTCTGCACCCGCGTGGACCAAGTATTCCGAAACGGTAAAAGCCTCGTAGTGCCTGAAATCCTCGATTTCGTTTCCCTTGTAGACAACGCGAAATACGTGCTGACTGACTCATTTCACGCGACCGCATTCTCCATGAACATGGGAACCGAGCCAATCTGCATCTACCCGGGCCAGTATTCCGGAAGGCTTTCCGAGTTCCTGAAGCTCGTGGACTCCGAGCAGCGCCATGTAGACGGATATGGCGACTTCGACGTGATTAATCGGCATGTGGACTTCGCCGAGGTCGAACGAATACTCGACGCAGAGCGCACGAGGGTCGACGAATACCTCGCCAACATGCAGCAAGCAGTACTCGCAAACAAACAATGATTATTCATCACTCACACTTAATTGGAGGATTCAAATGAGTGAGAAGCTCAGGGCAGTGTTTCACGCGTGCGTCCCGCGTCCTATAGCGTCAGCAATACGAAATCTACGGCAAACGCTTCATCTTTACAAAGACTCCATTCTTCAGGCACATCGATATAACCGAAACTACTCCCGTGTTGCCTCTACCGATCTCACACAGTTGGAAACACGAATCATGTTCCTGAGCCATCAGATAGAAAAAGGACTCAGCCATAGCGATTTTCGATATGGCTTTGGACGCAAAGTGTTTCTCGAACTTCCAGCCATGCTCAAGAGCTTAGAGCTAGCCGACAGCAACTATGAGGAAAACACCGTATTTCAAGAGTCGATGTCAGCACTACACGAGTACATGGAACGCCATATTCGCGCGGGCAAGGATATCTCATGGCAAAAAAGTCTTTTCACCAACGAGCAATGGAATCATATTAAGTCCGCAGATCCATCACGCGGAGGAAGCATCGTCATCCGACGGTCAACAAAAGCTAACAACTCGCTCCTACCTTACGTTCAACTTAATGAACACCGTCATTCGGTACGAGAGTTTTCCGATGAGCCAGTAGATGCTAATCTCATCGAGCAAGCCATTGACATGGCTATGAGGACACCGTCCGTCTGCAACAGACAACCAACTCGAGTTCATCTGATCCTAAACCCTGGAACCATCACTAAGGCTTTGACTATCCAAGGAGGAGTGGGAGGATATGCGGCACCCCCTGCCCTTATTCTCATTACTTCCGACCTGCGATCGTTCATCACATCCTATGAACGGAATGAGGGGTTCACTGACGGCGGACTTTTTGGTATGTCCCTTCTTTTGTCGCTTGAATCCTTAGGACTTGCTTCCTGCCCTCTGAACACCATGTTCACGGCAAAAGCAGATAAGGATACCCGCAAACTTCTGAATCTCCCTGATAACGAAGTGCCAGTCATGTACATTGAGGTCGGCAACTTCCTTGAGGAAACTCGCACATGCGCATCTGTTCGTTATACAGGAAATCAAATCACGACAGTCATCAAATAGGAACTGCTGATTTCTTATGCACGAATCTAAAACATTAGCTAGATGAGTTAACCGAAAGACAATGAAGGCTACGAATAACAAATCACATTCGCGTATTTTTAAGAATGCGTTGTTCCTATACGCGCTCACGTTTTCAAACTATCTGATCGGACTATTACTCCTGCCGTACCTGTCACGCGTGCTCAGCGTGGAGAAGTTCGGCGTGATCGGATTCGCGACGTCGTTCTGCCTGGTGTTCCAGATGGTGGTGGAGTACGGTTTCCAGCTGTCGACCACCGCGACCATCTCCGTGCATCGCAACGACAAGGCAAAAATGTCCCGAACCATCTCGACGATGACGTACACTAAGCTGCTGCTGGCGTGCGGAGCCTCGGCCGTGTTCCTGGCATGCGCGATGTTCGTGGACATGCTCCGCGGCCATTTCGTGATCATCCTGCTGTTCTTCGTGGACTCGATAGCCAAGGCGCTGCTTCCAGACGCCTACTTCAGGGGCATCGAACGCATGAAGGACATTACCATCCGCGCGGTGTCCGCAAAATCCGGAATCTTAGTGGCGACGCTGTTGTTCGTGAGGGGCGACGACACCCTGATCATCTATCCCGTCTCGATGATCGTATTCGATATCATCGCGCTCCTGTGGGCGTTCTCCCTGCTCAAACGCGACGGTTTGAAGGCGACCGGCACCACCATGAGGGAAATGCTGGAAGCGTTGAAAGACAGCTTCTGGTTCTTCATATCCCGCATATCCGTGAGCATCAACGGATCATTGGGATCCATCTTCCTTGGCATGCGCTACAGCCCCGAATCCGTGGAGATGGGCCTGTACTCCGGCGCGACCAAGCTGTCGTCCGCCGGAGAGCAGATGATTCCGCCGCTCGGCGACGCACTCTACCCGTCGATGGTCAACAAGAAGGACTACAGGCTGTTCTACCGCATAGTGTTGCGGGGCGGCATCCTTTGGTTCCTCGCGTGCGGGCTGGTGGAAGTGCTGGCAACGCCGTTGTGCGTGCTAATCCTCGGCGGACAGTACGCCAGCGCTGGCGAGTTCCTGCGGATACTGATGGTCGGCGTGTTCTTCGGATATTTCAGTTTCATGTTCGGCTATCCAGCGCTCTCGCCGATCGGGAAGGCGACTTGGGCGAACGCGGCGATCATGGTCAGCGCAATCGTGAATCTTACGGCCTGCGCGGTTCTGTGGCTGACCGGGAACATCACACCGCTGACGGTATGCGTGGTGTTCTCCAGCACCAACATCACGACCTTCATCGTACGCTTCGGCGCATTCAGGAAATTCAGGAACTTAGCGGAACAGGATGTGAAATGAGTGATTCCAAGCGTATCGAGTGGATCGACGTGGCCAAGGGTGTCGGCATCGTACTGGTCAGTTTCGGCCACCTCAGGAACGGTGACGGCGAAAGCGTGTGGCTGCCCGCATTAGACGCGCCCATCGACGCGATATACCTGTTCCACATGCCCCTGTTCTTCCTACTGGGGGGGCTCACGTTCAGTAGGAGGGGCGGGTTCAAGGCGTTCCTGGCGCGCAAGGCCAAGACGTTGCTGGTGCCGTATTACGTGTTCTCCCTGTACTTCCTCGCGAAACCGTTTGCGATACTGCTCATACCATCCATGCGCGCGGCCTTCCAGACGAGCCACGACTACGGTATTGCGCACCAGTTCCTCGACGTGCTCGTCATGGGTAACGGACTGTGGTTCCTCATGGCATTCTTCGTGGGCGAATGCCTGATGTACGGGCTGACCAGCCTGACTGATGACGGGAGCGTGCTTGCCGCTATTGGAATGGCGTTCGTCATCCTGTCGACATTCGTCTCGTCCCAGACCGGATGGCCTGCACTACCCTTCCAGATTGTGGCCGGGGTCAAGGCAGCTGGCTACATGTGCGTCGGATACGTGCTGAAGGAATGGCTCAAAGCCATTCCGCGCGGGAGAGCGGGCGTATCGTCAGCTTGCGCAGCCGTAGTGTTCCTGACGTTGGCGGTACCGGCCGTGGCCGGAATCGTACCGGATGGTCCGGCGCTGCTGACCGTATCGGTCGCGGCGGCATTCCTTGGCACGTTCGCCGTCATCTGGCTGTGCATCGCGGTGGGGTCATGCCGGATGCTGGCCCATATCGGCCGCTACAGCCTCGTCTATTACGCGCTGAACGCATTGACACTCAACATCGTGAAGATCGGGCTTTTCCACGTCATCGGCATTGACGTGGCGTCCACACCGTGGTTTTCACAGCTTCTCGCGGGCCTCGCGGCCACCGCCCTTGCGCTCGTGCTGCTGACCCTCGCGAACCTTTTCGTACAACGCTGGATGTGGTGGGCCATAGGCAAAAAACGCCCATAAACCCGGGTAGGGGATGCGGACGTTTTCTTGGAGTTAATCACGCAGCCATTCCCTGGCTCTGACGGTATTGTACCGGGCTTATCCAACCAAGCGATTGCTTGATGCGCTCGTGGTTGCACCAGTGGGTGTACCCGTCGACAAGAGCGGGTGCCTCGTCGCGGGTATGCTCCTCTTAATGTTCGGGATAGACGGATTCCATCTTCATGCACCCGAAGAAGCCCTCCGCGGCCGCGTTGTCCGAAAAGCTGTATGTGATCAAATAAAGGTGGTCAGCGGGGGTGGTGCCGTTCTGCTAGACTCGTCGTTGATTCCATCACCACCAATCATGCCGTAAGACCGAGCCTTCGGCGTTGGCCCATGATGCTCATGTCAGACTCCATCTTGATGCGCTTGTCTCGGTACCGGACCATGTGGTCGTCGAGCATGCCGATGAACTCGTCCATCGCGTCCTCGGCCGACCGCTTCGACTCCACCGCGACCGTCGCGTCCGACTGGTTGCGTCAGCGCCCCAATGTTTCCGGAGTGATCCCCAGATCTTTCGCCATCGCGGCGATCACATTCGTCTCCGACGAAATACGACGTTCCATACTCCGCCAACAGCCTGACAGCCTTCGCCTTGAACTCCGGCGTGTATTTCGTGCCTTTTGCCATGGTTCCATCATCTCCCATCGAGTTAGAGGAAATACGGAACAAAAATCAGTTCATATCAATGGCAATCGTGGTCTAATTGCGATTAGACCACGAATTAAAAAAGCCGCAACTGTGCCACCAAGAATGCTACAACGCGCTTTATCTAAAGAGGATCCGCCACAGCATTAGCTGCTAAATAAGCTATATCTGTTGGATCGAGATGGAATTTAACCGTTTCCCTTTTTCTATGTTCTGGACGAGAATACTCAATGCTAACGCTCTGCGAACCGCAATGAGTTGATGAGAGCATCTCTTCATACTCACCGCGACCCGTAAACAGCAGAGTGACTTCTGCTTTGGGACTTAAGTATGTTACCTTACGCTCACGTAATTCTTGTTGAGGATCTCCAGCTGGATGAGAAGCCATTGGCCAAGGAATACCTGGATGGATGTTAACTATGACATCCTGCGCAGGCATGGTCCCCTCATTGACCAAAACATAAGATATCGATTCAGAACGAAACTCACTCTTACTGTAGTGATATTCCTTCTTTATTCGGACCAGTAAAATTGGCCTATGAGCGTTACGGTATTCCTCCCAAGCGATGAATGCGCCCAAAATGGCTACGAAGCATGCAAAAGCTTCGATCGTCGACTGGAAAAGCGCGACGGCATCTCCCGCTTGCATTCCATGGCAGGAGCCATATGCCATACAGATTTCGAAGATTACAATAAACGACAACAAGAAACCAAAAAGGAGCCCACAGATTTGCATGAATCGTTTCATTGTCCATCCCTGATTAGAAGCACGTCAATTCTAATAAATAATCTAGCCTTTCGCTGTTTGGTGTGGGTGAATTCTGTCAGGTATGATGGTTCGTAGGTCGTGTTTGCCGCAGGTCAGGTAGATCATCGTGCTGAAATAGCCCATGTCTCTGAAGCCCCTTGCGCGGGTTTTCACATTCTAGATGACGCTTCCTGGACCGCGTGGTAGTGCCCGAAAGATTGCGTACTTTGGGTCATGGCCGTCCATGGCACGATGATCAGTTCGCTTCCTCCGGCGTGCCGCCAAGCCGGGGCATGTCGAGGTAACGCCGGTTGGACCATTCGTTCGCGGCGGCGTACCTGATGCACGCGCAGACGAGCATGAGCGCGCTGTTCCCGTCGGGGAAGCCGCCGGCCACGCGCGTGCGCCTCCTGATCTCGCGGTTGAGCCGTTCGATCATGTCGTTCGTGCGGATCCTCCTGCGGTGCTCGGCGGGGAACTCGGGCAGGAGGTAGGTCGTGGCCTCGCCTATGCCCTCGCGCAGGCACCTGGCGGCCGCCCCGAGCCTCCGCCCCTCCATCTCCACGGGCGACCCGCTCGGCTTTGGTGGTGAGCCCGAGCCCGTAACGCCCGCGCGGTACGCCTTCCATCCGCCGGAACGCTCGTACATGGACGGTCCTGGCGATCTCGTCGGCCTGAAGCGTCGGGTATCGCGTTGAGTATCTCGGTGACCTTCTGAGTGACGAGCCGGTCAAGCCTGGCCCCGGGCATGTGCCGGTCGATCCGTATGATGTTCTCGGGCATGGTTCCGTCTCCTGGTTTCCAATCGCGGTTTTTCGTTTTGGCGAATGAAGAAATCGTGCACAGGACGCGGGGCCATACCTTTCACGTCAGGCCTGAAACCCAAAGTGCGCAAGAATTCGGACGTTATCCTCAAAGTACGTAAGAATCTGGACATTATCGCATTCTAGCAATCGTAGTTCTGAGGTAGACGAGTTAGAACTGGAGAAATTAGATTTAGATTCGTCGTGAGTGGCATAAAAATGAAGTCTTTGTGTAGCAGAAGTGTGCACTATCATGAGTAGAAAAGTGTAATTATAAGTGGAGGCAATATGCGACTTGAAATCCGGAACATAGGTAAGGTTCGGCATGCCGACATTGCCATTGATGGAATAACAGTGATTGCAGCTGCCAATAATACCGGCAAGAGCACTTTGGGGAAAGCGTTATATTCCCTGCTGTCACCGTTCCATAATTATGATTCCAATGTGCGCGATAGGCTAGTGCGGTCCGTTTTTCGGGCGATGTCTCAGATGGCTCCTATTGCGATAAAAGATTCACGTTCCTCTACCGGTGTGTTTTTGGAGGAAACGGTGAGTAGCCGAACTATGAGGGTGCTTGCCGAAAAAATAGTTCAAGAGGTTCAATATGGTTCGGAAAGGAGCGAAGAGGACGTTTCTGCGGGTTTCTTAAACATTGCTACACAAGATGATGGCGAGTGCAAAAAAGAATCACTTTCGCAAGAGAGATGGCTTAGATGGGATGATTTAGAGACAATTAGCTCTGCCGCTAAGCATTTTGGCGAGGATGAGAAATATATTGTCATTCGTCAGCGTATTGCAGAATTGCTCAGCGTCTCGGATGAACAGAATGCTCAAATAATTACGCAAAGAACATTTGAAACCCAATTTGGGGAACAGATTAAGGGACTGTTTCCTTCTTCAGGTGATGAGTCCGAGATCGTATTTTCAGATGATCAGAACAGAAGAGAAGTCAAATTCATTGACAATAGATGCGTTTCAAGTCTCCCTGCAACGAACGAAAGACGAAATATCTACATCCTTGATGATCCTTCTCTGATCGATAACATCTCAGTTGCGCACAGAAGAAGACCATCCTCGTCATGGGGACCTAAATACAGAGATGAACTTATCGAGGCGATGCTTAATCGAATGGAAGATCTTCGGTCGGATATATATGACGATTTGGCTGGGTCGGTAGTCGCGCAAGAAAAAATGCAGGAAGTATTGTCGGTGTTCGATAATGCGTTTCACGCTGTTCTCGCGCCATCTCCGTCTGGCTTGGTAATCAATACTGACGAGAAAGTAAAAAATCCGATTCAGGCCGGCAATGCTTCTATGGGGGTGAAAGCATTTGCTATTATCCGTTTCCTTATCGAGAATGGAATCGTTTCAGATGATGACATACTCGTTCTGGATGAACCGGAAATCCACTTGCATCCTGAATGGCAGGTCACGTACGCGCACGCATTGGTGCTTACGGCCAAAACACTGAATGTGAAAATGCTCATTACTACGCACAGCCCGTACTTCTTGCAAGCCTTGGTGGACTATGCGTACATTCTCGACTATTTGGATCAGACGTCGGTTTACACTGCTGAGTCGCAGGATGATGGCTCTTCGACATTTGTTCAACTTGACGATGCAGGTATTGCTGATACTTTCGATAGAATGGCTCGTCCATTCTTGACGCTTCAGAAAGCGGTCGCTGAGAAGGATATGAAAGGGTGAAGCAAAATGCTGACGCCAGATGAATGTCTTTCTTTCCTGAAGATGCAGATGGATAGGTTCTTGGAGACTGATCCAGATAAGCAAGATGAATTTGGCGATCCCGTTGAAACGATTGCTCGGTTGTCCTTCGACGTGAGCAGGGGAGAATCGCTTGTAGAGAAAGATGTACGGCAAATCAACTTCGACTTATATGCGGAGACATTCCGTGAAAACCATACTGTGTCGTCTTCTCCATCGTGTGATGGACAGAACGAATCAGTTGACGGTGAACAGCATGAAATACTACGGCCCTCATCATGTGACGGTCTAAGCAAATCAAATATCAGTGATAATTTTTTCTGTTTTGTTGAATATAAAAACGGTAATATCGTTGCTTATGATCAAAAAACTGGCGTTTATACAATTAAACAGAAGCCGGCTCAGGAAATAGAAAGAAAACTGAATGATTCTGCTTATATGCTGGAGTGCGATGGGGTGATAAGTGCCGAAGTTCTTGGTCGACATTTTGGCGTGATCGTCGTTGTCCGGGATGAAAGGGTGCAACGCCAGAAGGATTGTATGGTTTCTGTTGGACCAAATCCTTTGCTTATGCATATACAAGATTCAGTTCGTGAATTTAAATTGCATAAAGGAATCAGCGCCTCCGAGTCTCGTTATAGTTGGGTTAAAATAATGACTGTTTCCCAATTTACTGAGGTTTACCTTCCATTTCTTGAGGATGCTCGTAAAAGCGTGAATTGAGAAGCGTGATTTGTTTTTCGAATGTGATAGAAGTCCATCGTGTTGTGTCTGTTTACTCGTGAGGGTTTCAATAAAGCACGAAGGTCGTCTTTCTGTAAAGAAGAACGACCTCCGCAAACTGGACACTGCCCAACTTTATCGTGAATAAAAGTACATGTAACCGCATAAAAAAGTACATTCAGTTTTGCTGTCTGCACAAGTCCGGAAAAGCGGCGTTGCGGTAGGTTGTGTAGACGCGAAAACTACATGAAGGTCACGCGAATGCGTCATGAATGTCCCAGACGAATTCAGGTGGGCGGTGCTGTGGTCGAAATAGCTGCGTAAGAAGAAAGATTGTATCATCCTCCCGATTTGATGCATTAAACGGAAGCGGAAAGGACAAATTTTTCTGGAGGACTCTGACCTATAACCACAGACACTACCGATTGTTTTGTTAATTTTATGGTTCACGTCTGAGTTTGCATATGTCCGATCACCACGGACTTGCACGCTTTTGGGCACTACCCAGCTGAAATCAGTGTGCCCGTCTGCCTGTGTTCTAGTGGGACTATGTTTTTCCGTCGAATGGTCGCTGCGATATTCCTTGCGCATCAATAGCGACTACCAGTAGTATAACGAGAAAAAATGTGCTGGTGGTTAAGACTGACTTGTTCCGAACTTGCTTAACTCTGTAATGGGCATACTTTTCCTTAGTTGTGTTATGCATAGCATGCGATTCGCATATCCGACACTAAGCTTAAAATCAGGATATGCGAATCACATGCTGTTACCTATCTTTTACAAATAAGGAAAAAATAGGTGTTATACTACCTTTTAAAGGGTAGAGATAATCACAATTGTGAGAATCATGATAACGATCAGATCCTTCATTATTGCTCCTCCTTTCGATAAAGAAGATGCCAGCGATGATTTAGAGCGTTGACGTTGGCATCTTGTTTTATTTTGTCAGTCCGTTAGCGTCGTTCTGCGTACTGAAGGTCTGACAGGAATTTTTCTCTCTCCGCCAGAAGCTGTTGCTTGGCGTTGATTTCCTCTTTTAAAGTGTCGACTTCTTCTTTGACTGTCGAGATTAACTGAGCAACTGTAAGTATGCGAGACTGTGGCTCAGTCTCAAGCGGTTGAATTATTCCGCGCTTGAGAGCAAAATCTTCCACATCACTCCTTTTGAAGAAAAGCTTATTACCTTTTTTTTGTGATGCGAGTTTCCCTTCCGTGGCAAAACGTGCGACACTGCGGCGAGTCACATGCAAAAATTCAGCGGCTTCCGTCGAAGACATCTCAGATTTGGCGATGGGAGCTTCAGGCTTGGTTTCCATGGTTCCTCCTTACTTAGTTAAGGATAACTAGATGTGGCGACATATGAGACATTGGAGAATGCGACGTCCTTTCGAGCTGCTGGGACAATACTGTCGACTAAATCAGAAAAATGATAACATAGCTCAAGAACAAATGAAGCGGGGAGACGCTGGCGATCTCGATATTTAGTTCTGATCGGACGTAGTGAAGGAATCTTGCTTGCATGTCCGTCTCCGGATCCTCAATGCGCTGGTGGCACCACTAGCAGATCGCCTTGATCCGCCGCGCTAGGGACAGGCCGCGGTGGTGGCGCAGCATGTCTCGGATGCGCGCGCTCCACGACTCGATGAGTTTGCTCGAGGACGGGATCGGCTCCGCGCACCCGTCCGGCGGGTCGAGGAACGTGAATGGCTGCCCATCCCTGATCCGTCCGTGCACCATCCGGCGGGTCTTGGCCAGGCGCATGTGCTGGTCCGCGATGATGTCGTCCTCCCAACGGCTCTTCTGGTCGAGGAATCCGGCGAAGTTCCGCTCTCACTGGTTGTACGACGCCATCCACTCGGCGGCCGTTCTGACGTCCGAGACGCGCGACGATGTGGTGGCGCGATCCTAGACAACAGCGACGACCAGGCCGAGCACGTCTCACTCCTCGCCACGTGCCATCCGATTACGTGGCCGCCGGAGACCGCGATGAGCACAACCGTGTCGCGGTGCAGGTGGATGCCGTCGAGGTGCATCACGTCGTGCGTGGATTGGCTACAATGTGTTAGACAGTCCAATGAGGGACGAATGACGTGGGATTGGAGGCCGATGATGGCTGGCCTGAAACATCCCCGCCACTACGACGGGGCGTTAAACGGCAGATCGTGCAGTCGTGCGAGATCGGCAAGCCATCCCGGGAGATCGGGGCCGAGTACGACATCGCGCGATCGACCCTGCGGCGCTGGGTCCAAGACATCCGCGACCGGCGGTTGGAGATGGAGGCGGACGTTTCAGAACAAGCGGCGCCGGTATTCACACGAAGGCAGGCGTGATACGGGCCAACGAGGCGAAGCTCGCGAACCTGCTGGACCGCGAGTTCGACGGCTACGCCCCGCACGCGCATCTGGCGAGCGATCTTACCTATGTCCGCGTCGGCGGACAGGCTGCTGAAGAAGGAGCTCGTGTACCGGAACCACTACACCACGATCGAGCAGCCGAGGCATGACCCCGACGACTGCGTGTGGTGGTCCGACGACCAGCGGCTCCACTCCGCCCTCGGATACCGGAGTCCGAAGGAATTCACCGAACAGGGACTCGTCCTCTAAGGACCCGTCCAACACACCGTTGCCAATCCAGGGTGTATGATTTGTCGCGGAATGTCGAGCGGAGCAATGAGGCTGGTTTGGAGAAAGAGGGGTCGGTCATGGAGGAGTGCGAAGTTAGAGGTGTCACTGATATGACGGATTCTCAAGAAGTGAAGAATGTCTCAGAACAGCAGGACGCTCTTGAACTGAATCCGCTGTATCCGGAATATCAGGCGGAACATCATAGTGAATATGTCGATGCTCTCAAAAGTGCCATAGGAAGTGATAAGAAGGGCAAGCTAAGAAATATAGCGATATCTGGAACGTATGGTTCGGGAAAGAGCAGCATCCTCGAGAAAGTGGTCGAAGACTTTGAAGGGGTAAAACCGTGTAGCACAAAGAACATTTCGCTTGCTCCGCTGGCATCCTGTTGCGGTAATGCTGAACGGCGATCTGATAATAATGAAAATAGGCATGGCTCTAAGGGCCCTACAGATGATTTTTCGACAGACACTCCGACGAATCGGATTCAGCGGGAGATTGTGAAGCAACTGTTGTACGGTGTCGATCCGAAAGATGTCCCGCTCTCTAGATTTCATCGGATTCATGAGAAGGGCAAATGGGAGAAGATAGGGTTTTCCTTGATGACGAGTGTATTCCTGACGATGTTGTTGGGGGCATTTTTCGGTGATGATTTAGGTAAATTCGGGCAATCATTGTTGTCTTCTTTGCCGTTTATCGATAAATGGGCGATAAGTCCATCAGGGAAGTTTTTGCTAGGCTATGTAGTCTTGCTAGTGCTTCTTTTCGCGGCGTCATGGATGATCTGTTCTTATCTTCTAAAAAGCAATCTGAAAATCGGGCAAGTTAATGTGAGTGGTGCCTCGTTGAAATTGGATCAGGGAGTTGACTCATACTTTGACCAGTATCTTGACGAAATTGTATACCTATTCGAAAAATCAAAGATCGAAACCGTGATTTTCGAAGATCTCGACCGATTTGAAAGCCCTGAAATCTTCGATTCATTACGTGAATTAAATCAGATTCTGAATGACGATCCAGTTATTACTGGGGAAAGATCTCGTCGAGATGGAAGAACTATCCGTTTTATTTATGCAATAAGTGACGCCGTGTTTGATGATCAATGTATCAAGGCCTCGGAAGAAACATTAAGTGAAGAAAGGCGAATAGGAGCTTTCTCTCGTGCGAAATTCTTCGATCTTATTATTTCAGTAGTTCCGTTTGTCAGTTCAAATAATTCCCACCAAACGGCACGAAACGCTCTAGGCGATGAAATCACTCGAATAGACAAAGTCGGAGATCTACTTGAAGACGTCGCCGGTTTTATTCCAGACCAGCGTACTTGGATAACGATCCGCAACGATTTCATCATGTACAGCAGAAGACTGCATGTTAACCTAGATGATAAGAAAGATGAGGAGAATACTCTTGGACTATCCGCCGCGCATCTTCTCGCATTTTTGATTTATAAAAACTGTTACCTTGCGGATGCGGAAAAGATGAGAGAAGGCAACAGCAAGATCGACAAAATATATTCGACTGCACGGAGCATTTCCACAGATAGCATTTATAGGCTATCCCAACGGCGCAAAAGCGCGCAAGAAGATTTGGAAATGGCTTTAGACTCTATGGAGGCGGATAGAATTGCCTCCCAGTTGGCGCAGCGGACGAAAGCGTGGATTGCGGAACTCAGCGGCGGAAAAGTCGATGATGATGACATTAATATCTCTGGATATAGCGGCTCTAAATTGAGCGAAGCACACACCTGGGAAGAGCTTTCAGCAAAGCGAAAGGATTCTACAATTAAGATTACCGCTTCTTTCTATGGCGAATCTGGTTGGCGTCCGATTGAAATCACACCTTCAAAACAAACTTTTGAAAAATACCTTGACACGACAATTGATATTAGTCAGCTGACATTGAATGCTGTCAATCAGAGGATCTGTAAAATTGAAAACCGCATTGAAAATCTGAGGACAGGTGATTGGAAATATCTTCTGAATGATAAAGCCTGCGAGATAGATTTCGAGGGTCCCGACATGTTCGATGATTCAGACCGCCAGACATTGTCTCAGTTTATCCAAGACGATCTGCATGAACAGGGTACGTTGCTATCAAGTTTGATTGCCGGTGGTTGGATCGCTCAAGATTACAAGCTGTATTCCACGATTTATTCAGATGAAGGCATGTCGAGGAATGCCCTAAATTTTGTAATACACAATATTAACGAGAACAAATCTGATTTCTCTTTCCATCTCAACGATGCGGATGTACAGAATGTGCTGAAACGCGTGCGACATCGAGATAATTCTCTCTTCGGACAAGCGTGGATGCTAAATATCAGTATTCTCAACTACCTGGTGAAGTCAAAAGCAGATGAAGATAAAAAGACGCTACGCATGGTTATCTCGTATCTATCCAACTTGAAGGGTGTGGCAAAGGATTTCTTGCTTGCGTTTCTCAGCGATGAGGAAAACAAAACAGCTGAAGTTCTTGAACTGCTTGCGGCGGACACATGCTCGGAGATACTGGAGTTCTTGGCGGACGATGTTGCTACGTTAGCTGACACTACAACTTTGTGTGATTTCCTAGACGTTGTACTGCGTCATTTGAATAAAAATGTTCAATACGAAGTTTCCGATGCCTTCAATAATTTCATTCAACAACATTGGGAATTCATTCCCGTATTCAGCGATGATTCTTTAGATGAAGAAGTGGCAAAGCAACTCGACAAGGTGCTGCTTGACTCTCACTACTCCGCTCCAGATCTGTCTTGTTTGAGTGAACCATTGCGCAGACTCCTCGTTGAACATGATGGGTATGATTTCACCAGAAGCAATCTTCTTTGTGCGATTAACGATTTGCAAGGCACGTTTGCAAAGCATGAAATGCTCGCTCTGAACCAGATCAGAAGCATTTCCACCCCCGTCTACCAATACGTCATTAAGAATGTCGACAAGTATCTTGACTTCCTGAAGGAATCTGAATATGCGCTCGACTTCGTTGATGGGACTGTTGCCTCGGATGTCGATTCAGATATTGTTGCAGTGTTGGGCGACTCCGTCCACTCGATATTTGACACTCGCAAATCAGAAGATAAATGGGTGGAGCTTGAGCAAGTTGTTAGCGGAATAATCAAGAAGCATTCACATACTGCTCGAATGCTTCATTTTGAGTCGGACGAATTAAAGAACAGACTTTCTTCGGGAATTGACGATGAAACACGGAAACGAATCAGCGTTTCTTATGTCAATGAGTTACTGCGGAATGATGCGATTTGGTTTACTCCGATGAATCTGCAGACCGTGTTGGAGTCTGTTGGGGATGTCGAGGAGACGGATGCGTGTGGTGAGTGGCTACAGCTGCATTCTTCCTTTGAATCAACCAAGGAAGACCCAGAATTTGACAGGGGAAATCTTGCGGTCAAACTGTTGAACCTGCCTCTTGATGTTTGCAATGCGAAGAAAAAGGAATCGCTGGTTCGCTCGTTGCAGCTCGAATCACCACTTTCGGATGAGCAGGTTTCCAATATTAAAGTGGGTGATTCCAGAGTATTCGATCTTAAACGTGAGCCCGATGTCTATGCGCGATTGTTGGATGATAAATCGATTATTGGCGACACTGAAACCGCCTTTGGAATGATTCCTAATATTTGTTGGGAAGCACGTCGAACGTGGATGCTGCGATCTGCAAAATTTATTACTTACTTATCGCCGAATCTTCTTGGACCGAATGAGGCATGTAGGATCATCGCCGATGAAGATACTCGTCTTGAACCTGTGCTGCAGAAGATAGTCGAGGATATGTCTGTTTATATTCAAGATGCAGATTTCGATTATCTTTTGGAAGCGGCAAAGGAGTGGATGAGTCATTCCGGCAAAACTGTAGACAAGGATAGAACCGAATTGTTCGACGAGCTGGCCACCAAGGATGAACGACTACATGGAGTAAAGGAATTGTGGGAACTCGGACTCGAATCGAATCTATGCGTAAGAATGATTAATCGAGCGTTTGACGAACAAGGTATTGACGATGCCAATATTGGCGTGGCTCGAGAGATCATCCAGCATCTCGATGTGTCCTATAGACAGTTATTCAATGATAAAAATCGTACCTTGAATACTGACGATGAAAACTTTGTCTCGTTGATTGCAAAACTGAATCAATACGCTAAACGAAGTGGTATTACCCCAGAAGACATATGGAGAAATCCTCAGGAAAAAGATGGATTTACCAAATATACCGTGGCCTTTTCTTCTGTAGAAAAACTTAATGAAAAGATTGATTTACTGCAAAACCAATCAGCAATTAATAATTGAGCCTCGTTCGTCTTTGCATGCGTTGTTTTGTTATGGAGCGTGCCTCGCCTGCATTTTGCTCATATTTCGCTTATATATGGCAGATTCGGAGGCCTGACCGGAGACATCTCACTTACATATGGCAGACACATGCGGCGAAAACCTCAAAAATGTACCCCCGAAGTGGCTGTTTTCGCAGGCGACATGCCATATATAAGCGAGATGTTTCCGTACGAAAAGCAAAATCTGCCATACATAACGCAGATAGACCGGTTGGCGTGGGATATTGCGCGAAGTGATCTCGCGCGATTGCACGCTGCAGCCTACAGCAGAGGGGTGGCGCGTGGCTTGGCAGTTGATCCGCGTACTTGCAGCTGCACGGGGAACGTCTCGAATGGTTCCTCGATGGGTTGTCCTTCGATTAGTGCCAGAGCCTTTTGTGCCGCATCGACGGCCATGTCGTATGGGCGCTGTCGAACGGTGGTTAGCTCAGCCTCCTTGGCGAAGGTGCTGTCGTCAAATCCGGTTACGGAAATATCTCCAGGCACGGAAAGGCCGCTGCGTTGAAGGCGGAAGAATAATGGAATTGCCTGTGAGTCCTGATGGAAACACAATGCGGTGGGTGGGTTGTCTTGCGCCATGATTTCGGAAATTGCCGCATCCAGAATGCTGTCGCCTTTTTGCACTGCCAAAGTGCGGGCATTCAATCCGTCAATCGCATCGCAGGCTTCCTGGAATCCGGAAATGCGGTTAAATGAGCTGAATCCCAATGTGGAGGAAAAGCTTTCATATAAATACAGCAGGTTACGATGTCCCAGCTTGGCGAGATGCCGAACGATGAGTTTGATGCCTTCTTTGTCGTTGATGCCGACAGTTGCATCGAATCCTTCGCTGGTGGTATTGATGCCGATAATCGGAATTTTTGCGGTTCCGAGACGTTTGACCTCGTCGGGGCTGATGCCAAATGATGAAACGAATACGGCATCGGCGTTGCTGCGTACGGGAAGTTCCTCGAAGAATGCGTCACGCGCCTCCGACCCCTCGATGGGATAGATGACCAGATCGTACCCGGCGTCACGCAAAACATCATTAAGTCCGGCAATGATTTCGGCGGTGAACCATTCGATGACGCCGCTGCCGACCAATAATGCTATGCGATAGGTTCTACCGGATTTAAGAATTCCTGCCGATCTGGAAACGCTGAAATTCAACGCATCGGCTGCGGCCTGCACTTTCAACCGTGTTGCCTCTGACACCTGTTCAGGGTGTGCGAAAGTGCGTGAGACTGTAGCGTTCGATACGCCTGCCTTCAGTGCCACATCGCCGATGCTCGCTTTCATGGTGCCTCCGAAAGTTTTTCACTGTTTGTTTCAGCCTACCATCATTGCCGGCCGCATGGCTACAAAGTTGAAAGATGAATGAAAAGGGTTACGATACGACACGCCGTATGAAAAACAATGTGTGCACGCTCGCAGCGGTGGGGTGAAACGGGTTTCAAATGAAACCGGTTACATTTCAAAAAACCTTGAATTGCCAATATGAAACCCTTGTCGTATACTATTGCTTGTCCGCAAGGGGCGGATGAAGGCTTACGAGGACGTAAGGAGAGATATGAAAATCAACAAAGGTATCGCAGCGGCAGTGGCGGCCCTGAGCATCGTCGGCTTGGCTGCGTGCGGGAACAGCAATACCGCTTCCGGCACAACCGATACGAAAGCCGACAAAGGGCTTGACGTTATCGGCAATAACATCACCTACGACCCTAACCATCTCGTTAACGACGGCAAGCCAATCCAGCTCGAGTACTGGAGCTGGGGCAGCAAGGGCACGGATCCGGTCTACAAGATGATTGAGTCCTACACGAAGACGTATCCGAACGTCACCATCAAAACGGTGAATGTTTCATGGGATGATTATTGGACCAAGCTGCCGTTGGCTCTGAAAGGCAAAAACGGTCCTGCCGTTTTCAACATCCACAACTCTTACGATGCGTTGATTCGTCCATACGCAGCGGATTACGATATCGACACCAAGTCTCTGGAATCCGACTATTCCACCGCATCCGTACATGAAGATGAAAACGGTAAAGTCAAGTATATCGACTCCGTGATTAACACCGGCAACATCTACTACAACAAGACATTGTGGAGCGAAGCGGGCCTCACCGATGCCGACATTCCGACCACATGGGACGAATTCATCCAGGTCGCCCAAAAGCTCACCAAGACCGACGGCAGCAAGATGACGCAGGCCGGCTTCAACTTCAACGGCGACGCCTACAGCGCCATCTACCAAGGTCTGAACTATCAGAAGGGTGAACTGCTCTTCAGCGAAGATGGCAAGAAAGCCAACTACAACAACGACGTGACCAAAGAAAACATGCAGTTCCTCAAGGATTTGTATGACAAGTACAAGGTCGGATCCGTTGACTTCGGTAACGATTACACCCAAAGCTTCGGTAACGGCCAGTCTGCGATGATCTACGCTTGGGGCCACATGGAAGGCACGCTGAAAGAAAAGTATCCAGATATTGACTACGGCGTGTTTGCCACCCCAACCTTCTCCAAAGACACTCCGTTTGCATACGACCGTTACAACGGCGAATCCACTCCGGGCGTCAACAAGAACCAGAGCAAGGAGCAGCAGGCCGTTGCTCAGGACTTCATCAAGTACCTGCTCGCCAACGATGATTATATTCGTGAAGCGGTATCCGAACTGAATTCCTTCCCAGCCAAGACCTCGCTGCAGAACGACAAGGACATTCTCTCCAAGCCGGTCATGGCCGCCATCCAGCCGCGCGTAGACCGACTGATCTGGCCGGGACCGGCACCGTCCACCGTTGAATCCAGCGGCACCACTGCTTTCCAGAACGTCTTCCAGAACGGCATGTCCATCGATAAGGCTCTCAAGGAGGCCCAGGGTCAGATGGATACCGACATGAAGAGCTCTGACTTCACGTCAATGGAAAGCAAGTACGCTTACTTCGACGAACATAAGTAATACCGATATATCCAATCCCTTTTCCAATCCGGGCAGTCGCGGTACGATTCTTCTTCCGCGCCGCGGCTGCCTTTTATCTACGAGATACGTTCAATCTTCTTATTCGATTCGATCTGACATTCTGTATTGCGTAACAAAACGGTCGAATCGGCTCACAGAGAGGCGAGATTCAATGAAAAACAAAAATGGTGAATCTCTGGTATCGAGAATTTTCACCCTACGCAACATGGCCGTTGCCTTCTTGGTGGTCTATTTCGCCATTTTCCTGGCCTACCCAATTTTTAAAGCCTTCGCGGGCAGTTTGCATAACTGGAATCCTCTGATTGGCACTTATGATTGGGTCGGACTCGACAACTTCAAACAGATCCTCACTGACAAACTCTTCTGGACTTCCATGGGGAACACGGCGGTATTCGCAGGTGTTTCCACACTCTTCCGCATTGTGCTTGGTCTCGGCTTGGCCCTGCTGCTCAGCGCCAAACTCGTCAAATGCAAAGACACCCTCCGAGGTCTGTTCTACATGCCGACTATCACTCCGCTCGTGGCAGTCTCTTTCGTGTGGATGTGGATGTTCGACCCGCAGTTCGGCATGGTAGACAAAATCACAGGACTCGACATCAACTGGCTGCACGACACCAAATGGGCCATGCCGGCAGTCATCATCATGACCATTTGGAAGGATTTCGGCTACGCGACCGTTCTATATTTGGCCGGTCTCATGAATCTTCCTCGAGACGTGTACGAGGCGGCCGCCATCGACGGTGCCAACTCAGTGCAGATTTTCTTCAAAATCACCCTGCCGCTGCTTAAATCAACCACCTTGTTCATTGTCATCACGTCACTGATCAGCTATCTGCAGGCATACGTGCAGATTCTCGTCATGACCGAAGGCGGTCCGGGCACGTCAACCTACACCATCAGCTATCTCATCTTTGATCAGGCATTCCAGAAATACAACTTCGGCGTCGCGTCAGCTCAGGCAGTTGTGCTCTTCCTGTTCACTGGTGTGCTCACCCTCATCATGTTCAAGGTTTCTGGAGATTCGGAGGAACTGGCATGAAATCACGTAAAATTGGCGGCATCATTCTTACGATTCTGCTCTTCATCGCCGCCATCATCACCATTGTTCCATTTGTTTGGATGTTCATTTCATCATTCGCGCCAAATAGCGAAATCGTCAAAGTGACCGGAGGATTATTCCCTAAGCCATCCACGATTGACAACTATGTGAGCATCCAAGAAAAGTTCAATTTCTTGCGATTGTTCGCAAACTCGCTAATCGTAGCAGTACTGAAAACCGGTATTGCAATCTACACAAGTGCGGTGCTTGGTTACGTGTTCTCTAAAATGCGATTCCGTGGTCGCAACCTGCTTTTCGGCATCGTTATGAGCACCATGATGATTCCTTGGGCAGTGACCATCATTCCGCAATACGAAATGTTCACCAACTGGGGTCTGCAAGACACCTACACCTCGCTCGTGCTTCCTGGCATGATCAGCGCATTCGGCATCTTTCTGTTCCGTCAATCCATCTCGGGAATTTCCGACGAACTCATTGAAGCGGCAAAACTCGATGGCGCATCCGAAACTAGAATCTTCCATAGCATCATTCTGCCAATGAGCCACAATACTATCGCGGCGCTCGCCATCTTCACCTTCCTGTGGAATTGGGAAGACTACCTGTGGCCATTCTTGATGATTACCGACGAAAAAAAGCAGCTGCTCGCTGTCGGTCTGAAGGCATTCAACGGCCAATACGGCACCGATTACGGCGGATTGTTCGCAGCAACTTCGTTGGCAATTGTTCCGGTGATCATTGTGTATATGATTTTCCAGAAGCAGTTCATTGCGGGCATTGCGACTGGCAGTGGTAAGTAAGGTAGGAGCGGTATGACAAACAACGCATCAGATAACGCAACCAGTACGGTGTTCTCCGACTATGTGCGCAAGGCGCGGCCGAATATGCGCGAAGCATCGACCCTGCAGGGGGAGCATTGGAGAATCGGCATTCTAACGGAATCGCTGATCCGCTTCGAATGGTCTGACTCCGGCAAATTCGAAGACAATCTCACGCAGATGGTGGTCAACCGCGATTTTGGCGCCGACCCGCAGTTCACGGTGACGCACCGTGATGGATTGCTCATTGTTGACACTCCCGCATTGCATATTACGTATGATGGCAAGCCGTTCAGCAAAGAAGGCTTGAGCGTAGTCGTCAAGGGCATGTCCGACACCCAGTTCAATACGTGGTATTACGGCGACGAGCCGAAGCATAATCTCAAAGGCACCGCGCGCACGCTCGACGAGGCGAACGGCGAAATTCCTCTGGACGATGGTGTGATTTCGCGAGACGGATGGGCGGTGCTCGACGATTCCGCCGCGAACGTGATCGTGGAAGCCCACGAAGTGAACGGCAAGTCGAATCCGCTGGGGGCTTGGGTTATGCCGCGCGATCACAAGGAAACCGACTTCTACTTCTTCGGCTACGGCCGCCGCTACACCGAAGCGGTGCAAGACTTCTACAAGCTGGCCGGACCGACACCGCTGCTGCCGCGCTTCACACTCGGCAACTGGTGGAGCCGCTACTACCGCTACACGCAAGACGAGTACGTGCAGCTCATGGACCGGTTCAAGCGTGAAGGCATTCCATTCACCACATCCGTGATCGACATGGACTGGCATCGCGTGGACGATATCGACCCGAAATACGGTTCCGGTTGGACCGGCTATTCGTGGAACAAGCAGCTGTTCCCGGACCATAAGGCGTTTTTGCACGACCTGCATGAGCGCGGCCTGAAAGCCACATTGAACGTGCATCCGCGAGATGGCGTTCGCGCGTTCGAAGACGATTATGAGGCAGTGGCCAAGCGCGTCGGCATCGATCCCGCAACCGAAGAGGCGGTGGAATTCGACCTGACGAATCCGGATTTCGTAAGCGCCTACTTCGACATGCATCATCGTATGGAAGCCGAAGGCGTTGACTTCTGGTGGCTCGACTGGCAGCAGGGCGGTGTGACCCGTCAGCCGGGACTCGACCCGCTGTGGGTGCTCAACCACTTGCACTACCTGGATTCCGGGCGTGACGGGAATTGGGCGCTTACCTTCTCGCGGTATGCGGGACCGGGCTCGCACCGCTATCCGGTCGGCTTCTCGGGAGACACCATTGTTACGTGGGAATCCTTGCAATTCCAGCCGTATTTCACTGCTACCGCTTCGAATATCGGCTACGGATGGTGGAGTCACGATATCGGCGGTCACATGTGTGGATACCGCAACGAACATTTGGAAGCCCGCTGGTACCAGCTTGGCGCGTTCAGTCCGATCAACCGACTGCATTCCAGCAATTCGCAGTTCATGGGTAAGGAACCGTGGAACTTCTCCGCGGAAGTGCGCGATTCCATGGTGGGTTCGCTGCGACTGCGCCATATGATGCTGCCGTACCTGTACACCATGAACTATCGCGCCGCGTTCGAAGGCATGCCATTGGTGGAGCCGATGTATTGGGCGGATCCGAACAATCCGCAGGCGTACGAGGTGCCGGATGAATTCCGTTTCGGCACTGAGCTGCTGGTTGCACCCATCGTTTCCGACAATGACGATTCCGCGCAGCTGGGTAGCACGGAAGCATGGCTGCCGCAAGGTGAATGGTATGACTTCTTCGACGGGCGCCGTTACGTTTCGGCAGGGAAGTCCGGGCGTCGTTTGGAAGTGTGGCGTGCGATCGACCGTATGCCGGTGTTTGCCAAGGCTGGCGGTATCGTGCCGTTGCAGCAGCTTGGCGAGGGCAATAAAGTGAATGATCTTGGCAATCCGGAGTCCCTGCAGGTGCTGGTGTTCCCCGGTGCGAACGGTTCGTTCACACTCAAGGAAGACGACGGCTCTGCGGAGTCAGGCGAAGATCAAACCCATGTTGCCGATACGCGCATGAGCTTCGACTGGAAGAATGCAGACAATACCACGCAGTTCACCGTCAGTCCGGTGGAAGGCTGTGCTGTTGCCATTCCGGCACAGCGTAACTGGGAGGTTGTGTTCCGTGGGGTTGCGCAGCCAGACATGCAGAACGTTCGTATCGAAATTGACGGTAAAGCTTGCGATACTGCAGAAATTACATACGATCAGCAGACGTTGAGTCTGTCGGTCGTTGTGCGCGACGTGCCGTCTACTGCATGCTTGAACGTTACGATTTCAGACGGACTGCAGATTGCCGAGAATTCAGTCGAACAGGACGTGCTTGACGTGCTCTTGCATGCGCAAATGCCGTACATTTCCAAAGAGCATGCGATGCAGACGATTCGTGAGCAAGGAGTGCGTGCGCTCGGGGCTCTGCGCACCTTCGATACCGCGCCCCGTTTCAGCAACGAGCTGTTCGGCACCTCCGGCATGCCCGATTCGGTAATCAGCGCCCTAGAGGAAATCCTCCTTCGCAGCTGATTCTGGGAGCATCTCGCTTATATATGGCAGACGCATGTGGCGAAACCCTCAGAAACGTACCCCCGAAGTGGCTGTTTTCGCAGGTGATGTGCCATATATAAGCGAGATGCCTCATGTCAAGATGCGAAATCTGCCATATATAAGTGAGACGTAAGCGAAATATGTCATTTTCTGAATTGCATCTCGATTTCTGGACTGAAGAAATTCAGATTTGACGATCGTGAATGTGATCGCATGTCTGTACAAGTCGAGAATCATCTCTGGATTTAAGTTGTGCAGAGGGGGCTTGCGCTTGCGGGCATAATGAAAACGCACTTGCGATTGTTGAATCTGAATTACTTCAATCCAGCAATCGCAAGTGCAATCCACGCGAACTATCTGCTATCTGCCGGAAACCGACGTTTCAGCAGTGTCTTCCGCTATTCGGCACGTTTCGTGCTGAAGCTCTTGCGGAACGTCAGTACGAGAATCAAGGCAAGTACGGACGCTGCGCACATAATCCAGAACACATTGGATGTTTGTGCGGCGGCTCCACTGCCAATGCCGAACAATCCGCTCTTGGCGAGCGAAGGATTGGCGATCAGACTGGAATACACGGCCATGCCGATTGATGCGGAAGTATTCATCATCAAATCCAGGATGCCGACGCCACGACCATTCTCCTCAACAGGCAACGCGTCGGAAGCGGCATCGTAAATCGGGGTGTACACCACTGTGACTCCGGCAATGAACACGCAGGCCAGCACGGTAAGAATCCAGAATCCCTTCTCGATGAAAATGGCGGATCCGGCAAAACCGACAACCATAAGCACCGATGCGACGAGCAGCGTCTTCATACGGCCAAGCTTGTTAACGGCCGGACCGGAAACGCAGCCGACAATCGTGGCGACCACATACACCAGCGTGAGGCACAGCGAGATCGTGGTCAACGGCATGTTATACAACTGCTCGCCGATAACGTTGTAAATCGGCACGCAAGCGAAGTTGAAGAAGTAGAACACAAACTGCAGCAGCAGGATTGACATGTACGCCTTGTTGGTAACGAAAGACCTGCTCAGGAATGGCTTGCTGCCCTTGAGAATCCAAGCGAAAAAGGCGATGCCGAGCAGTACAATGGCTACCAGCAGCCACGTGCTCGGGAACGAGAAGTAGATGGCGATGAGTCCCGCGAACACCGCGAACAGCGCAATGCCAAAACCGTCGATGCGCTCACCCTTGGCGCTGATGTCCGGCGTGTTCTTAATCAACAGCGGAATGAAGAACATGGAAATGGCCGGAACGAGGAACAAATACTTCCAGTCGAAAGAAGTGATGAAACCACCTGCGAACACGCCGATCGCAGCAGCCAAATAGTAGACCGCATTGTAAATGCCGATATAGATGGCCTTCTCCTTATCGTTCAGGTATTTCACCGTCATCACAAGGAACACTGAACCGGCGACCTGTGCGCCGGCAACCTGAATCATGCGAGCGATAAGCACAACCCAGAAATTGAACGAACAGAAGAAACCGAGCAGACTGCCGATTACCAAAGCGCTCACGCCAAACAACGTCATACGCTTAGGTGAGATGAAATCGCACAGCGTGCCGTACAGCATGCAGACGACGCCGAGTACAATGCCCGGAAGCGTGCTGATCAGCGACGCGCTGGCGGACATGCCCAACGAATCGCCAATATTTTGGAACACCAGATTGAATGCTTGGATCATCAACGTTCCAAGCGTGAACACAATAAGCAAGGAGGGGAGGGCCTTCTTTGTTTTCGCACGGTTGTCTTCGAAATCGTCTGTAGCCGTCGTATTTACGACTTGGGTGGAATCAGACATTTTTCTCCTTGTATAAAGTGAACTGCGCCCCGTTTGTTGGACGTTGTTAATTAGGATACAGCCCTAGACCGCGAGGGACATGCTCCGGAACTCCT
>OKWA01000150.1_pt1 | contig 52324 bp, 38 predicted proteins | sample 1606861 | NCBI WGS metagenome assembly OKWA01 (sample SAMN03281007, study PRJEB24777) | human gut metagenome | isolation source: fecal sample PR166 from 1 month old female Malay infant, vaginally... | reverse complement strand
CGCTATCCGCATCAGCTCTCCGGCGGGCAGCGGCAGCGCGTGGCGATAGCCAGAGCGCTGATTCTTGAGCCTCAGGTACTGCTGCTGGATGAGCCGACGTCGGCGCTGGATGTGTCGGTGCAGGCGGAGATCCTCAATCTGCTGGCAGAATTGCAGCAGGAGGCTAAGCTCACTTACCTGATGGTTACCCACGATCTCGGGGTTATTGCCCATTTATGCCAGACCGTGGCGGTGATGCAGTACGGGAAGATCCTTGAAACCCTGACGGTCGATGCGCTGGTCAGCGGCGAGGCGCGGACGGCCTATACGCAGATGCTGGTCAACGCCAGTCGGCAATATACGCGCGAAATGGCGCGCGAGGTGGCGACATACTAAGCTTTATGGCGCATTGTCACGTGGGAAATGCGCCCATTTTATAGATAAAACTTTGAAACGATATGTAGTTATAGTTATAAATATCGTCTATTAATGTAAATGTGGCATTTAGATCTAAAATGAAAGTATCTGTTGTGTGAATGCATCTTTTACGAATTATAACTTGTATTTATTATTTTTTTTGAAATAAATAGCCAATTTCAATTTGAAGTACAAAATATTCCGTTCTGTAAATTCATTTAAACCTTGCTAATAACAAGGAAAAACTGCGTATTACGCCTCCAGATCTGCTGAGTAATAGAGTAAACTCGCCTGCGAATAATCTTAAGATGTCATCAACGTCATGGCGGATTACCCTATTTATAGTAGGGTACCCCCTGCCGCTCATCCACGTGATTACTATTCTCAGAGAACAGGATGGAAAAAATATATACGATTAATGGAAGAATTGCCTTTTTTCCTCAGCGTAGCGCTCTAATACTTATTGCTGACGAGACGAAAACGGTTTCCTTAAATATGCCGGCCAGCCGCTGTTTATTACTGCTTATTCAGCATGATGGCAATACTGTTGCCCGCGAAACCTTTTTTGAGGAAGTGTGGATAAAGCATGGCGCCCAGGTAACCAGCAACGGTTTTTACCAGAATATTTCCCTGTTACGTCGGGCATTTAAGGAGCTGGGGGTAGACGAGGATATTATTATTACGGTGCCGAGGGTAGGCGTCAGGCTGGATGCAACATTAACGGTTACGGAATCTCAGCCGCGCGATGTAGAGAAGGCACCGACGGCGGAGGAGCCACAAGCGCCCGTTGACGAGCCTGTTCATAAGGAGGTCGCAGCTGCGAGTTTGCCCGAAAAAAAGCGGTTAAGGCCGCGACGCTCTCTTTTGTGGGGGCTTGCGGCGCTGCTGAGTTGTCTGGTTTGTGGATTTGTTGCGTGGCAAACAGAATTCGAATCTTATTTGCAAAGTTATTCGCCCATAATTGCTAAATTTTCGCAACAATGTCACTTCTTTGCCAATAATGACGTAGTTGACCATGTTCGTCATGTCAATTTTATCAAGCGCAGTAAATTTGAATGCGAAGAATATCCATGGATTTATTTGACGCTTTATCCCGGGCAAGCGCGGGTGTCGGTGATTCGCTGCCGTCAGCCATTTAGTCAATGGCGTGATAATCAATGCCTCACCAAATATTACATTAAGGAGGTAGTCAATGCGCCGGCGTGAAATTAAATGGTTAATCGCTATCGTATTTATCGGAGTATTAAGCGGTATGACGATAAAATCCTGGCAATACTGGCAGCGCAATCATTTCCAGTGCAGCGGTGAGATGCGGCTATTAAACTCAGGTTATCAGGGCGATATTTCATTACGCTTCGTATTTGATAGCACCCGTGGGCTGGTGATTGTCCGGGGAGAGATTACGCCGCCGCAGGGTGAATCGTTTACCATCAACCAGAACATCTGGTTTAGCTTTACCCGCGACGGCCAGCACTACTTCCTGCGATCGGAAACCGTCTCTGCCAGCATCGGCGAAACCGAGCAGGAGAAGCATATTAACAACATCCTGCCCAAGTTTTTCCTGCAGCCGCAGGTGCCGTTTTACCTTAATATTCAGCGGCTCAATCAACGAACCCGGCTGCTGTATACCAGCCGGGCGCCGTCTTTGCTTTGCGAAACCTGATCAACGTAGCAGCGGACAGTCGGGAGGAAGCCGGCAGCGTAGCGCGGCCGGTAAAAGCTCCATGCGGAAGGTTTTACCGGTCAGCGGTTCGCCGTCGAGGTTAAACGTCATCTCATGAGGGGCGGTTATCTCAAACCACGATGAGACGCCGTCGATGATATTCGGCGAGGTTTGCGGATTTGCCAGGGTGCTGAACAGCGCAGGGATCAGCTCTTCGCCGGTGAAAATGCGCAGATGCAGCAGGCCGTCGTTGATTAATGCTTCCGGGCACAGCTGCTGGCCGCCGCCGGCCTGACGCCCGTTGCCGATGCCGATGACCAGCGCATCGCCATGCCAGTGAAAGTTCTCGCCGCGGATTTCGCAGCGGTCCGGCTTGAGCGTATCCATGCGCATCAGGCCGTGGATCAAATACGAGACGCCGCCGAGCGCGGCCTTGAGTTTCTCCGGGGTTTCGGTCGTAATGCGGGTGCCGAAACCGCCGGTGGCCATATTAATAAAACCGGTCTTATCGTTAACTCGCGCAATATCTATCGCCACTTCGCGGCCAACGATGGCCAGCTTCAGCGCGCTGGCCAGATCCTGCGGGATGCCGACGCTAGTGGCGAAGTCGTTCGCCGTGCCCAGCGGCAAAATCCCCAGCGCCATTTTACCGTCGCGCTCGACCAGCGCCGTCGCCACCTCATTGATGGTGCCATCACCGCCGCCGGCAATCACCGTTTCGACATTCAGCTGCAGAGCTTCATCGACAAAGCGAACGGCATCGCCTTTTTCCCAGGTGACGCGGACGTGAATATCGATTCCTTCGTCGCGTAACAGTTTAACCGCCTCGCGTAGCTGCGGTTCATTGGCGCCTTTGCCATTCAGAATCAGTAAGCTGGCTGGAAACGTGGACATTATCAGGGGACCTTTATTGCTCAGTAATGCATAAAGTGTACCGCATGAAGAAAGCGAAGGCGGGGGGAGAGATAAAAAATAAGCCCGCGTAAGGGAGATTACGCAGGCTAAGGAGGTGGTTCCTGGTACAGCTAGCATTTATGGGTTATGTTTTTCAGCGAAATGGATGATATCTGCTTTGAACGAAACGGTATGTGATCCGTTTCTAATATCTTTACATCGTGAAAAAATAACCCAAATTAACTAGTTACTGTGCGGGTTTCGGGTTGTCTGACCAGTAAAGTTGCGCATCAGCAGAGCATATTGCAGCACCATATCTTCCGGGACAGGCAACCATACTGTGTGCCCGTCGCCCGGCGCTACCGACACTCGCTCGCCTTTGCCGTTTTCCATATGTTCGAGAGTAAAGATGACGTTGCCCTGCGGGGTCATCAGCTCAAGGCTATCGCCGACGGAAAATTTATTTTTCACCGCCACCGCCGCCAGCTGGCCGTTGCGCTCGCCGGTAAATTCGCCGACGAACTGCTGGCGTTCGGAAACAGAGTAGCCGTGCTCATAGTTCTGGTAGTCATCGTGCGTATGGCGACGCAGAAAACCTTCGGTATAGCCGCGATGCGCGAGGTTTTCCAGGGTATCCAGCAGGGAAGTATCGAACGGTTTGCCTGCGGCGGCGTCGTCAATGGCCTTGCGGTAGACCTGAGCGGTACGGGCACAATAGTAATGTGATTTCGTGCGGCCTTCGATTTTCAGCGAATGAACGCCCATCTGGGTCAGCCGCTCGACGTGAGCGATAGCGCGCAGATCTTTCGAGTTCATGATATAGGTGCCGTGTTCGTCTTCAAACGCGGTCATGTATTCGCCCGGACGTTTGGCCTCTTCAATCATAAACACCTGGTCAGTCGGCGCGCCGATGCCCAGCGTCGGCTCGACGTTCTGCACCGGGATCGGTTCGTGCTTATGCACGATATTACCGACGTCGTCTTCTTTACCTTCCTGCACGTTGTACTCCCAGCGGCAGGCGTTGGTGCAGGTGCCCTGGTTCGGATCGCGTTTGTTGATATAGCCCGAGAGCAGGCAGCGGCCAGAGTAGGCCATGCACAGCGCGCCGTGAACGAAGATTTCAATTTCCATCTCCGGCACCTGGCTGCGAATTTCGGCGATTTCATCCAGCGACAGCTCGCGGGAGAGAATGACGCGGGTCAGCCCCATTTGCTGCCAGAACTTGACTGTCGCCCAGTTCACGGCGTTGGCCTGCACCGACAGATGAATATCCATGTCGGGAAAATGTTCGCGCACCAGCATAATTAAGCCCGGATCGGACATGATCAGCGCATCCGGCCCCATTTCCACCACCGGCTTCAGATCGCGAATAAACGTTTTCAGCTTGGCGTTATGCGGGGCAATGTTAACCACCACATAGAATTTTTTACCCAACGCGTGGGCTTCGTTAATGCCGAGCTGCAGATTTTCGTGATTGAATTCGTTGTTACGCACGCGCAGGGAGTAGCGGGGTTGGCCCGCATAAACGGCATCTGCGCCATAGGCGAAAGCGTAACGCATATTTTTCAGCGTTCCCGCCGGGGAAAGGAGTTCCGGTTTAAACATGATTTTCTCGTTCTGATGACAGGTCAGATTCGCCGCACCCGGTGCGGCGAGTTGGGGAGTGCCCCCACATTAAGGGCGGGCATTGTAGCGCTGTGGGGCAGGGGAGTAAACCACCTTACACCATGGAGTTGACCTGCCCCGGCAGCTCGGAATCCGGGATACGTGAGGTGTACCAGGCAAAGCGCCAGCGTTTCCAGAAAGAATCGAAATGGAGAGCATCCAGATCCATGAATAATTCATGTTCAGGGTACAAGGTGATGAAAAAATGCGCCCAGCGCGCGCTCTGTTTCATATTATAAAGCGCTTTATCCCGTTTGTTACCGTACAGCTGCGACAGCGCCACCATGGCCTCCGGCGAACCTTTATTTGCCGCTTCCTGCACCTGTTGCAAATGTGAGTGCGCCAGCGCTAAATCTTTTACGCCGGCGATATTAAGCAGAAAGAGTTCCCAGGCCCGCTTATCGCCATAGCGGGAGGCCAGATAGAGATTATCGAGAAGGTTTTTTTCGTAAGCGGCGCGCTTTTCCGCCGGCGGAGCCTGGTTGATCAGACGTTCGCTGCAGTTGGCCATGCGGAAATGGATCTCCTGCAGATCCTGTTCATAGCCGTCATCGCCGCCGTTGGCGATCAAGCGATATTTATTATCTGCGTCGCGCTGCGCGACGTGCTGGCGTAAAATCTCGGCCGCTTGCTGGCAGTAACCGAAGGCGATGGCGGGATCGTACGGCAACAAGCCTCCGTTATCTCTGGCATTAGATTCCACCCCGAGCTGATTAAGCGCGCTGGGGATGTTTCTCCGGGCGCCAAGGTGGGCCAGAGGCAGGAGATATTCGGGGTAACCGAGCCAGCGAAAATCTTTTATCGCCGCCCGCCAGTTATGATCGTATTCAATGTCGGCGACGCTATCGAGCCAGACGGCACCCTGCGCTTCATCTTTTTCAAAGCCAAATAACCCCGCGTACTGGAAGTAGCCGCGATAGATTTTCGGCACGCCGTATTCGGTTTGTTGCGCATTCTGGCAGATGAAATTGTAAATCCACTCGCTGTCCGGGAAATCGCGCAGCGCAAACTTTAACGCCCACGCGGTGTAGTAATTGTTGAGCTTCACTTTTTCCATGACCGAACGCTGCAGGGTGAGCCAGAGCGCGTCTTTATCGTCTAACTCGCTATAGCAGAGCAGCAGCCACTCCAGCGCATGGTGGCGAGACTGCGCCATGTGCGCCCGCCGGGCAATCTCTTCGGCTTTGGCGATAATATGCTCCCGCTCGGTCGGTGAATCCACTTCATTGATACGCAGATCGCGATGGTCATCCCACCAGATTAAAAGTTCCAGATGCTCCCGCTCGGCGGCGGTAAGATGATCGCATACCGTTGATGCCAGAAATTCGCGGATCTCCTGATGCGATCCTCCCCAGCGCGGCATACGAAACGGAATATACTCATCCAGCGCGTAAAATGCCGTCGGGAAAATCGCCAGACACACGGCGAGCCAGTAGCGTTGCCCGGCGTCGCCATCGCACGCAGGCAGTACCTGCGGACGCGGAAGATTCGGGCATACCGCGTCGGCAAACGACAGGCCGGAATAGGCCATCAGCGCCTCCACTTCCTGCGGTGAGCGGCGGTGATACTCAGCCAGTTCCTGCATCAGCGGTCGTCCCGCAACCTCAGCGCCGGCAAGGAACTCAGCCAGCCAGTCGGGCTGGCCGAAGACCTTAGCGTTAGTGCTGGTCAGGGACGCCGCCATCCACTGGCGTGGTTCGAGGTCGATGGCGTAGAGAGCGGCAATGACCATCCGCTCATTGCAGGCGCTGGCGCAGATCCACATGGCGCGGGTGGTATCCTGCGCCCAGCCGTAGCTGCGATAGAGCCACGCGCGGTGGTTCCAGTACTGGGCCTCAGCAAGCCAGGCATAGCTGGAGCGCGGGCGGGCGCGCTGCCAGTTTTTGATCAGCGCTAACCCAGCAGGCCCGGCCTCGACCAGCGCATCCATATCGTAAAAATGGTTGCACATCTGCGTCCAGGCGAGGAAGTAACGTTTTTCCGCCTCGCGGCTGGTCAGGCTTTCCGCCAGCGCCCGGCTATAGCGCGCCTCGAGCTCGTCATAACATCCTTCGCGCAACAGGCCGGGAAGATCCGCGATAGACCACTCGCGCTGTCTGTCATTGAGGGGATTTTTACGGTTGCACATCTCAAACATGGCGGTGAGCAGTGGGTCATCCTTTTCCATATATACTCCTTTTAAACCGGGTCGAAAATTTTGAAGTCATTCCACGGCAGCGTTTTCCAGCGGCTGAAGGAGGCTTTCAGATAACAGGCCACCTCCTGCACATCGCGTCCGGCAACCGCCGTTGGCGTATCCATTAATGCCAGCCGTACCCGGCGGGCGCGGACGTAGGCGGTGGCGTAATCTTCCCACGAAGCAAAACAATCCTGCGCCCGCTGGGCGTTTAACAGGAGAACCAGCCAGGCCTGATTTTCGTCGCACCAGCCGAGTCCGGCGATACAGCGCGTCAGAAAGGCGGTGCGCATGCAGTCGAACGCCAGCGCGTCGCGAACCCGGCCCTGGGCCGCCAGGTGGTGGTAAAACGTGCGCGGCGAGTTGCCCATGCCCGCCGGCCAGCAGCGCAGGATCTCGGCGATCTGCTGGCGTAACGCCGCGCCGTCGAGGTGCTGATGCAAGCCCAGTTCTTTTTTTACCTGCTGCGTCAGGTGGCGGCGCTGGTCATCATCAAGTTTCAACGCCAGCTGTACGCCTTTTGTCGGCAGGCCATTGCGGTGCGAGAGGAGATCGGCTAACGCCAGCGCCCACTGGCGTCTTCGGCTATCGCGGCGCAGATCGTTAAGACGGTCCTTTTCTTTTTCCTCGGCGATGCGGGCGGCAACCAGCTGTTTATTCTTTTTTTTGGCGCGTAAGCGCAGGTAATAAGCGGTGGTAAACAAGGCTATCAGCAGCATCAAGGACTCTCTCCGGTGTGGGGTCGGTAGCGCGTGGTTTGTAGCGTCAGGCTCTCAATTTCAAAAGGCTGGCTGCAGGTGTTTTTCCCGGCAAGCGTAGGGTGCCATTCATGCTGTGGGAACAGCATTTCCGCCGCGGTCGCCACGTTGGGATCGATCGTCCGAAGATAGCGCAATGCCTCCGGAGCGCTGTGCAGAAGCAGCCACTGTAGCGCCACCGGTGGGTGAGGGAAGTGCGTCATTAAATGAAAATTGTTATGCAGAACGTTGAGTAAAAAATCAAAATCAACCACATCGGTGATAAATTTCCAGCCAGCAAATTGCGGCGTCGCTTCATAGACGATCCCCATACCTTCACAATCGGCGTGGCGCTCGGGACGTGGTTGCAGATAATGTAATAAAGCCAAAACGTCGGCGGCATATTTTTTAACAGGATGCTGGTTCTGCTTACCTTTAATTTGATCGATACTCATGCTGTCATTATTTATCCTCAGGCTCAGGGTGACGTGGGGAATATTATTTTCGTCGCGCAGGCTCAGAAGGCGAAATGCGCCTTGTTCAATTTGCCGGGCGTAGTGCTCGCCGTAGCCGCCGGAGAGTGACCCTTTATCCTCGAACTGGCCGACGCAGTGCTGCATATGCCAGGATTCATAGGCCATTTCACTACGCAAGGCCGGGCTGGCGGCATCGAAGGCGACCCACTGCCCAGCAGTGACCTTCATCAGCGGCTTAATGGCGTCGTCGCTGGAGGGGTACCAGCCTCGTTCGCGCAGGCGCTGCATTTTCTGGTGCTCGGCCTCGCGCATGTCCAGGACGGTGAAACAGTTAATGCGCTGAAGTTTGCTTTCCAGCCGCGTGCCTTCCAGCCGCGACAGGAACTCCAGTAACTCCCTTTCCGTCGCCAGCAGCTGCGGATGCTGTGGATTAAGATAGTAAAAGGCGCCGCCGCCGCCCAGCCCGGATATCAACCACGCGGGGATCGCCTTCTCCGCGCCAAAGTAAACCGCATAATCGGCGGCGGAGCGTACGGGGTAAACGTGGGGAAAATTACCGATAGCCCAGCGAAAAAAATGGTTGCTTAGCCAGCGTTGAATACTACTACCGTCGTCACGCTGTTCGCTGCGAGAAATAATGGCCGATTTTACATCAGGGGCGTTAATTATATTTCGTGGACTATATTTTCTATGAATATTACTCATGGCATTCCTTGCGCAGTTGAATATATAGAGAATATCCGCCTGCAATATATCATGCCGGTGACGTATTTCTTATTTTTGCCGGTATTCTCAGATTATGACCCGAAGGGCGCAGTTTTTTTCCAGAAGCGCCGCAGAGGGGCTTATTTGGGGGAGCGGATAACAGAAAATGCCAGCCCCGGCGCTGAGCCGGGGCTGGGCGGTTACGCCAGGCGGCAGGCGTCGGCTTCCCAGCGATATCCAACGCCGTAAACGGCGCGGATAAACGACTGCTCGGCGTCCAGCGATTCCAGCTTGCGGCGCAGGTTTTTGATATGGCTGTCAATAGTGCGATCGGTGACCACGCGGTAATCGTCGTACAGATGATTGAGCAGCTGTTCACGGGAGAAGACTTTACCCGGCTCCTGAGAGAGGGTCTTCAGCAGCCGGAACTCGGCGGGCGTGAGGTCCAGCAGCTTGTTGCGCCAGGAAGCCTGGAAGCGGCCCTCGTCGACAATCAGCGGGCTTTCGGCATCCAGCGCCTGCAGATCGCGCTGCGGCTTGCAGCGGCGAAGAATGGTCTTCACGCGGGCCACCACTTCACGCGGGCTATAGGGCTTACAGATATAGTCATCGGCGCCGATTTCTAACCCCAGCAGGCGGTCGATCTCCTCGATTTTGGCGGTTACCATCACCACCGGAACCTCAGAGAAACGGCGGATTTCCCGGCACAGAGTGAGTCCGTCGGTACCGGGCAGCATCAGATCCAGCAGGATCAGATGCGGCGGCGTCTGGCGAACGTACGGTAGAACCCGATCGCCGTGATTGATCAGCGTCGGCGCATAACCCGCCGCCTGAAGATAATCGATCAGCAATTGGCCCAGTTTGGGCTCATCTTCCACGATAAGAATGCGCGGCGTGTTTTCATCAACAGGTAATTCAGTCATACGTCTCTCGATAAATTACGTTCCAGAGGTAACTCTACTTTAATGCTAACCCCGCCCAAAGGCGAATGGTCGGCACGTAAAGTGCCGCCGTGGGCAGCCACGATGTTAAGGCAAATTGCCAGCCCCAGACCAGAGCCGCCGCTGGCACGATTACGCGACCCTTCGGTACGATAAAAGCGCTCAACCAGCCGCTCCAGCTGTTCGTCGGTGACGCCGGGCGCGCTATCGGCAAAGTCGAGAATCAGCATCTGGCCGCTCTGGCTGGCGCTAATCTGCAGGCCGCCGCCGCTATCGGTATAGCGCAGGCTGTTTTCCAGCAGGTTGTTGAACAGCTGCATCAGGCGATCCCGGTCGCCGAAAATCGCCGCGCTTTCCGGCAGCGAAACGCCAATCGACAGTCCACGGCTGGCGAAGCGCTCGCGAAACGCGCCGGCGGCGACCTCCAGCAGATTAATAATATCCACCGAGCTTTTCTGGTAGGTGAGGGCGCCTTCATCGGACATGGAAAGCTGGTGCAAATCCTCGACCAGTTTGGTGAGGGTGGCGACCTCCGCCTGTAGGGAGGCGATGGAATCCGGGGTAAATTTCCTGATGCCATCCTGAATCGCCTCCAGCTCGCCGCGCAGCACCGCCAGCGGCGTGCGCAGTTCATGAGAAATATCGGCCATCAGGTCGCGGCGCATTTGCTGATTGCGTTCAAGGGTACTGGCTAGCTGGTTGAAATCTTTCGCCAGGCGCCCCAGTTCATCGCTGCTGGTGGCGGTGACCCGGGTGGAGAAATCGCCGGCCGCCAGACGATGAGTCCCCTCAACCAGCCGTTTAACCGGGGCGAGCAGACCGCGCGCCAGCGGGAAGGTGGCCAGCGCCGCCAGCAGCGTAGCGAGGGCGACAATCAGCCAGCTGGTGCGTTTCTGCTGACGGTCGAAGTTGATATCGGTATTGCGTGTCAGGCGCTCAACCGGCGAGGCAATGACCGCGCCAACCTCGACGCCGTTAACCATAATGCTGCGCCGGGTGCCGTCTGTCGGGACGCGCTCGCGCGGGCCCACCAGTACGCGCCCTTTCTGATCGACCACCCAGAACATCGTGCGCCAGCCGTGCGGAGGCATATCAGGACCGGGACCGCGATCGCCACGATCGCCGCGCGGGCCCTCAAGGGGGCGGTCCGGCGCGGCATCCGGCGGCATCTCTCCGGGGTCGGGGCCCGGATGCGGTTCGTCCATCGGACCCATGCCGCGACCCGGCGGCGAGCGATCGTCATTGTCGCGCTCAAAGGTTTTCAGCAGCTGGAAAATAAAGCGGTCGTTGTTGCGCAGGAACTTCCAGCTGCCGTGCTGGGCATACTGTTCGCTCAGGGCATCGCCGAGCATGGTCAGGCGCTGTTCGTTGCCGCGCTTGATATAGTCGATAAAGCCGCGTTCAAAACTGATACGCACCGCCCAGTGCATGCTGATTAGCAGCACGATGCAGGTGGCAAGAATCGCGATAAACAGCTTGCCGGTAATGCCGGGACGCCAGAACTTCAAGACTCACTCCTTTTACGGCGACGAATCACGGTATTCATCGTGGTGTCGTCCGGTACGCGGGAAAAAATGAGTGCCGGCAGCGCAATAACCACCGCCATGCTTAAGTAGGTATAAAGAAACACCTGATGAGCGGTCGCCGCATCGACGCCGATATGCTGCTGGCCGTAGAGACCGAGTAGCATCCCGGCGATAGTGACGCCGATACTCATCGACAGCTGCATGACCATCGATAGCATGCTGTTGCCGCTGCTGGCCAGATCGTCGGGCAGGTCCTTCAGGGTCAGGGTATTCATTGAGGAGAAGCGGCTGGAGTTAATCATTCCCTGCAGAAACAGGACCACCGGCAGCAGCCAGTACCAGCCCGCGAGCGCGACGGCCATAAATAGCAGGCTGACCAGCGCGAGGCCGATCGTTGAAGTCACCAGCACCCGGCGATAGCCGAAGCGGTTGACCACCTGAACCACAATACGCTTCATTCCCATGCTGCCAAGCACCATCGGGATCATCATCAGCCCGGCGTGGAACGGCGAAAAGCCGAGGCCAATCTGTAAAAACACCGGGGTCATGAACGGCAGCATGCCGCTGCCGATGCGCCCGGCGAAGCTGCCGCCAAGGCCGAGAGAAAAGGTGCGGTTGTTAAACAGCTTCAGGCTGAACAGCGCGTTGCGGTTGCCGCGCGCGTGCCACAGATAGCACAGAATTGACGCCGCGCCGATGGCCACCAGCGCCGTCAGCCACAGGGGGGAGATTCCGAGCCCCTTTTTGCCGTCGAGCGCCAGGGTGAGCGTCGCCATGCCGGCGGCCAGCAAAATAAAGCCGAGGATATCAAAGCGCCGGGTTTGCAGAGTGTAGTTGGGCATCAGCCACAGCGTGGCGATGGCGCCGACGATGCCAACCGGAATATTGATCAGAAAGATCCAGTGCCAGGAGGCGTACTCCACCAGCATCCCGCCGAGCGCCGGGCCGAGCAGCGGCCCCACCTGGCCGGGCAGGGTGACGAAGGTCATCGCCGCCATATATTGGCTGCGCGGGACAATTTTCATTACCGTCAGGCGGCCTACGGGAACCATCATTGCGCCGCCGACGCCCTGCAGCACCCGGGCCAGAATCAGCTGATCGAGCGTGGCGGCCTGCGCGCAGAACAGGGAGCCGGCGGTGAACAGCACGATGGCGCTAAAAAAGATATTTCTTACTCCGACACGATCCGCCAGCCAGCCGCTGGCGGGCAGCATCACCGCCACCGTCAGCACGTAGGAGACGATAACCATATGCATATGCAGCGGGCTCTCCCCAAGACTTTGCGCCATTGAGGGGAGGGCGGTGTTAACGATGGTGGTATCCAGCGCTTGCATAAAAAAGCCAAAGGCCACTATCCACAGCTGCCAGCGTACGCTGGAAGGAAGATCTGTCATGTTATTCGCTTACCGGTTGATGGACTTTTCGCGAAAAACGCAGCCGCAGACGGTCGAAGAACAGATAGACCACCGGCGTGGTATACAGGGTCAACAGCTGACTCATTACCAGACCGCCGACAATGGTGATCCCCAAGGGCTGGCGCAGCTCGGCGCCATCGCCGCCAGAGATAACCAGCGGCAGCGCGCCGAACAGCGCTGCCAGGGTGGTCATCATTATCGGCCGGAAGCGCAGCAGACAGGCCTGGAAGATTGCCTCTTCCGGCGGCAGGTTGCCGTTGCGCTGCGCTTCCAGGGCAAAGTCGACCATCATGATGGCGTTTTTCTTCACAATGCCAATTAATAGCATAATCCCGATAAGCGCGATTAGGCTGAACGGGGCATCGAAAAGCTCCAGCGCCAGCAGCGCGCCGACGCCCGCGGACGGAATAGTCGACAGAATGGTTAGCGGATGAACGTAGCTCTCATAGAGGATCCCCAGCACGATATAGACCGTGGCGATAGCCGCCAGAATCAGGATCACCTGCGAGTTCATGGTCTCCTGGAACACCTGCGCGGTCCCGGCGAACGACCCGCGCACGCTGGACGGCACGCCAAGCTGGGTCATCGCCCGGTTAATGGCGTCGCTGGCTTCTGACAGCGATTTGCCGGTAGGCAGGTTAAACGACACGGTCGATGCCGCCGACAGCCCCTGATGGTTCACCGACAGCGGGGCGTTGGCCGGCTGCCATTTGGCGAAATAGGATAGCGGGATCGCCTTGTCTTCGCTGTTGATCACAAACATTTTATCGAGGGCGCTGACGTCCTGGGTGTAGACCGGGTCGACCTGCATCACCACTTTATACTGGTTCAGCGGCTGGTAGATGGTTGAGATCTGCCGCTGACCGAAGGCGTTATTTAGCAGATTATTGGCGTCCTGCACGCTGATGCCGAGTCGCGACATGGTATCGCGGTCGTAGATCAGGTCCATCTCGGCGCCGTTATTCTGGCTGTCGGAGTTGACATCCGCCAGCTCCGGCAGCGCCGCCAGCGTTTTGCGGATTTTGGGTTCCCACTCCCGCAGCGCCGCAAGGTCGTCCGACAGCAGCGTGTACTGGTAGCTGGCGTTGGCCTGACGGCCGCCGACGCGGATATCCTGTACCGCCATCAGGAACAGGTTGGCCCCCGGCTCTTTGGCCAGCTTCTTCCGCAGCCGATCGATAATCTGCTGCGCCGTTTCATGGCGCTCATCGCGCGACTTCAGGGTGATAAACATCATCCCGCTGTTGACCCGCGAGCCGCCGGTAAAACCGGTGACGTTGTCCACCGCCGGATCTTCACGAATGATCTTCATAAAGTCCTCCAGCTTGCCGCGCATCGCCTGGAACGAGATGCTCTGATCGGCCTGGATCCCGCCCATCAGCACCCCGGTGTCCTGCTCCGGGAAGAAGGTTTTAGGAATCGAAATATAGAGCCAGACGCTCAGCGCGATGGTGCCAAGCAGCACCAGGCCGGTTAAGCGGCTATGCTTCAGTACCCACTTCAGCGACTTACCGTATCCGCCCTGAATCGCCACCAGCAGGCGGCCAACACCGCGCTTGCGCGTCGGCTCGTGCGGCTTGCCGCTTTTCAGCAGCCAGCCGCACATCATCGGCGTCAGGGTCAGGGAGACCGCCAGCGAGATGCCGATCGCCACCGACAGAGTAACGGCGAATTCGCGCAGCAGCCTTCCCGGCAGGCCGCCCATCAGCAGCAGCGGCAGGAACACCGCCACCAGCGACAGGCTCATCGACAGAACGGTAAATCCGACTTCCCGGCTCCCCTGCAGCGCCGCCTGCAGCGGCTTCATGCCCGCTTCGAGATGGCGGGAAATGTTTTCCAGCACCACGATGGCGTCATCAACCACGAAGCCGGTAGCGATGGTCAGCGCCATCAGCGACAGGTTGTTAAGGCTGAAGCCGCACAGGTACATGGCGGCGAAGGTGCCGATCAGCGAAACCGGAACCGCCACCGCCGGGATCAGCGTCGCGCGCCCCGAGCGGAGGAAGAGGAAGACCACGAGGATCACCAGCGCCACCGAGATCACCAGCGTTTGCTCAACTTCCTCCAGCGAGGCGCGGATGGTCGGCGAACGGTCCTGGGCGATTTGCAGATCGACAGAGGCCGGGATGGTGCGCTGTAGCTCCGGCAGACGGGCGCGAATGCTGTCCACCGTCTCAATGATATTGGCCTCCGGCAGCTTACGGATCATCAGCAAAATCGCCGGTTTGGCGTTAGTCATCCCGGCGTTGCGCACGTCCTGCACCGAATCGGTGACGTTGGCGACGTCGCCGAGGCGCACCGCCGCGCCGTTGTTGTAGTGCACGATCAGCGGCTGGTATTCGGCCGCGGTTTTCAGCTCGTCGTTGGTCGCCACCTGCCAGCGGTGGGTGGCATCTTCCAGCGCCCCCTGCGGTTTACGCACGTTGGCGTTGCTGATGGCGGTGCGCACCGCGTCGAGCGACACGCCCTGGTTAAACAGCGCCTGCGGGTTGAGGTCGACGCGCACCGCGGGCAGCGAACTGCCGCCGACGTCGACGTCGCCGACGCCGTCAATCTGGGCAATGGTCTGCGCCAGTTGGGTTGAGGCGAAGTCGTACAGCTCACCCTGGGACCAGGTATCCGAGGTGAGGGTGAGGATCATGATCGGCGCGTCTGACGGGTTGGCTTTGCGATAGGTCGGACGGCTCGGCATACCGCTCGGCAGCAGGCTTTGCGCAGCGTTAATCGCCGCCTGCACGTCGCGGGCCGCGCCGTTGATATCGCGGTCAAAGTTGAACTCAAGAATGATGCGCGTACTGCCGAGCGAGCTGGAGGAGGTCATCTCATTGACCCCGGCAATCCGCCCCAAAGAGCGCTCCAGCGGCGTCGCCACCGAAGAGGCCATAGTCTCCGGCGACGCGCCGGGAAGCGAGGCGCTGACCATGATAACCGGGAAGTCCACCTGCGGCAGCGGCGCTACCGGCAGCAGGCGAAAACCGAGGATGCCGCAGAGAGTAATGGCGAGCGAAATCAGAATCGTCGCCACCGGACGGTAAATGAAGAGCGCGAAAAACTTCACCTACGCCTCCTCTTCACGCCGCGGGAATCGGCTCTTCATATACAGCGACAGTCGGTCGAACAGCAGATAGATCACCGGGGTAGTGAACAGGGTCAGCACCTGGCTGAGCATCAGACCGCCGACCATGCCAATCCCCAGCGGACGGCGCAGCTCCGCGCCGACGCCGGTGCTGAGCATCAGCGGCAGCGCGCCGAGCAGGGCGGCGAGGGTGGTCATCAGGATGGGACGAAAGCGCAGCAGACAGGCCTGGTAGATAGCCTCGTGCGGCGGCATGCCCTGTTCGCGTTCGGCGGCCAGCGCGAAGTCGATCATCATGATGGCGTTTTTCTTGACGATGCCGATCAGCAAAATGATGCCGATAATCGCGATAACGTCCAGTTCGCTCCCCGCCAGCCACAGCGCCAGCAGCGCGCCCACGCCCGCCGTCGGCAGGGTGGAGAGAATCGTTATCGGGTGAATAAAGCTTTCATACAGTACTCCGAGGACGATATACATCGCCACTACCGCAGCGACCACCAGCCAGACGGTGCTGCCCAGCGCCGACTGGAAAGCCAGAGAGCTGCCCTGGAACTGGGTGCGGATATCGCTCGGGAATTCCAGCGCCTGTTCGGCGCCAAGGATGGCATCGACCGCATCGCCCAGCGAATAGTTATCCGGCACGTTAAACGAGATGGTGGTGACCGGGAACTGATCGAGATGGTTTATGGATAGCGGGGCAAAACGCTCCTCGACGCTGGCGATGGATTTCAGCGGCACAATCCCGCCGTCGCTGCTGGTCAGGCGAATATTATCCAGCGCCGCCAGCCCCGGCGTGGCCTGGGTATCATGCTCCAGCACCACGCGGTACTGATTCGCCTGGGTATAGATGGTGGAGATTAAACGCTGGCCGAAGGCGTTATACAGCGCATTATCGACGTCCGCCATGCTGATGCCGAGGCGGCTGGCGCTATCGCGGTCAACGTTGATATACGCCGCCAGGCCCTTGTCCTGCCAGTCGCTGCTGACGTCGGAGAGCTGCGGCAGCGCCTGCAGCCGGGTCAGCAGCTGTGGCACCCAGTTGCTGAGCGCATCCAGCGAGTTCGCCTGTAGGGTGAACTGGTACTGAGTGCGGCTGACGGTGGTGTCAATGGTCAGATCCTGCGTGGGCTGAAGGTAAAGCTCAATGCCGGGAATCCCGCTCACCGCGTTCTGCAGGCGGCCGATCACCGTCTGCACGCGATCGTCGCGCTCGTCCAGCGGCTTAAGGTTGATTTGCAGGCGGGCGCTGTTGAGCGCCGGGTTAGTGCCGTCAACCCCGACGTAGGAGGTCAGGCTTTCCACCGCCGGATCTTTGAGTATCGCCGCCGACACCTGCTGCTGGCGCTCGGCCATGTTGGCGAACGACGCCGACTGCGGCGCCTGCAGCGTACCCTGAATGATGCCGTTGTCCTGAATCGGGAAAAAGCCCTTCGGAATAAACACCCATAGCATAATCGACAGAACCAGGGTACCGAGGGCCACGCTCAGTGTCAGCCAGGGATGATTCAATACCCGGCTCAGCCAGCGGCCATAGACGGCGATCACCCGCTCAAAGAAACGCTCGCTGGCGCGCGAGAAGCGGTTCTGCTTGCGCAGCGACTCGTGGCTCAGCATGCGGGCGCACATCATCGGCGTCAGGGTCAGCGACACCACCGCGGAGATCAGGATCGCCACCGCCAGGGTAATGGCGAACTCGCGGAACAGGCGGCCAACGATATCGCCCATAAACAGCAGCGGGATCAGCACCGCAATCAGCGAGAAGGTCAACGAGATAATGGTAAAGCCAATCTCTCCGGCCCCTTTCAGGGCGGCGGCCAGCGGCTTTTCGCCTTTCTCGATATAGCGCGAGATGTTTTCGATCACCACGATGGCGTCATCGACCACAAAGCCGGTGGCGATGGTCAGGGCCATCAGCGTCAGGTTGTTAATCGAGAAATCGAGAAACACCATTACCACAAAGGTGCCGACCAGCGATAGCGGCACGGCGATGCCGGGAATAATCGTCGCCGGGACGTTGCGCAGAAAGACGTAAATAATCATCACCACCAGGGCGATAGCCAGCATCAGCTCGAACTGGGTGTCGCTAACCGACGCCCGGATGTTGGTAGTGCGGTCGGAAAGCACCTGTACTTTGACTGATTTCGGCAGGCTTTCGGTCAGCTGCGGCAGCATCTGGCGGATGCTGTCGGCGGTAGAGATAATATTGGCCCCCGGCTGGCGCTGGACGTTCATGACGATCGCCCGCTGATTGTTCGCCCATGCTCCGAGCCAGCTGTTTTCCGCGCCCTGTTCCACGGTGGCGACGTCGCCGAGGCGAATCGGCGCGCCGTTCTGCCAGGCGATAATCAGGCGGCGATAATCTTCTGCCGACTGCATCTGATCGTTGGCGGAGAGGGTCACCGCCCGCGCCGGGCCGTCAAGGCTCCCTTTCGCCGAGTTGACGTTGGCGCTGGTTATCGCGGTGCGCACCGTTTCGCTGGTCAGCCCGAGCGCGGCGATGGCCTGGGCGTTGAGCTTGACGCGTACCGCCGGGCGCTGGCCGCCCGCGAGGGTGACCAGCCCGACGCCGGAAACCTGGGAGATCTTCTGCGCCACGCGGGTCTCGACCATATCCTCGACCTGGGTCATCGGCACGGCGGAAGAGGTGACCGCGAGGGTCATAATCGGCGGATCGGCGGGGTTAACTTTGCTGTAGACCGGCGGGTTAGGCAGGTCAGAAGGCAGCAGGTTGGTGGCAGCGTTGATGGCCGCCTGTACTTCCTGTTCCGCGACGTCCAGCGGCAGCGTGAGCTGGAACTGGAGCGTGACCACCGACGCGCCGCCGGAGCTCTGGGAGGACATCTGCTTGAGGCCGGACATCTGGCCAAACTGGCGCTCCAGCGGGGCCGTCACGGATGAAGTCATCACGTCCGGGCTGGCGCCGGGATAGAGGGTTACCACCTGAATCGTCGGGTAGTCCACTTCCGGCAGCGCCGAAACCGGTAAGAATCGATAGCCGATAATCCCGGCCAGCATGATGGCCACCATTAACAGCGTCGTGGCGACCGGGCGCATGATAAACAGACGGGAAGGGCCGCCCGTACTGCTCGGCGGTAACACTTGCATCAGGAGCGCGCTCCTTTTTTACCGTATTCGCGGCTGGTGGCTTTTTCCGGCTCGGCGGCGGTTGCCGCATCGTGGGCTTCGACGACCTCAACTTTTGCGCCTTCCGTCAGACGGTCGATACCGTCGGTTACGACGCGATCGCCAGCGGAAAGACCGGCGTTGATCACCACTTTAAGACTGTCCTGAATACCCGGCGTGACGGTGTGCTTGCTGACCTTGTTCTCGTCGTTCAGTACCCAGACGAAATGACCTTCGTTACCCATTTGCAGCGCGGCGGTTGGAATCACTACCGCGTTTTGCTCGGTATCGACCAGCATACGGGCGTTGACGAATTGATTGGGGAACAGGGCGTCATCAAGGTTTGTAAAGCGCGCTTTCAGCTTGATGGTGCCGGTGGTGGCGTCAATCTGGTTATCGAGGCTCAGCAGCGAGCCTTCGCTGATTTTCTGTTTATTGGTGCGGTCCCAGGCTTCGACCGCCAGCTTTTTCCCCGCCTTTTGCGCCTGTACGACGGTGGCGATTTGGTTTTCCGGCAGCGTAAAGACCACATCAATAGGGTGGTTTTGCGTCAGCACCACAATGCCGGTGGTGTCGCCGCTGGAGATCTGGTTGCCGATATCCACCTGTTTTAAGCCGACCCGGCCGTCAATCGGCGCGGTGATGCGGCTCCAGTTCAGCTGCAGCTGGGCGCTGGCGACAGCAGCTTCGTCCGCCTTAATGGTGCCCTGGGTTTCGCTGACCAGCGACTGCTGGGTATCCAGCTCCTGGCGCGACACCAGATTGGTTTTCACCAGCTGCTGGTAGCGCGCCAGATCGCGGCGGGCGTTGGCGAGGGTCGCCCGATCTTTGGCCAGTTGCCCCTCGGCCTGGGCGAGGGCGACTTTAAACTGGCTGGGATCGATTTCCGCGAGCAGATCGCCCGCTTTGACCTGCTGGCCTTCGTTAAAGTGGATCGCCAGAAGCTGGCCGTCGACGCGGCTGCGCACGGTGACGGTATTCGCCGCCGTCACGGTGCCGAGGCCGGAAAGGTAGCGCGGCACCGCTTCGCTGGTCGCGGTTGCCGCCTGTACCGGCGCGAGGGCGGCGCCAAAACGACCGGGCCGTCCGCCTCCGGGGCTCTGCTGACGCGCGCCTGTCGCCGTCGGCGCGCCGCTATTTGCCGCTTCGCGACCCTGCCAGAACCAGTACGCGGCGCCCGCGACGATCGCTACCACCAGCACGGCTGCCCAACGGCTTTTATTGCTACCTTTCATTAATTTGCTATCTCATCCTGAAACGTTTCACGGAATGATACTAGTTTAGTCAGCGAACGCCGCTTAAAAATGGAGGAATTATGAAAAGACTGTCCAGAAACGTCTGGAAAAAACGCTTTTCCTTGAGCCGGTTACGATGAATAGTTAGGCGAAAAATTCGCTTAACGATTTTGCTTAGCCGGGCGAGGAACCCGGTGAATTATCGCCGGTCATTCGCTGTTTCTTAAGGGTCACAGCGGAATGCGTCGCAGCCAGGCTGATATACAGCGTGAATAAGCGGCCCCGGGGCGTGATTCAGCCTGATTGGCAGGCGCATCTGTTTAATAATCAAATTCACTCAAGATTTTGCTTTAAGCAATGCGACCACTATCAGAGGGTTCTTTATGCATTTTACCCAAGCTATCGCCCGTCTACCGGCCGCCACCTGCGGCGCAGGACAAACTACCGCCCAACTGGGCGCGCCGGATATCGCCGCCACCACGCGCCAGTTTCTCGCCTATATAGAGACCCTTCTGCAGCTCGGCCTGAAGGTCACCGTGCTTCCTGCCGCGGCGGAATATCCCGATGCGCACTTTGTTGAAGATACCGCGGTGGTCATGCCGGAACTGGCGGTGATTACTCATCCGGGCGCGCCGAGCCGCCAGGGCGAAGTCGATACTATTGCGCCGGTGCTGGCGGGGTTTCGTCCACTGGTGCAGATGAGCGAAAGCGGACATATGGACGGCGGCGACGTGCTGCTGGTGGGCAAACGATTTTTTATCGGCCTGACGGCGCGTACCGATGAGCAGGGGATCCGCGAATTTGCCGCCGCCGTTGAGCCGCACGGCTACACGGTGACGGCGATTGACGTGAGCGCCGGTCTGCATCTGAAATCGATTGTCAACTATGTGGGCCGCAATACGCTGCTGCTGACGGAAGGCTACGTTAACCATCCGGCGTTTAGCGGCTTCAATCGTATCGTGATCCCGGAGGAAGAGGCCTACGCCGGAAATACGCTGTGGATCAACGATACTTTAATTACGCCGCAGGGCTACCCCTGTACCCTGGGCGAAATCAGCAAGCTGGGAATGCCTGTCATGCAACTCGACACCAGCGAATTTAAGAAAATGGATGGCGGCCTGACCTGCCTCTCACTGCGTTTTTAATTTATGCGCCGACACCGGGGAGATCGAAATGAAACTACGCCTTGCCGCACTACTGGCCTGCATGGCGCTCAGCGCGCCGCTGGCCGCCCAGCAGTTTGATACCATCAGCTTTGGCGTCGATGGCGGCTATCCGCCGTTTGACGTACTGGCCCCCAGCGGTGAAATTACCGGTTTTGATATTGATATCGCCAACGCGCTGTGCACCCAGCTAAAAGCCAAATGCGTTTTCGTTAAGCAGCCGTTCGAAAGCATGATTGCCGCTCTCAACGCGCATAAGTTCGATGCCATTATCGCTTCGCTCAATATGACCGATGCGCGTAAAAAGGAAGTGGACTTCACCGACCGCTACTACCGCAGCGCAGCGCAGCTGGTGGCGCGCAAAGGTAGCCCGCTGCTGCCTGAGGTCGCCAGCCTGAAAGGCAAGACCGTCGGCGTCCAGACCGGTTCCACCCATGAAGCGTTTGCGAAGGCTAACTGGGCCAACCACGGCGTGAAGATCGTCAGCTACGCGAATCAGGATAACGTCTACCTTGACCTGCTCTCCGGACGTATTGACGCCGCTTTGCAGGATAATATCCAGGCGGCGACCGGCTTTATTGATACCCCGCGCGGGCAGAAATTCGCTTTTGCCGGTCCGGTCATTCAGGACGGCGGCATCTCTTCCGATGTGGGGATTGCGGTGAATAAAGATAATCCGGCGCTGCGGGATGCCCTGAACGGCGCTATCAAGGCTATTCGCGCCGATGGCACCTACGACGCTATCCAGAAAAAATACTTTAGCTTTGATATTTATGGCAAATAAGCCGTGAAGGCGAGGGCGCAGGCGCTGGCTTGCGCTCCTTTACGGCACCCGTGGAAGGCTGAACATGGTCGCAGACTATTTACCCTTACTGTTACGCGGCGCGGCGCTTTCGCTGTGCGTGATGCTCTGCTCATTGCTGGTCGCGCTGCTGCTGGGCCTGATCAACTCGCTGGTTAAACTCTTTGGCCCGCCGTGGCTGCGCCTGTTTTCCACCGCCTACACCACCCTGGTACGCGGTATTCCCGAGCTGGTGATTATGCTACTGCTGTTTTTCGGCGGCGAGATGCTGGTTAACCTGCTGCTGGCAGCGGTGGGGCTGGGGCCGGTGCGCTTCAATACCTTTTTTTCCGGCGTGCTGGCGATTGGCTTTGTGTTCGGCGCCTATTACACCGAGACCTTTCGCGGCGCATTTCTGACCGTCGATCGCGGGCAAACCGAAGCCGCGCAGGCCTACGGAATGCGCCCGTGGACGGTATTTCGCCGGGTGATGCTGCCGCAGATGCTGAGCTTCGCGATTCCCGGGATCAATAATAACTGGCTGGGGCTGATGAAAGCGTCGGCGCTGGTGTCGATCCTGGGTCTGGAGGACATGGTATGGCTGGCCGAGCAGGCCGGGCGCGCTACGCAAAAACCGTTCCTCTTCTATTTCCTGGTTTCCCTGATTTATATGGTCATTACCGCGCTCTCCAGCTGGTTGTTTAGCCGCCTGGCGAAGCGTTATGCGCTGCGTTCTTCCACGGCGGGGGCCGCGCTATGAATCTGCAAACCTTTCTCGATGCGATCCCGAGCTTTATCTGGAGCGACGGCAACGGTGCCGCCAGCGGGCTGGCGATAACGGCGGAGCTGTTTTTGCTCTCCATCGTTCCCGGGATGGCGCTGGCGATTGCGATGGCGGTGGGGCAGGTGTACGGCCCGCGCGCGCTGGCGCTGCCCATCCGTGGTTTTACGTATTTTTTCCGCAGCACGCCGCTCTATCTGCAACTGATGCTGATTTACTACGGCCTGTCGCAGTTCGATATCGTGCAGACGGGTTGGATGAACGATCAGCCGTTCTGGCTGCTGTTTCGCGATGCGACCTTCTGCGCCACGCTGGCGCTGGTGCTGAACACCTCCGCTTACGTCGCGGAGCTGCTGGCGGGGATGATGCTGACCTTTCCCCGTCAGGAGTGGGTTGCCGGAGAAGCCTACGGGATGGGGAAATGGCAGATTATTCGTCGTCTGGTGCTGCCCGCGACGCTCAGACGCGGGATCCCGGCGCTGAATAATGAAATGGTCTTTTTGCTCCACGCCACCTCGCTGGCCAGCACGGTAACCCTGCTGGATATTACCGGCGTGGCCCGCGCGTTCTACGCCATGACCTGGTCGCCGTTTATTCCGTTTCTGATGGCCGCGGCGCTCTATCTCCTGTGCACCTTTCTGCTGATTTTCGCCTTTTCCCGCGCCGAACGGCGCTGGCTGGCGTTTATCCGCCGCGGCTAATCAGGAGCGCTTAATCGCCTGGAGTTCGGTCAGAGTAACGATTTTATCAACGTGAAACTTTTTACTGGTCAGCCAGCTATCCGCCAGCTGGCAATAGTGTGCCATGCTGCGACAGCCGATGCGTACCAGAAAGTCGAAGCTGCCGCTCACCAGCCAGCAGTCCAGCACTTCGGGCGTCTGGCGCATCTCCTGTTCAAACACCGGCTGCGAGCGGCCGTGGTCGGCCAGGGCGATTTGCGCCTGCACCACAAACGCATGCTCCGGCTCGGGCAGTTCGATAATGGCGCTGTAGCCGCGAATGATGCCGTCACGCTCGAGGCCGCGCACGCGTTCCAGACATGGACGCGCGGTGAGATTTACCTGCTCCGAGAGCTTCTGATAAGAAATGCGGCCATCCCGGCGCAGGATTTCAAGGATCTTATGATCGATACGGTCAAGCCGGGTTTTCTTTTCCACAGATGGGACGTCCAATGAAAATTAAACACGATACATTACCTCAACATGCGCTCGGTGGGCAGCGGCAATTAAGCCATTTTCATTTCGGCGCGCCCGGCGCCGGCGAGAAAGTCTATCTGCAGGCGGGGCTGCACGCCGATGAAATTCCGGGCATGCTGGTTCTGCATTATCTTAAAAGATTACTCAGCCAGGCGGAACGACGGGGCGAGCTGCGCGGTGAAATTATTATGGTGCCGGTAGCCAATCCGCCGGGGCTGGCTCAGCTGCTGCTTAACAGCGGCATTGGCCGTTTCGATCTGGCGAGCGGGCGCAATTTCAACCGCGACTTTCCCGATCTGGCGGCGCTGGCGCAGCCCTGGCTACCCGCGGAATCGCCCGCTACGCGCGCCGAATATCTCCAGCAGGTGCGCGATGGCATGCAGAAGGCGCTGGCGGCGCTTCCCGTGGCAAGCGAGGTTCAGGCCCTGCGTCAACATCTGCTGAGCCTCGCCTGCGATGCCGATCTGGTGCTCGATCTCCATTGCGATGACCAGGCGATTTTGCACCTTTACGCCGATCCGGCCTGGCAACGCGAGGCGAACGTACTGGCGGCTTTTCTCGGTATTGGCGCCGTGCTGCTGTCCCAGGAGAGCGGGGGCAACTCGTTTGATGAGGCCTGCGGCCTGCCGTGGCAGCGTTTGAGCGCGCTAAACCCGGCGTGGGGCCCGCAGCAGCCCGGCTGTATGGCGGTGACCGTCGAGCTGCGCGGCCAGCACGAGGTGAATCACGCTACCGCCTGCGACGACGCCGAACGTATTTACCGTTATCTGCAGTACCGCGGCGTGCTGGCGGGCGACAAGCCTGCGGTGCCGCAGCAGGAAACGGTGATGCTGCCGTTTGCTGCCGGAGAGATTGTCACCGCGCCGGCGACCGGCATCCTGGTGCCGCTAAAACAGCCGGGCGAATGGGTCGGCGCCGACGATGTCGTCGCGGAAATCATCGACCCGCTGACCGATATGGTCAAAGCGGTGCGGCCGACATCGGGCGGGCTGATTTATGCCAGCCGGCGGGCACCGTTTGTCACGCTGGGGGCGGAAATAATGAAAATCGCCGGCGAGCAGCCGTTCAGCGGCGGCGGCGGGCTGGCGATGTAAGCGGACAGCATCCCTGAGCGTATTTTTGCCCGCCGTCGGCCGTGGCGGAATGAACTTGCTTGATGCACGTCAACGAGCATATCAACTTTTACTATAAAAACTAAAAAAAGAGTTGTAACCCCGTCTGCTTTTATTCAATTTATGTGATGAATGTTTGGTGTGCTCCAATAAATAAAATATATGCACATTGATAACAACACGTTAAATAAATCAGGGGTTAATTTTTGTGGCAAGTGCAAACAAACTCACGCTGTTCATCGTTATCTTTATGCTGTTGGGGATCCTCTCCGGCGCGGCCATTCACGCATACGCCGCGCAAACGACCATAACCGCATGGTCTGAAAATATTACGCTGCTGACCGACGTATTCCTGCGCCTGATTAAAATGGTGATTGCGCCATTAGTCTTCAGTACGCTCACCGTCGGCATTATGCGGCTTGGCGAAACGGCTACCATTGGGCGGGTCGGCGGTAAAGCCATGGTGTGGTTTGTTACCTCTTCGATTCTCTCCATTCTGGTTGGGCTGGTGATTGTTACCCTTGAGCACCCCGGCGCCGGGTTGAATCTGGCAATTCCGAAAGAGTCGGTCGATACCGGCCTGGCGGTGAGCGGGATGAGCCTGAAAGGCTTTCTGACGCATACTATTCCGACCAGCATTACCGAAGCGATGGCCAACAACGAAATTCTGCAAATCGTGGTGTTCTCGATGTTCTTCGGCATTGCCGGGGCGTCGCTGGGGGAGAAATTCAACGCTCCGCTGGTGGCGGCCCTGAACGTGGTTTCCCATATTATGCTGAAGGTCACCGGGTACGTGATGTACGTGGCACCGCTGGCGATTTTTGCCGCCATCTCTTCGGTTATCGCCTCGCAAGGGCTGGGGATCCTGCTTAACTATGCTTCGTTCATCGGCGGTTACTACGTTGCAGTGCTGCTGACCAGCATGGTGCTGCTGGCGGTGGGATATATGGTGCTGAAAAAAGAGGTTTTTCGCCTGCTTAATATGCTGAAAGATCCGGTACTGGTGGCGTTTACCACCAGCAGCTCAGAAGCTGCCTATCCGAAGACCCTTGAGCGCCTCGTGGAGTTCGGCTGCTCGCGTAATATCGCGTCGTTCGTGCTGCCCATCGGCTACTCCTTTAACCTCGTCGGCTCGATGGTGTACTGCTCGTTTGCCGCGATGTTTATCGCTCAGGCCTACAATATTCATCTGAGCTTTAGCGAGATCACCGTGATGATGCTAACCCTGATGCTGGCATCAAAGGGAATCGCTGGGGTGCCGCGCTCGGCGCTGGTGGTGCTGGCCGCGACCATCCCGAGCTTCAATATTCCGGTGGCGGGTATTTTGCTGCTGATGGGTATTGACCATTTTCTCGATATGGGGCGTTCCGCGATTAACGTGCTGGGGAATGGGATCGCGACGGCGATGCTGTCAAAAAATGAAGGTCTGTTGCAGGAAGAGGTCGCGGAAGAAGAAGCCGCGGCTCAGCAGGTCGAGGCCTGATCGTCGTGCGCCCTCTCTGACGGGGGCGCGCTTCGTCATAAAAAAGAGGCCCCTAACAGGCACGCAAGGGGCAATGTGACGAAGTAACAGATTCCTCGATAAAGACGTTTTTCTTATGGCTAAAAACACGCTACGGTATTTTCATATCAAGGAACCAAATCATGTTACTGCTGCGCGTAACACCAGAGTAGATATTTTTCATCTCACTGATATTTTTTCGGATTCCCGACCCTTACAAGCCGTCAAATTCCTAATTTTATCGCGCATAGTGTTACTCAGTTCCGGCATATTCGCGGGTTTACCAGCGCTCTTTTAACAAATTAATAAACTGGAAAAAGTCATAATGGTTATTGAGGCGATATTTTTCCATGATTTTACTTTTGTGCCAGGTGATGGTTTTGGGCGTGACTTTGTGCAGGGCGGAGATTTTACTGATATCAAAGCCATGAATAATTCCGGAGGCGACGGCAACCTGCGATTTTGACAGCATTTTGTGCGGGCAGTTGCTGCAGACTATCGCCGAGTCGGCCCGCCGGGCCAGAACCAGACCTTCGCACTTTCTTAGCTCCTGGGCAAGGATGGCCAACATCCTGTCAATATTAACTAATTTTATCGACACGAAAATAACCCCTTTCAGGCAGTTAACAATCAGTTCCTGCTCCGGGAGCTGGTCGTAGCTGTGCAGTATAATAACTGAGCTATCTGATTTGCGATTTTTTAGACTGGTATTACACAGGTAGATTTCACCGGGGAGAACCTCGGCGATAATAATATCCTTATCAAAAAAATCATTTTTCTTATACGAAAAGCTGACGTGCAGATGACCGTCGCGGCGGGTGAGCTCATTGACCATGGAAGCCAGCGATTGCCGCAGAAAAGTGTTGCTGGTATTGATTGCGATGTTTATTTTTTTCATGGCGCTAGTTCCCTGTAAATCAACATAACGCCATGTTGCGATCAATCCTCCGGGCGTATGCGGTGATTGTTACTGTGCAGATAATTTATTATTGGTGTCGCCTGAGTTATTTTCTGCGCAAAGAGTGCTTGGCTGAAAACGGAAATTTCTGTTTTCTCCTGTCGCGGATATAAGAAATAAGACTATATACCGAAATGCAGAGGCAAAATATGCACAGTAATAAGGCTAACCATGTTTGCATGGCCATGATGGATATCCTTTAATTAAATTTTCAGGTGTTAAAAATGTACATCCCAGGCACGAGAATATTTTTATTCTCTTCTTTAAACCGTGCCGGCACAGGCGAACGGACAGCGTACAGCGGGCGGCCAGCGTTCAGGCTGTGCTGAATTTGACCACAGCTGGTTAGCCTGAGGACGCTTTGAATCGGTACGCTCCCGATGCCATGTCAATGTAAGAAAATTCTTAATATGCTGTCAGTCTCATTTCTCTCATTCCTCTCAAAAACTGAAAAAAAGTGATCAAGAGGCGGAGGAATGAAAAACTATCCGCCATGACGCCGCCGCAAAGATGCAATGCCTGGTGAGGCCGGGTCGGCAAATATCAGGAAAGAAACGCCAGACCTTTGCCAAAAATAGCGCGAATCGGCAGGGCCATGCCCTGAAGGCGGGCCTTGTGGCGCAAGCGGCTGACGACGACATCGATCCGGTGCAGTTCCGGTTCGCCTTCATCGGTGAACAGAGAGGCGTGCAGGTCAACTTTGCTGCACACTTCATTGCGGTTGCGCATTAACAGTTCCAGCAGACGGTACTCCTGCTGCGTTAGCGGCAGGATCAGCCCCGATGGCGCAATCAACTGTTCGCTTTGTAATATCCAGGTGGAAGAGGCTGACCGTTCCGCTGATATCGTCGGCGCGGTGGGCTGGGGCGCGGATTGCTGGCGGAGACGGGCGCCAAGCGCGTGAATGCTCTCCGCGAGGTCGGAAAAGTTGACCGGCTTGATGAGATACAGGTCGGCGCCGGCGTTCAGCGCCTGCAGGCGATCCTGCTCATGGCCTCTGGCGGTGATGACGACCAGTCCGAAATGGCCAATTTCATGCAGATAATCCAGCACGCTAAATCCGTCTTCTCCCGGTAAACCGATGTCGATGAGCACGATATCAACCGGATCGCGATGCAGCTGCCGCCAGAAGGCTTCAGCGCTGCGCACGCCCCATGCATCGAAGCCGCGATGGCGTAAAAAGGCCAGCAGTTCGTCGAGTAAATCAGCGCTATCTTCAACGATAGCGACGCGTAATGTCATGATTTGTCCTTCTGCTGTCCATCCAGCGGCAGTGTGAGCGCAAATTCGCACCCGTCAGCGGTATTTTTCGCCAGGCACAGCTCCCCCCCGTGGGCCTGTATAATTTGTCGGGCGACGTACAGACCCAGGCCGGTGCCGGCTGGCGTGGTCGTATGGGTTTCGCCGCGTCGATAGCGCTCAAAAATATGCTCAACCTGTTCAGGCGCGATGCCGGGGCCGCGATCGCCAATGCGTATTTCAAACCCTTTTTGCAGGCGATAAATCTCGATTCTTATTTCACCTGATGCCGAATATTTGACTGAATTATCGAGCAGATTAGCGATCGCAATACACAGCAGCCCGCTATCAATAAACAGCACCGGCGAAGGCGATTGCGGCCCGACAGTTTGCCCTTCGCAGATGACATGTAAATAATGATTCAGCGACAGATCCACTACCGTGGCGGCGGTATAGATAACCGGCAGCAGCTCCGCATTCTGCCGGTCGGCGTGCAGGTCTCTGGAGGAAAGCCGGGCATCGGCGAGGCAATTATCGGTGAGCTGCACCAGGCGGGTGGTCGCTCGCTGCATACGATCGAGGCGCGCGCTCTGCGTGGACACAGTGGGGCACAGGCGCAGATTTTCCAGCGCCGCCTCGAGGATGGCCAGCGGCGTTCTGAACTCATGCGCCACCATCCCCATAAACTGGCGCTGGTGGAAACTGGCCTCGCGTTCAATTTGTAACTCTCTCGCCAGCTGCTGCTTGCGCATCAGGGTACGGTTTTCCGCCCGCACCCGCAGTACAGCGATGATCAGGACCGTGACGATATGGATGATCAGCGCATACTGCCAGGTGGAATAAACCCTGGTATGAAACGGAATCACGCCGTGTACCGAGAGCAGGGCCAGCCCGGCTGACACCACGTAAACCGGCGGCAGCAGCCCGAGCAGCAGCGTATTCATATCAACCGCTTTACGCCGCCACAGCATCCATGAGGTGATCAACAGCACCGGGGAGGCGATAAAAAATATCCCCGCTTCAATTTGCATTGCCCGGCCGTAAAATCCCAGCGGAATGCTGATTTGCAGCGCAATGTTTAAGCCGATCGCCGCCAGCAGCAGTTGATGCAGCCGCGGCATGTTCTTCTTCAGATCGAAGACCTCGCTATGCAGCCACAGCGCGGTGGCATAGCTTACCAGCGACAGGCAGCTAATCATGTAATCCTGAACCGGCAGAAGGGCGTCGCCGAATAACCATTCCGGGTAGCCATGCAGGGCCGCGACGAGCGGATAGTTCAGCGAAAACAGGCAGATCCCCCACAGCAGACGTCGGCGCAGCGCAACGGCAAGCCACAGGGCGATGCCGCTGGCAATGACCGCCAGACCGAAATAGAAACTCCAGAAAGCGGTATCGAGGGTGGCCGAACGGACGAATTCCTGCGGCGATGAGAGCGTCGCCAGCAGGATCAGGGTGCTGCTGCTCTGCAGACGGAAGACCATCTCGTAACCTGCCGCCGTGGGCGGGGGCGCTAAAATCAGCACGCTTTCGCGGTAGTCGAGGTCGCTATCGCGGGCTGGGGCATGGTCGCCAAACTCTTTTTGTTTCCACGGTCTATCGCTGCCGTAGGGGCGATAATAGACGGTTAAACGATCGATAAACGGTGGGCCAAGCTGCAGCCAGCGCTGCTCGCCGGAAAAATAAGCCGCCGGGAGTGACGTGCGCAGCCAGAAAGTTTTTTTTGAATACCCAAACGACGGGATCAGCGACGCCGTTTTTAGCGCCTCTTGCGGTAGCGCAAGAAAGGCGTCGAGGGACATCCGGCCGCTGGCGTCGGCGTACCAGTCAACGGGAATATCGATACCCAGCTGACGGACTTCCGCGCGCGCCGGCGTACACATCTGCAGGGCCATAAGGATGCTGCACCATGCCCAGAAATGCGGTCCACGGTGCCTGCGAAGAACATCAAAAAAAGCGCACAAACGATTCAATTACGCCCCCTTGCGGCATGGACTAATCAATCCGTACGGTATAAACGCGCCGGGGCTCTGCGGCTGGCACAGACAACTCTCCGGAATCCGGGAAATAAAATTACAGGGCTGGACAACGCAGCATTCTGCTGGTGCCGCAGATATTATTCCAGCGTTATCTGCAAGCCGGGTAACTGGCCAGACCTGCCGTAAGAAGATTCGCAATCAATGTTAACGTATGAGGGCGGGTCATAATAAGCAAGTGGAAAATTCAAACAGCGCATAGGGATTTATGATGTGCTGCCGTGAAGGTGCATGGAGTTATATACCATTAGCAATAGATTATTTAATCAGCGCATATAAAAGCAGGTGCTTATATTAAGCTTTAATGAATGTCGGGAGAAAAGATGGTAATAAACCCTACCTGTCGCCAGGGCCGAGGGGGCAGCGATCGCACGGGGCGTCAACGCCCGCCGGGGCGCCCGTGATAAATAACGCATTCAGGCAATCAGGGCCGCAAAGTCTAGAGACGCGAATCCTGCAGGCGCAAAAAATTAGACAAATATGGTTATATATTGCTCATTGATGAAGTAAAAATATTATTCACAGGCGGAATGTCAGAATTTAGATGCAGCTAATTTCAAGAGATGCGTATTTTATGCGGTTGAAAAATCGCCCTGACGTTCCTTAAGTATGAATAATAGCCGTCGTTTATCAATGTTTTGGTTATTTATATCAAAGAATCAGCGGTCGACTGTGGTTATGTTGGTTATTCCGCCTGGAGAAATGACCAGGTTAATCATTGACTCGTTGTGGAAGGGGACCTTACAGGATGACGACGAAATCGCTAACGCTTTCTTTGGATGAACAGCAGTCTATTCCTTTGGGTACGGTGGCGGGAACGCTGGGCCACCTCGGCATGGATATCCGTCCGCTGGCGTCTTCAGGCCTGTGCAGTTTCGACCCCGGCTTTGCTAATACCGCCGGCTGCACGTCGGCTATCTCCTGGATCGATACCGAGAACAGCGTTCTGCTGCACCGCGGCTATCCGGTCGATCAGCTGGCTCGCCAGTGTGACTTTCTTGAAGTGGCCTGGATTCTGCTGCAGGGCGATGCGCCTGATGAAGCCAGCTATCAGGTGTTCAAAAATACGATTACCCGCCATAGCCTGGTGCACGAGCAGATTGCGCGGATGTGCGGCAGCTTCCGCCGCGACTCGCATCCGATGGCCTTAATGTGCGCCCTGGTCGGCACGCTGGCGGCGTTTTATCACGATGTGCTGGACGTTGAAAACCCGGAGCACCGGGCTCTGGCCGCCACCCGCCTGCTGTCGAAAATGCCGACGCTGGCGGCGATGAGCTACAAGTTCTCTATTGAGCAACCGGCGCAGTATCCACGCAACGATCTCTCTTATGCGGGCAATTTCCTGCATATGCTGTTTGCCATCCCGGCGGAACCGTACCAGCTGAATCCGGTGATTGAACAGGCGATGAACCAGATCCTGGTGCTGCACGCCGATCATGGCCAGTGCGCATCAACCACCACCGTTCGGGCGGCGGGCTCTTCCGGGGCGAACCTGTTTGCCTGTATCGCCGCAGGGCTCGCTTCGCTGTGGGGGCCGACCCACGGCGGGGCTAATGAAGCCAGTATGCGGATGCTGGAGGAGATTAAAACCGTTGATCAAATCCCTGCGTTCCTGAGCAAAGCGAAACGCGACCCGCAGGCGTTACGTCGTCTCGGATTCGGTAACTCTCGCTACCGTAACCTCGACCCGCGAGCCGCTATTTTGCGCGAAACCTGTCACCGGGTGCTGGAGGAACTGGGGATGTGCGATATGCCATTGCAGGTAGCGATGGCCCTCGAAGAGGTGGCGCTGACCGACCCGTACTTCGTGGAAAATGGCCTGTCGCCGAGCGTTGATTTCTATACAGCGGTGATCCTCAAAGCGATGGGGCTGCCTTCATCCATGTTTGTGGTGATCACCGCCGTTGGCAGAACGCTCGGCTGGGTGGCGCACTGGAACGAAATGCACGAAGCGCCGCTGAATATTTATCGCCCGCGGCAGATTTATACCGGTGAAAAGAGGCGGGATTACGTTTCGCGGCGCGAAGGGCGCTGAGAGGAGGCGGCAATCGGGGGGAGTGAATCCGGCTCGCGCTGCGCTAAGCCGGGCAACAAACTCACTGCGTCCCGTAGTCCGGGAACGGATGGTTAACGAAATACCACCTGCGCCCAGCGGGCCAGACCGGCGGTGACCGATCCAAAATCATCGCCGCCGGCAACCGGAATACCCGGCAGATGGGCTGCCAGCGCTTTTTTAATCAACGGCGAGCGAGCGCTGCCGCCGGTCAGGTAAATCACATCCGGCTGCTCATTGCTGTTATCCAGCGCCAGCTGAACCTGCTCCATAATGCGGGTTAACGGCTGATCCAGCGCGGCTTCCAGCCCCTGCTGGCTGATAGCCGTGGCCAGCTCATCGCTGATAAACGGCAGATCGGTTGTCACGGTCGGCTGCGCGGAAAGGGCGATTTTACTCTCTTCCGCGCTACGCACCAGACGGTAGCTAAGACGCTGACGCCACACCTTCAGCAGCAGCGCGACCTTCTCGCTATCGCGGGCGCTGCGCAGCAAATCGTTAAGCAGACGACCATTGGCGGCGCTGTAAAAATCGGTCTGCGCCGGAACGTCGTTAATCGCCACCGCATTCCACCACGGCAGAATCGGCAGCGCGATACCTTTTTCCGTATCGCCGCCCATGCCCAGCAGCGGCATCAGGCATTTAAAGGCCAGGGCGATATCCAGGTCGTTACCGCCGACGCGGCAGCCGCTATGGCCGAGCAGGCTTTGCTGGCGATCGGCTTTTTCCCGCCACTGCGGCCCCATCAACAGCAGTGAACAGTCGGTAGTCCCGCCGCCGATATCGACGACCAGCACGCGTTTTTCTTCGCTCAGCGTCGCTTCGAAATCCAGACCGGCGGCGACCGGCTCAAACTGAAATACGACGTCGCGAAAGCCCGCGCGCTTTGCCGCTCGCTCAAGAATTCCCTGCGCCTGGGCGTTGGCGTCATCGCCGCCCAGCCCCTGGAAGTTAATCGGCCGTCCGATAACCGCCTGGTCGATGGCGTCCGGCAGCTGCGTTTGCGCCTGGAGTTTGATGTGCAGCATCATGGCGCAGACTAAATCTTCAAACAGCGCAACCTGCTGCGGCTTGAGCCCGCTGGCGCCGAGGAACGATTTCGGCGACTTCACGAAGTAAACTTCTTCCGGATCGTCAACGTACTGATGCAGCGAAGCGAGGCCAAACTGCACGCTGTTGCTGAGTACATCGATATCTTCCTCACGATTGAAGCTTATCGCGCGGCGCAGCAGCGCCTGGTTTTCATCACCGTTGGGCGGGACGTCATGATGGCGGTAGAGCCACTCGCTGACCGCTTCGCGGGTCGGCGCGCAAAGCATGGACGGCAGCAGTGAACTGCCGTTTTCCAGCGTCAGCAGCTGCGGTGTATTTTCGCGCATCACCGCGACCGAACAGTTAGCGGTACCGTAGTCAAAACCAATATACATAGCCTGCAAAATCCCCATGCCGGTGAAGAAGGGGGGCGACTTTAGCGGATCGACGGCACTGCGACAACTGGAATTTAAAAGCAAGGCGCGTCCGGCGCGGAGCCGCTATGATTGAAACGCTAAAAAGGAGAAATGATGACGCTGCTACCCTGGAATCCCCCCTACGACTGGCATTGGATGTTCAGCTTTCTTGGCGCTCGTGCGGTGCAGGGGATTGAAACCTTCGGCGACGATGGCTATCGCCGCAGCTTTGCCCTTAATGGCTGCGCCGGGCTGATTACGGTGATGCCGGATGAGGCCGCGCAGGGCATGCGGGTGACGCTTTCCGCCGGACTGCAGCCGGTGGCGGACGAGTGCCTGATGCGGGTGGGGAGATTGTTGGACTTATCCTGTGACCCGCAGCAGGTTGCCCTGACGCTGGGGGCGCTCGCGCGGCCGAGGCCGGGGCTGCGTTTGCCGGGCTCTCTCGACCCGTTTGAGCAAGCGGTACGCGCGGTGCTGGGTCAACTGGTCAGCGTGGCGATGGCGGCAAAGCTCACCGGGAAAGTGGTGGCCGCCTTCGGAGAACCGCTGGCCGACGCGCCGGGGTTTTACCTGTTTCCCGGCGCGCAGCGGCTGGCACAGGCCGACCCGCTGGCGCTAAAGGCGCTGGGCATGCCCCTGCGGCGCGCGGAGGCGCTGGTACACCTGGCGCGGGCGGCCATCAGCGGCGATCTCCCGCTGGTGGCGCCGGATAATATCGACGCCGGCATGAAGCAGCTGCAGACGCTGCCCGGCATAGGCCGCTGGACGGCCAACTATTTCGCGCTGCGCGGCTGGCAGGCGCCGGATATCTTTCTGCCGGATGATTATCTGATTAAACAGCGTTTCCCTGGTATGACGCCGACCCGTATTGCGCGCTATGCCAGCCGCTGGCACCCCTGGCGCTCTTACGCTTTACTCCATATATGGTATACGGAAGGCTGGTCGCCGGAGCCGGAATAGACCCGAGCGGCGCTTAGCACTGGTATCGACGCGCTGAAATCCCTATAATTGCGGCGTTTGGCGGTCAACCGCCACCCTTCCTACATTCCCAGGTTAATCAGGTCGCAAAAATTTATGACTGATACGTCTCATCAGTGCGTCATTATAGGCATCGCCGGCGCATCGGCTTCGGGCAAAAGCCTTATCGCCAGTACGCTTTATCGTGAATTACGTGAACAGGTCGGCGATGAACATATCGGCGTTATTCCGGAAGACAGCTATTACAAGGATCAAGGTCATCTGTCGATGGAAGAGCGGGTAAAAACCAACTATGACCATCCGAGCTCCATGGATCATAGTCTGCTGTTTCAGCATTTACAGATGTTAAGAAACGGCCAGCCGATAGAGCTGCCGGTGTATAGCTACGTTGAGCATACCCGTATGCCGGAAACCATTCACATTGAACCGAAGAAAGTCATCATTCTGGAAGGGATTCTGCTGCTGACCGATGCCCGCCTGCGCAACGAACTCAGCTTCTCCATATTCGTCGATACCCCGCTGGATATCTGCCTGATGCGCCGCATCAAGCGCGATGTTAACGAGCGCGGACGGTCAATGGATTCGGTGATGGCGCAGTACCAGAAAACGGTGCGCCCGATGTTCCTGCAATTTATCGATCCTTCCAAACAGTATGCCGATATTATTGTGCCTCGCGGCGGTAAGAACCGTATCGCCATCGATATACTGAAGGCCAAAATCAGTCAGTTCTTTGAATAACACCAACGAATTGTGTAACGTGCAAAGAGAAGCCAATTTGCCCTTATCCCCGGAAGGCGTAGGGGCGCAATGCCTTAAAGGAGAACGTTCATGCGTCTGTGCGATCGAGATATAGAAGCCTGGTTGGATGAGGGCCGGCTGGCCATTAATCCGCGCCCGCCCATTGAGCGCATTAACGGCGCGACGGTCGATGTTCGGCTGGGAAATAAGTTTCGCACTTTCCGCGGCCACACGGCGGGATTTATTGACCTGAGCGGCCCTAAGGCGGAAGTCAGCGCGGCCCTGGACCGGGTGATGAGTGAAGAGATTGTTCTGCCGGATGGCGAAGCGTTCTTTTTGCATCCGGGCGAACTGGCGCTGGCGGTAACCTATGAATCAGTCACTCTGCCGCCGGATCTGGTCGGCTGGCTTGACGGGCGCTCTTCGCTGGCGCGTCTGGGCTTGATGGTGCACGTGACCGCACATCGTATCGATCCGGGCTGGTCCGGCTGTATCGTTCTTGAGTTCTATAATTCAGGTAAGCTGCCGCTGGCGCTGCGTCCAGGGATGCTTATCGGGGCGTTAAGCTTTGAGCCTTTATCCGGGCCGGCTCTACGTCCTTATAACCGCCGCGAAGACGCGAAATATCGCGATCAGCAGGGCGCGGTAGCGAGTCGAATCGACAAGGATTGATAATTTTAGCGGTTTGCTGAGGATGCCATGAGACGAATTCTGACCACGCTGATGATCTTACTGGCGGTTGTTGTCGCCGGTCTTACCGCGCTGGTATTGCTGGTCAACCCCAACGATTTTCGCGCCTATATGGTGAAAGAGGTAGCGGATCGCAGCGGCTATCAGCTCGAACTCGATGGTCCGCTGCGCTGGCACGTCTGGCCGCAGCTCAGCATTCTTTCAGGCCGCATGAAGCTGACCGCGCCGGGCGCGGAGGAGCCGGTTATCCGCGCGGATAATATGCGCCTCGACGTCGGGCTGCTGCCGCTGCTTTCTCATCAGCTGCAGGTCAAGCAGGTGATGCTGAAAGGCGCGGTGATCCAACTGACCTCAAAAACCGAAGCCGTACGTAGCCAGAGCGCGCCGGTTGTCCCGCACGACAACACGCTGCCTCAGGTGCCGGAGGATCGCGGCTGGTCGTATGATGTCGAAAAACTGCAGATTGCCGACAGCGTGCTCTTCTTCCAGCATGAAGATGGCGAACAGGTTACGGTGCGCGATATCCGTCTGCAGATGGAGCAGGATGACAGCCATCGCGCGACGGTCGATTTTTCTGGTCGGGTGAACCGCGACCAGCGGGATTTGGCGCTCTCCTTCTCCGCCCGGGTGCAGGGCGGCGACTATCCTCACTCTTTGAAGGCTGATTTTTCACAGCTCAACTGGCAGCTTCGCGGGGCAGAACTCCCGCCGGAAGGGTTGAGCGGCCAGGCCAGCCTGCAGGCGAGCTGGCTGGAAGATGCCAAAAAGCTCAGCTTCGATAACCTGAACGTAACGGCAAACGGCAGCACGATTACCGGCAGCGGCAGCGTTGTGCTGGGCGATCGGCCTGACTGGACGCTTAACCTTCATGCGGGCACGCTGAATCTTGATAACCTGCTTTCGCGTGGCGCTGCAGCCAGCAATAATGGCGTCAACCAGCAAGGCCAAAGCCAGACCCGGCAGCTCCGCCCGGTGATTGCCGATAACGATTTTCAGCGGGATTACAGCTCACTGCGCGGTTTTAACGCGCGGATGACCCTGGCGGCGGACCAGCTGCAGTGGCGGGGCATGAATTTTACTCAGGTTAAAAGCGATATCAGCAACCAGCAGGGGCTGTTGACCATTAACCAAATGCAGGGGAACCTGGACGGCGGACAGCTTTCGCTTCCCGGCTCGCTGGACGCGCGCGGCGAGACGCCGCATGCCTCGTTTAAGCCTCAGCTCGACAACGTTGAGATAGGCACGATTCTGCAAGCGTTTGATTACTCGATTAACCTCACCGGCAAGCTTTCGCTGACCGGCGAATTTTCCGGCGACAAGATTGATGCTGATGAATTCCGCCGCAGCTGGCAGGGGCAGGCGCAAATTCAGATGAAGGATACGCGCACGGAAGGACTTAACTTCCAGCAGCTGGTGCAGCAGGCCGTCGAGCGCAGTACTAACGTTCAAGCCCAGGAAAATTACGATAACGCGACCCGACTCGACGACGTCAGTACCGAGCTGCAGCTGAATAACGGACTGGTTACCTTAAAGGGTCTGCAAGGGCAGTCTGAACTCATGGCATTGACCGGTCAGGGCGAGCTTAACCTGCTGAAAGAAGAGTGCGATATGCGCTTCAACGTTCGGGTTCTGGGCGGCTGGAAGGGTGAGAGCAAGCTCATTGACCGTCTCAAACAGACCGCGATCCCTCTGCGTATTTATGGCAACTGGCAGACGCTGAGCTACAGCCTGCAGGTGGATCAGATACTGCGTAAGCAGTTGCAGGATGAAGCTAAAAAGCGGCTTAATGAATGGGTCGAACGCAATAAAGATACCCAGGATGGTAAGGATGTGAAAAAGCTGCTCGACAAACTATGAGTCTGGCAGCGGTCACGGGGTATTGAGGATTCGCGTCAAGTTCGGGAAAGGTATCACTCTTTGTCGGGCGGGTAAGGCGCCAGCCGCCGCCCGGCATAAACTGGGGCGCCTTATTAAAGCATCATCTGCATTATGAAATTGCCGGGCTACACTCCGGTGCGCCAGCCTGCGAAAGCTGATGGCCCTTTGTCGGCCGGGTTAAGCGTCAGCCGCCACCCGGCTTTAATTTCAGCGCACTATCAGCCACCGTTTTGTTACGTTACCTTTCGCCCGGCTTTTTAAACTTCACATATGAAGGCGCTACACTTCATAGTCCAGTTCATCTTCTTCCTGCGCCGGCGGCACAATCAGTACTTTTTGCACGCGATGGCTCTCTACCTGCAGCGTGCGCAGAACGTAACCGTCAATATTCACCTCTTCACCTTCCTGCGGAACATGCTGCAGATACTCCATCAGCAGACCGGCGACGGTATGGTATTCCCGCTTGTCATCCAGCGGCAGGGGCACGTACTGGACCAAATCTTCCAGCGGCATATGTCCATTAACCGTCCAGCTATCGTCACTGTTTTTGTGAATATCATGGCGAGCGTCTATCTCTTCCACCTCATTAGGCAGATTACCGGCGATGGTCTCCATCACGTCGCTGAGCGTTACTATCCCCTCTACGGAACCGAACTCATCGACCACAAAGGCAAAATGGGTTCGGGCTTTACGGAACTGCTCCAGCGCAGGAAGCAGCGGCAGCGTTTCCGGGAACACCAGCGGCTGACGGATCAGGGCCTGCAGATCGAGCGGTTCATTACGCAGCGATTGTTGCAGAAGATCGATCACGTGCACGACGCCGAGCATATCTTCGTCATCATTGCCGCCGGTTACCACCAGGCGGGTATGCTGATTTTTGTCGAGTAAGGCGCGAATCTCTTCTTCCGGAGCGCTGAGGTCAATATGTTCAATATCATGGCGCGAGGTCATTATGCTGCTGACGGTGCGCTGATTGAGATTGAGAACCCGCTCAATCATCCGCCGTTCCTGAGGATTAAACAGCGGGTTATCGTCACGGTCGGCAACCAGCGAGGCAGTATCGCTATCCAGCTCGCTATTGTCCTTGCGGCCGCTCAACAGGCTCATCACCGCTTCAGTGGTTCTCTGACGCAGCGTCAGGTTGGCCGAAAGAAAACGATGGCGGTTAAAAATCGCCAGCTGATTAAAGGACTCGATCATGACCGAGAAGCCAATCGCTGCGTACAGGTAGCCTTTCGGAATAGGAAAGCCGAAGCCTTCGGCAATCAGGCTAAAACCAATCATCAACAGGAAGCTCAGACAGAGAATGACGATGGTTGGATGACTGTTAACGAAGCGGGTCAGGGCTTTACTGGCCATCAGCATCAGGCTAATGGCAATAATTACCGCCGCCATCATCACCGCCAGATGGTCAACCATGCCGACCGCGGTAATAACCGAGTCGAGGGAGAAGATGGCGTCCAGCACCACGATTTGCGCGACCACTCCCCAGAATTTCGCGCCTTTGCGCTGAGTGGGATTATTGCTGTCCTTCCCCTCCAGCCGTTCATTAAGCTCAACGGTGGCTTTGAAAAGCAGGAATAAACCGCCAAACAGCATGATCAGATCGCGAGCGCTAAAACTCAGATCGTGCCAGGTAATCAGCGGTTTGGTGAGCGTCACCAGCCAGGAGATTGACGCCAGCAGCAGCAGACGCATTACCATTGCCAGCAGCAGGCCGGTGACGCGCGCGCGGTCTCGCTGAGCGGGAGGAAGTTTTTCCGCGAGAATGGCGATAAAGACCAGATTATCAATACCAAGTACCAGCTCAATAACGACAAGCGTTATGAGCCCGGCCCAGATCGAGGGGTCGGCAATCCATTCCATATTTAGTTAAAACCTTTACAACCTAAGAGTGCCATGTACAGATCATGGATAAGCTATAGTTAAAATGCAATATTTTCTGCGGCGATTTGCTCGCGGTCAAAATCCGCGCGCCGATGAGTCCCGCTATTAATATAATCAGTTGTTCAGAATATAACCTTATTTAACCATAAGCTTATAGGGTTCTACTTATTTGCTCTGGTGCGAATTTTCATCAATAACAACCGCCAGCATCTGCCGGATGAAAAGCCAGGTTTTATGGATGTAAGCGAAGCGGCCGCGCAGAATATCGGCGCAGAAAACCTGGATTGAGCACACGGGCAATGGAAAACTCTATCAATAGATTTGATGTATATAACAGCACTTTCCGGGAATTTAGATTTTTATACTACTTAATGTCGTGGCTTGCGGCAGATCAATTTTTGCTGGACGATATTGTGAGGGTTATATGTGATGCAGAACAAAAAAAGCCATAGTGAAGACTATTAATCGCCTGCAGCATAGGCTGGATCTATATGGGGATGGCCGCCACTGAGGTTGAAGTCAAGGATATGGCCTGTTTCGCTGAAATTTAGCCGTTTTTGTGTGCGAAATAATTTTATATTCAATATAAGCGATTATTTTGGCTAATTTTATGATTTTTTGCAGTCACTTGTTCTGTGTCAACTCTTGTTGAAAGATAACAAGGTATCAAATGGGAAATGATGGACCAGCGATGAATGTCATTACGCCGTCTTATGGTTAATAGCTAATAGATAGCTGGCATAAGTCTTTGTAAGTATGAGTAATAATGTCTGTAAAGTTGCGTTTGAGAATTTTCTTAAATCGACCTATTGGTCTGTAGATTTTACGTGTATTCTTAAATTCAGCATGTAATTTCAGAATTTGACGGACAGTATGGCAGGTATCAAGCGTGTATCATCATGGATAAATGCCAGTGATACATACAATCTGACAGGAACTAAAGATTAATAACCATACGGGTGGATATGAAAATGGTGAGTTTGAAAGCAGTTATACCGGTAGCAGGACTAGGGATGCACATGTTGCCCGCCACCAAGGCCATTCCGAAAGAGATGCTGCCGATCGTCGACAAGCCTATGGTGCAGTACATTGTTGATGAAATTGTAGCTGCTGGCATCAAGGAAATTGTGCTGGTTACCCATTCATCCAAGAATGCGGTAGAAAACCATTTCGACACCTCCTATGAACTGGAAGCGCTGCTGGAGCAGCGCGTCAAACGTCAGCTTCTGGCCGAGGTACAGGCTATTTGCCCGCCAGGCGTAACAATTATGAACGTGCGCCAGGGTCAGCAGCTGGGTTTAGGTCACTCCATTCTTTGCGCGCGCCCGCTGATTGGCGATAACCCGTTTGTGGTGGTGCTGCCGGATATCATCCTTGATGATGCCAGCGCCGATCCGCTGCGTTATAACCTTGCCGCTATGGTCGCGCGTTTCAATGAAACGGGTCGTAGTCAGGTTCTGGCAAAACGTATGGAAGGCGATCTTTCCGAGTACTCGGTCATTCAGACCAAAGACGCGCTGGAAACGGCGGGTCAGGTGGCGCGCATCGTCGAGTTCATCGAAAAACCTGATGAACCGCAAACGCTGGATTCAGACCTGATGGCAGTAGGGCGCTATGTGCTTTCTGCTGATATTTGGCCGGAGCTGGAGCGTACTGAACCCGGCGCATGGGGCCGTATTCAGTTAACCGACGCCATTGCTGAACTGGCGAAAAAGCAGTCGGTTGATGCGATGTTGATGACTGGCGAGAGCTACGACTGCGGGAAAAAAATGGGCTATATGCAGGCCTTTGTTAATTATGGTCTGCGTAACCATAAAGAAGGCGCAAAATTCCGCGAGAGCATTAAGAAGCTGTTAGCGTAATTTTGCCATCAGCAACCTAAGCGTACGAGGGTAAGCGGTTCGCATGATCTGATGATGAACTCAGGGATTCGGGACCGTTTACTCTTTTTAATACAATACGTCACGCTTTAAGGCTTGTGTAGAAAAACAAAGGGTTAGATTTTGCTTTGTTATATTGTATCGTTGAAAAGTGCGGTAAAGGTTCGGAGACTTCTGGTAGTCGAATAACATGTCGCATGGTGAAATGGTGTGACTAGCAAAATTTCATCTTTGCTGATAATTACTTACTAAGATTTTTCTTATGTAAATAGCCCTGAGTCAAGTTGTCAGACAAAAATAAAACTTGACTGAGATCATGTTTGCGCATTAAACAACGGTCATGCATGCATATAAATGTGAAGTGACTGATTGTGTATGCCCACATAAATGTCGCGGAAATGACGTTACGGACTGGAGAGATCGTCAAAGGATGAAAGGTAAATGAACTGGCAGGTTGTCACTTTTTTTGGCGATAGCACCGTACTGTTACCCAGTGCGGCCGTGTTGTTTATCGTTCTTTTTCTGCGCAAAGATTCAAAGCAGGTCGCCTGGCACTGGGCGCTGCTGTTCGGCATCACTGGCGCCATTGTCTGCGCTTCAAAACTGGCATTTATGGGTTGGGGTATTGGGATTCGCGAGCTGGACTTCACCGGCTTTAGCGGGCACACCGCATTATCTTCAGCTTTCTGGCCAATTCTCTTATGGCTGCTGTGCGCGCGTGCTACACCAGCTCTTCGTATTGCTTCTGTCGTATTTGGTTATGCATTAGCCGGTTTGGTCGGCTATTCCCGCCTGGTGATCCACGCTCATTCAACGTCTGAAGTGATTGCCGGTTTACTGCTGGGAACCGCAGGCAGCGCATTGTTTCTGCTGCTGCAGTCGCGCACCCGCGGCACTCATACAGCGCAGTTATCATGGGGAGGGCTGGCAAGCGTGGTCATCATCCCGGCTCTGCTGTTGAATACCGGCGCTAAGGCGCCAACGCAATCGCTTCTGGGTGAGATCGCAGTGAAGCTTGGCCCGCTGGATAAACCTTTTACACGGGCCGATCTGCACAAGCGCTTTTACTGACGCAGAGGCGACCGGGAAAGGTCATGAATTCAGACAGGCGCGTGATGTGTTCACAATATAGTCAGTGTGAAATGATGGGGTGAAAAAGCCTTCATAAGCACTATTTCATATTCATGAAATAAATTGGTGATACGGCATTCTGCGCAATAATTAGCACAATGATAATCAGCCAGGATGTTTCCTAAATAAGTTTTCTGGCTAAATATCGAATTTATTAATGATAACAACACACTGGCATAATTCTTTTTACTATTAAATTTTGTAGTTGACTAACCATAATTAATTCGAAACTAAATCAACACTGTTTTTGTGGTAAAAAGCTAATGAAATCATAATGTTGAGATTAAGTTGTTGTTTGGTGCCGATCGCCGTTTTAGACGTTTAGTGTCAAACAATAACGTTATCGTCGTTATGGTTCATGCCGTTCGCGACGTCGCTAATAATTCGAGATTAGACTCCCAATTGAGGGCAGAATCTCGTAAACTTATGGCCGCGAAATTGATTGCTTTGATGGATTAATCGCCGATTCACCTGAATCCGGCGGTTGAAATTATATGGAAAGAAGTACAGTGCATTGGTAGCTGTTAAGCCAAGGGCGGTAGCGTACCTGCGGGCTGGCATTTTCTGCATATCACATCTCATTTCATGCGACCGAAATTCCTAAAGTGGCCTTCATCCAGGTGATTATCTTCATAACCTGTATATAATTGCGTGTTTGTCGCCACCTCAGAGAAGGTTCTGCAGGGCTGGCAAGAGGAAACTGCGGGTATGATGCGCGATGGAATGGCCTTCAATAACAATTTCGCATACATTGAGTACTGCAGATAGAGCCGTATGATGAAAACGTCTGTTGGTATGTGATCCATAACACATGCTTTCGTTTTCTCCGGTCAAAATCTGCAGACCGAACATACCAAAGGTTGGCGTCAGAGGGCGCTGCATCTATCAGTGTTCCCCTTGTCGCGCCAGCTTGCGGAAACGGGGCTTAAAATGGATCTTGTACAATGATAAAAATCGCGCGAATCGCACTCGCACTAGGGCTGCTTACTTCTGCCAGCTCACTTGCCTATGCCTCCGGCTTGGTAATGAACGACAACGAACTGCGCAACGATCTGGCGTGGCTCTCCGACCGCGGCGTTATTCATCTCAGCCTGTCGACCTGGCCGTTAAGTCAGGAAGAGATTAATCGGGCACTAAAGAAAGCAAAGCCCTCTTATTCATCCGAACAGGTGGTTCTGGCGCGAATCAACCAGCGCCTCGATTCTTTGAAAGCAGATTTTCGGGTCAGCGGCTATACCTCAACGGATAAGCCCGGCACCCCGCAGGGATTTGGTCAGAATCAGCCTGCTGACAGCTCTTTATCGTTAGCCTTCAATAACAGCGGCGAGTGGTGGGATGTTCACCTGCAGGGAAACGTTGAGGGCGACGAACGCATCAGCAATGGTTCACGTTTTAATGCTAACGGCGCCTACGGGGCGGTTAAGTTCTGGAACCAGTGGCTTTCCTTTGGACAGATGCCGCAGTGGTGGGGGCCAGGCTACGAAGGCAGCCTGATTCGCGGTGATGCTGCCCGTCCGATGACCGGCTTTTTGATGCAGCGTGCTGAACAGGCCGCGCCAGAAACCTGGTGGCTGCGCTGGATCGGCCCATGGCAGTATCAGATCTCCGCCAGCCAGATGAATCAATATACCGCCGTACCGCATACCAAGATTATCGGTGGTCGTCTGACTTTTTCCCCCTTCCAGTCACTTGAGCTTGGCGCATCGCGCATTATGCAGTGGGGAGGGGAGGGAAGACCCGAGTCGTTCAGTAATTTTTGGGACGGCCTGACGGGTAAAGATAATACCGAAGCAAACGATCCCAATGAACCAGGCAACCAGCTTGCTGGTTTTGACTTTAAGTTGAAACTGGAACCTACGCTGGGCCTGCCGGTCAGCTTATACGGTCAAATGATTGGCGAAGATGAATCCGGCTTTTTACCTTCAGCAAATATGTTCCTTGGTGGAGTCGAAGGCCACCACGGTTGGGGTAAAGATGCCATCAACTGGTATCTGGAAGCTCACGATACCCGATCGAACATGAGCCGCACCAACTATAGCTATACGCACCATATCTATAAAGATGGCTACTACCAGCAAGGTTACTCACTCGGTGATGCTATGGGAGGGGATGGCCAACTCTTTGCGGGTAAAGTTGAACTGGTGACAGAGGATAATCAGCGCTGGAGCGCGCGTTTAGCGTATGCGAAGGTTAACCCAGAAAATCAGTCAATCAACAAGGCGTTTCCTCGTTCGGATACATTAAAAGGTGTGCAGCTGGGCTGGAGTGGCGACGTGTACAAATCGGTACGACTGAGCACTTCTCTCTGGTATACCGATGCGAACCATAATGATAGCGATGATGTAGGCGCAAGCGCCGGGATTGAAATTCCCTTTAATTTATAGCCTTAACACAGCTTCTGGAAATAGACTGTTGTTTGGGGATTAGAAACTTTTGGTTTACTGATGATGTGACATTATGAAGAAAAAAATTGTTAGATTTTCGGCATTGGCATTAGCAATAGGCTTTTTATCAGGCTGTACCATTTTGCCGGGACAAGGGTTAAATAGTCTGCGTAAGAACGTCGTTGAGTTACCGGATAGCGACTACGATTTGGATAAACTGGTGAATGTTTATCCCATGACGCCGGGGTTAGTGGATCAGCTTCGCCCTGAAACCATATTGGCTCGCCCCAATCCACAGTTAGACAACTTACTAAAAAATTATGAGTACCGGATCGGTGTGGGCGATGTATTGATGGTGACTGTCTGGGATCATCCTGAGTTAACTACTCCTGCAGGCCAATATCGTAGTGCAAGTGATACTGGTAACTGGGTAAATGCGGATGGAACGATTTTCTACCCTTATATTGGTAGAGTACAAGTTGCTGGTAAAACACTAAGTCAGGTTAGACAAGAGATCGCGAGTCGTTTAACTACTTATATTGAAAGCCCGCAGGTTGATGTGAGTATTGCCGCTTTTCGTTCACAAAAAGTATATGTGACGGGTGAAGTTGCTAATTCTGGAAAGCAAGCAATAACAAATATACCTTTAACAGTGATGGATGCAATTAATGCTGCTGGTGGGCTTGCGCCTGATGCTGACTGGAGAAATGTTGTACTGACCCATAATGGAAAAGACACTAAAATCTCTTTATATGCGTTGATGCAAAAAGGAGATTTAACTCAGAACCATTTATTATATCCAGGAGATATTTTATTTATTCCACGAAACGATGATCTAAAAGTATTTGTTATGGGAGAAGTCGGTAAGCAAAGCACTTTAAAAATGGATCGTAGTGGAATGACCCTTGCTGAAGCTATAGGAAATTCTGAAGGTATATCTCAAGCAATGAGTGATGCAACAGGAATCTTTGTCATTCGCCAGTTGAAAGGTGATAAAGAGGGAAAAATAGCGAATATTTATCAATTAAATGCTCAAGATGCATCTGCTATGGTTATCGGAACAGAGTTTCAGTTGCAGCCATATGATATTGTATACGTAACTTCTACACCACTTGTTAGATGGAATAGAGTCATCTCTCAACTTGTACCAACCATCACTGGTGTTCACGATATGACAGAAACTGTACGATACATTAGGACGTGGCCATAATGTTTGATTCAATACTAGTTGTATGCACAGGTAATATATGCCGCTCTCCAATAGGAGAACGTTTTTTGCGAAGGGCACTGCCCAATAAAAAAATTGACTCAGCTGGCACTGGAGCACTTGTCGATCATGAAGCAGATATTAGTGCTGCGAAAGTATCTGCTCAGCATGGATTGACTTTAGAAGGTCATCGGGGACGTCAATTTACTGCTACGTTAGGCCGACAATATGATTTAATTCTTGTGATGGAAAAAATACATATTGAGCAGATTGGTCGTATAGCACCAGAATGTAGAGGCAAAACAATGTTGTTTGGTCAGTGGTTGAATCATAAGGAAATCCCTGATCCATATCGCAAAAGCGAAGAAGCATTTTCTTTAGTATATCAACTGATCGAGCAAGCCGGCTTGCGCTGGGTTGAAAAATTAGGCGCATAATAATCAGGAATTATTGCATGTCTCCACTTAAAAACAAGTCTGTCGAAAAAGATACAGATGAGATTGATTTAGGTCGTTTGTTTGGCGAACTTATTGATCATAGAAAATTAATTATTTCAGTAACGGCTTTATTTACTTTAATTGCTTTGATTTATGCACTTTTTGCTACGCCTATATATCAGGCTGATGCATTAATACAAGTAGAGCAAAAGCAGGGGAATGCAATTCTAAGTAATTTAAGCCAGATACTTCCAAGCGGACAACCGCAATCAGCGCCAGAAATAGCTTTATTACAATCAAGAATGATTCTGGGTAAAACTGTCGCAGATCTCAATCTTCAGGCGCAAGTGAAACAAGATTATTTTCCGTTATTTGGAAGAGGTTGGGCCAGATTGATGGGTGAAAAACCCGGGACTATAAATGTAACAAGATTATATATTCCTAATAATGGTGATGAAACGCCAGAATTAAAAGTAACTGTTATTGATGATGTTAATTATAAAGTTATTTATGGTGATTTTGAGCTAAAAGGAAGGGTAGGTGAATTATTAAATGAAAAAGGTATTTCATTAAAAATTGAGAGCATGGATTCTCAACCTGGAGTCTCATTCTCTGTCTCATATATAAGTAAATTAAAAGCTATAGCTGATTTGCAAAACACTTTTACAGTTGCAGATTTGGGTAAAGATACAGGAATGCTTAATCTTTCATTAATGGGAGATAATCCGGAGCAAATTAGAAACATTGTAGATAGTATTAGTCACAATTATCTTTCCCAGAATATTGCACGTCAAGCAGCACAAGATGCCAAAAGTCTTGAGTTTTTAAATGCTCAGTTACCAAAAGTGCGTAGCGAACTAGATGTTGCGGAGGATAAACTCAATCAGTATCGACGTCAAAAGGATTCAGTCGACTTGTCCTTAGAGGCTAAGTCTGTCTTAGAACAAATTGTAAATGTTGATAATCAATTAAATGAGTTAACTTTTCGGGAATCAGAAATATCACAGCTTTATACTAAAGAGCATCCAACTTATAAAGCGTTAATGGAAAAAAGGAAAACTCTTCAAGATGAAAAGGGCAAACTTAATGAACGTGTTTCAGCTATGCCGAAGACTCAGCAGGAAATTTTGAGACTTAGCCGAGATGTTGAGTCAGGACAAGCGGTATATATGCAACTACTCAATCGTCAACAAGAGTTAAGCATAGCAAAATCAAGTGCTATCGGAAATGTAAGGATTATCGATGAGGCAGTTACTGAAACAAAACCAGTAAAACCGATTAAGATTATTATTCTTTTAGTTGGTATAGTATTAGGTATGGTAGTATCTGTAGGGGTGGTCCTCTTGCGTGTCTTTTTAAGAAGAGGCATAGAGAGCCCTGAACAGCTCGAAGAAGTTGGTATCAATGTTTATGCGAGTATTCCAGTATCTGAAAATTTTGCCAAAAAAGCGCTTCAGACTGGTTGGAAGAAAAAAACGGAAAGTGAGATTCAAGGTTTCCTTGCTGTTGAAAATCCAGCAGATCTGGCAATAGAAGCAATCCGCGGATTAAGGACAAGCTTGCATTTTGCAATGATGGAAGCGAGAAATAATGTCTTAATGATTTCAGGTGCCAGCCCGAATGCAGGTAAAACCTTTGTAAGTACTAATCTTGCAGCTGTTGTTGCACAAACGGGTAAGAAAGTACTTTTAATCGACACAGATATGCGTAAAGGTTATACCCATAAATTATTTGAGGTTTCAAATGACAATGGCCTTTGTGACATATTGTCCGGTAAGATTGATATTGGAAGGGCAATAAAAACTATAAAACAAGCGGGTTTTGATTTTATATCAAGAGGGGTGGTTCCACCAAACCCGGCAGAGCTTCTAATGCATCGACGATTTGGTGAATTAGTCGATTGGGCAAGCCAAAACTATGATATTGTTATATTAGACACCCCACCAATCTTGGCAGTAACAGACGCCGCAATTATAGGACATTATGCTGGGACAACACTTCTAGTAGCCCGCTTTGAGCAAAACACTGTCAAAGAACTAGAGGTCAGCTTCAAGCGCTTCGACCAAAGTGGCGTTATAGCTAAAGGATGTATTTTGAATGGAGTAGTTAAAAAGGCTAGTAGTTACTATGGCTATGGATATAGTCACTACGGCTACTCATATACGGATGAAAAATAACATTACTCCTCGTATAGCCCGGATAAACTTATCCGGGTTTAATCAATTTAATTACAGTTGTCAAATAAAGTTTCAATCGGCGCATCTTATTAAATATATATTTAATAGTGAGAGGATTCATGACGCTTCTCGGTAAAAATATCTTGGTCAGTGTAGCGTTAGCCCTATCTGATCTTATTAGTTTCACGATTTCAACTTATTTAGCTATAGTATTACTTTCGTTAACCTTTAACAATTACAGCGAGGTAATTTCTTTACATGAGGCTGAAGGTTGGATTGTATTACACTGGCTTTTAGCATTTTGTTGTGTGGGTTGGTATTCTGTTAGATTACGGCATTATTTCTACCGTAAAACCTTTTGGTTTGAACTAAAAGAGATTCTTAGGACATTAGTAATTTTCGCAACTATCGAAATTGCAGTCATGGCCTTTACAACATGGACCTTTTCTCGCTTTCTGTGGGTGCTGACGTGGATATTCATATTAATATTACTTCCTGCATCAAGAATGTTAACGAAAAGGCTATTAGATACATGTGGATTGTGGCTAAGAGATACTTGGATTATTGGTAGTGGCGATAATGCTATAGAAGCTTATAAAGCAATTAGTAGCGAAAGAAACTTAGGTCTTAATATTGTAGGCTTTGTAAATTGTGATGAAGGTGTCCCCGCTGGTAACAATATAAATGGAGTACCGGTCCTTAGCAATGATATAAATTGGTTGTTGTCTATTGACACCAAAACTCAATTTATTGTTGCTGTTGAGTCACCACAGAGTGAAATAAGGAATACATGGCTGCGTAACTTTATGATTAGAGGATTTCGTTATGTCTCTGTAATCCCAACATTACGCGGTATGCCCTTAGATAGCACAGATATGTCATTTATTTTTAGCCATGAAGTAATGATTTTTAGAGTGCAACAAAATTTAGCAAAGTGGTCTTCAAGGATCCTCAAGCGAGTCTTTGATATATTCGGATCTATTATGATTATAATACTTCTTTCCCCAGTATTATTTTATATAAGCAGGAAGGTAAAGCATGATGGCGGGCCCGCCATTTATGGACATGAAAGAATCGGAAAAGGTGGTAAGCCTTTTAAATGCTTGAAATTCAGGTCAATGGTAATTAATTCGAAAGAAGTTTTAGATGACTTACTTAGTAAAGATCCTGTTGCAAAGGAAGAATGGGATGCAACATTTAAATTAAAAAATGATCCCCGTATTACTAAAATTGGTCATTTCTTGCGTAGAACAAGCTTGGATGAGTTGCCTCAATTGTTTAATGTATTAAAAGGTGAGATGAGTTTAGTTGGACCAAGGCCAATAATTACTGCTGAGCTAGAAAGGTATAATGAAGAAGTTGATTATTATCTTCTGAGTAAACCCGGTATGACTGGATTATGGCAGGTCAGTGGTCGTAGTGATGTTGACTATGAAACAAGAGTTTACCTCGATGCATGGTATGTTAAGAACTGGTCTATGTGGAACGATATAGCGATCTTATTCAAAACGATTGGCGTTGTTTTGAAAAAAGATGGTGCCTACTAAAATTTGAATGTTTAGGTAGTTATGAAAAAAATAGTGATCGCATGCCGGGCCTATTACCCTGATGTTGCGGGTGGTGGAGAGATATCAACACGTGTACTTGCTGAACAACTAGCTAGTGTTGGATATAATGTTGAAGTATTAGCTATAGGTAATGAAACATGCACTAATGTGCAAAATGGGATAAAGATAAATAGGATAAAGTATAGAAATATTTACTGGTCATATAATAATAAAAATATTAGCGTTGTGAAAAAATTAATTTGGCACTCTTTGGATTGTAACAATTTTTTAATTGGTGAAATGATAAGTAACGTTTTAAAAGAAATAAAGCCAGATATACTAATAACCAGTACCATAGAAGACTTGTCGAGTATCATTTGGAAAATTGCGAAAAGTCAAGGCATAAGAGTTATGCATATCCTAAGGAGTTATTCTTTAATTTGTGTAAATGCAAATATGTTTAAAAAAGATAACTGTAAAAAAATATGCACTACGTGTAAGCCCTTTTCTATTTTAAAGAAGGAAAATTCAAAATATGTTGATGATGTAATTGGTATTAGTGAATTTATTTTAAATGTCCACTTGACTTACGGTTACTTTAAAAATGCGAGATCGCATGTTATATATAATATGTGTATGGATGAAATCCTTCTTGAACGCAGCTATAATGGCTTTAGAGAAAATAAAATAAGAATTGGTTATTTAGGTCGTATACATAAGACTAAAGGCATTGAGCTAATAGTTGAGGCTGTTAGCGGTCTATCAGATAGTCATAAAAATAATATCCTATTTAAAATCGCCGGAACCGGTGATGAGGATTATATAAACGAATTGACTAAACTAGCTAATGCAAAAAATGTTAAATGCTCGTTTGAAGGTGTCATTCCTGCTAATCAACTGTTAGACCAAATTGATTTACTGATTGTCCCTTCTAAATGGAATGAGCCCTTTGGGCGAGTAGTTATTGAGAGCTTGGGAAGAAGAGTCCCTGTAGCTGCAAAGAGAGTAGGGGGAATACCTGAGCTTCTAAATGATAATGAAGATTTTCTCTTTAATACTATTGAAGAATTAACAAGCATTATAATGTGTTATGT
>OKWA01000143.1_pt1 | contig 53157 bp, 49 predicted proteins | sample 1606861 | NCBI WGS metagenome assembly OKWA01 (sample SAMN03281007, study PRJEB24777) | human gut metagenome | isolation source: fecal sample PR166 from 1 month old female Malay infant, vaginally... | reverse complement strand
ATATAAAGGTACTTTTGCACTTGAAGAAGATTGTATAAAAATTTGTTTCTTTAATATTGAAGCATAACTGGAGGTAGAGAATGGATAAACTCTCGGAAAGATTAACAAATTACATCATGTTAAATAACAAAAAGGATCTAGATTATGATGTAGTTCGCTATGGTATGGATGCCATATTATCAACTATATTATGTTTAGGGTGTGCCATAACAGTTGCGACCATTCTTAATGGCTTTAAATTTTCCCTGCTTTTCATCTTTTTTCTCACGCCGATAAAGATGTCATTTACAGGTTACCATTGTAAAACTCTAGGTCAATGTATAACTACGTATGGTATATGTGTAGGTGCATTCACACTAATTTATAAGTATATTATTCTTCAAACAGTAATGGTACCACTTGTAATTTTTTATTGCATAATGCTTTTTATTATATTTTTAATCAGAAATGAATTGAAAAAAGAAACTTTTTTATGTTAGCAGCATACATCTTTGGAGGTACCATATCATATTTTGTGTCATATGACTTATTTGTGATATTAACACTTTCCACCCTCTTTGAGTTAGCATTATTATGCATGTTGCAACTAAATCATATCAAATAATGACAGTTTTATATCTCCTTGTATGAATAGCCTAGCGTCTTTTTTCACATTGTATAAAATTAAAGTGTGAAAGGAGGAGTGGTTATGTTTAAAGATATATTTACATCTATCGTTATGTATGCAGCGTCTACAGCTGCCGATCGTGTTACTTGGCTAGGATTATACCAACCGAAGAAGCCCAAGAACTTACATAAACGGTAAATTGTATTTAGTCCAGTGTAGTGGTGATAAACACTATATTGGACTTTTTTTCTTTTTACGTAAACTCCCTTTAATTATTGAGAAGAGAAACATATTTATTTTCTTTTTAATCCGGCCTCCACCCTCTATTTTTGTTTGCTTAAAAAAACGAAAATGGAGGAAAAATAAATGAAAGACTATTATTCAAAAAACGATTTTTGGGTTAGAAAGAATGAAGACTCAGATGAGAGAAAGTATTATATAAGACTTAATGGAATGTATATAGAAGTATCTAAAGACGTCTTTGACACTTGCTATTATTCCTATAGGAAAGAGCTGAGAGATAAGAAACGGGATCAAGACCTTTTATCTCTAAACACATTGAATGCAAACAATCACTCCCTGGAAGATATAATAGGTGTCTATGATGATACGATACAGAGTATCAATGATAATATTTTGATAACAAAAATCAAAAGCATTATCAATAGCTTTAATGAAACAGATAAAAATATTGCATATCTGTCATTATTTGTTGGTGAATCAGATGAAAAAATCTCTAAAAAGATGCATATGAAACGCTCTACAGTTAATTATCATAAACACAGAATCTACAAAATTTTACGCGAGCAATTAACAAATCTTGAAGAGTGGCTATAAGCCATTCTTCTTTTTTTCATTTTTATTTGGCAATTTATGTTTTTGATTATCCGTTATTAGGGTAAGGGGAGCTTTATGCCCTACTCGTTCTTTGACATCATTATCACAAAATTGTGATATTTATAACCAGTTGTTGAACGTTGACCAACTGATCCTATCTATAGGATAGCACATCAATGTGTACGCCATGATTTTTGCTATGAAAAAATGCAAAAGAGCGAATAATACACGATTGAACTAGCAATCATAGCAGATTGCTTTGCCATGAAACAGTTGGAGATAATGATACTTCAGATGATGCCACCTTGGTTGGTGGAGGCTGAAATGCCTATGAACGTCCTGCTAGGACTGTCAACGACTGCCCATTATACAGGGGAGAGGATAATATACTGTATTCATTTACAAATAAACATACAGTGCGCATTGCGCACTGGTACATAATTTGAAAGGAGGATGATTTTATGAGGGCTTGGGTTTACTGTATAGTCAGAGAAGAAAGAAGCTGTACAGAACTTGGGAGATTACGCCAAAAATGTATTGAATTTGCGGCAGATAGAAGATTTCCGTTATTGGGCATAACATCTATCAATCTGGCAAATGGACGTTGTCATATAAAAGATCTGTTGCATGATATTGTCACAAATGATATCGACTACTTAATCGTTGCAAACATAGAATTGCTTACACCATATAAGCATAGATGGCTCTGTGATACTTGTTTTAAGCAGAATATTGCAATTATAAAATTTAGAGATGAAAGTGAGGTGAATTGATATGTTATCAAATCTGGAGTTGTGGTATAATCTATATATAGATACATCATAAAGGGGGTTAGAAAAAATGAACTTGATTGAAAAATTTGGAAAGAAAAAATTTTTTATCACTGGTGGTGCAATTATCATAGCACTAATCGCAATAGGTATAGGAATTTGGTATACAGGTGAACAAAATCATAAACAAAAAGTGCTTGATGCATTGGATATCACATTCAAGGAGAATGTTTATATTGAGTATGGTGTAACGAAAGTAGACTTTAATAGCTTTATCAAAGACAAGAAAGGAGAACCTGAAGTCACATTACCTACCAATAAAGTAGATACCAAAAAGTTAGGAAAAAAAGAGTTCATTTACAAAATCTCTAAAGATGGATATAGTAAAGAAAAATCTTTATCCATTGAAATAAAGGATACCAAAGCACCTGTTATTACTTTTAAGGAGAATACAGTTACACTTGAAAACGGTGCAAAATTTGATGTGAAATCAAATATAAAAAGTGTTAATGATCCTGTGGACGGAAAGATATTCTATGAAAAAAAAGCAAAGGAAAACAATTACTATACCATTACTGGTGATGTAGATACATCGGTTGCAGGTGATTATACTGTTACTGTAATAGCAGTAGATAAAAACAAGTTGGCATCAGAGATGAAGTATACAGTACATGTCAATGAAAAAACAGAAGAACCAGTTGTAAATCCATCTAATACAGATGATTATACTCCACCTACAAATAATGAAGGAGGTAGTACAAATAATTATACCCCGCCTACCAATAGTGGTGGAAGTAATAGCGGTGGTAATAATCAAACAAATCCTACCCCACCACCTACAACATGTAAAGCTAATGGGCAATGGAAATCTTTAGGAAATAGTGGGTATGCTGACTATGACTACAATGCTGTGTTACAGTGGGGCAAAGATAATTGTCCTGAAAATCATAGAGTTGTTGTTGCTACAGTTCATGATATTTGTGGAAATGAAGGCTATAGTGTAGGATTTTATCCATTAAGTCAGTAATGTATTATATAGAAATATTCAAGAACACTTAAAAAATTAAGTGTTTTTTTACGAAAGAGGGTTAAGAAATGAGTAAAACAAAATTTTATAAGGTTCTTAGCAAGATTAGAGGTTCTACTCTTGCTTTTTTATTAGCTTTTACAGCTTTAATCGGAAATACTAGCAATATAAAAGCTCAAACTTATCAACCAATTAATTTAGGAAATATTGCTGGAACTGGTGCAGAAATAAAACTTGGTTACAACACTGCATATTGGTATGATGGATTAGCTAAAATTACAATCAATGGAGAAATTGCATTTTGTATCGAGCCAACCACCCTTGGATTTGGTGGTTCTTATAGTAAAAATGATGATATTCCTTTCGATTTGAAGGAAAAACTATCATTGATTGTTTATTATGGATGGGATACAACATCAAAAACAGACAATGACTATGCAACAACTCAATTCATGATATGGGAGGCATTAGGAGCTACTATAACCAACAGGTATGGGGATTTTGGTTCTAAATATCAAACACTAAAATCAAAAGTGCAATATAAAATTAGTAGACATAGCGTATTACCGAATTTTGGTTCAACTGATCACGAAGTTGATTTAGGTTCCTCTTTAGCTTTAAATGACAAGAATGATGTCCTAAACAATTATCATATAACATCTAATGGAGGATCAAGCGTATCTGTAAATGGAAATAAGCTAGTTATTACTCCCAATAATGACACACCTGAAAATTTAAAAATAGAGCTTAGTCGTATTCTGGATGAATGCTTAGGAGCGTCGATAGCATATAGATCCTCAGCAGATAATGGACAGGATGTTGCACTGTTTAGAGTTGGCGATCCATATAGCATTAACATATCTGTAAAAGTAAATAAATACGGTAAAATGAATATCTCCAAGCAAGATGAGGATGGGACTTATGTTCCAAACACATCTTTTTCTTTATCTTATAATGCAGATATGAGCAATCCAATTGGTACTTATACAACTGGGGCTGATGGAACTATTCTTGTTGAGCAATTATTGCCTAAAAAGGTTTATATACAAGAAGTTTCTGTACCTGAACCTTTTATCCTAGACAATACGATCCGAGAAGTAACCATCATTCCCAATGATACGGTAGCATTCAACGCCTCTAATATCTATAAGACTGGTAATTTAGAAATCCAGAAACTTGATAAAGATACTGGCAAGGCAGTGAATCGAGCTGGAGCTGAATTTACTATCTATAAATCTGACGGTACTTTAGTGAAAACTATTTCTACGAATGATAAAGGAATCGCATCTTTAACTGGTATCAGATGGGGTGATTATTATTTTGTAGAAACAAAAGCTCCAGAAAATTATGTTGTAAACAGCAAACAGGTACCATTCAAGATTCGTGAGAATGGTGTGACGATTGAAAAATCGTTAAGCAATAAGCGAACTTTAGGTACTGTGCAATTATCTAAAATCGACAAAGAAACAGGCAAAACAGCTCAAGGTGATGCAACACTTGAGGGTGCTGTATATTTGTTGAAAGCAAAAGAAGACATTATAAGTCCAGATGATGGACATGTTATTCACAAAAAAGGTGCCATTGTTAAAACAATGTCAATCAAAGACGCAGTTGCTAAAGTTGAAAATTTGTATCTTGGAAAATATGAGATAGTAGAAAAAAATCCAAGTACAGGTTACTTACTGGATGAAACTGCACATGACATTAACTTGAATTATACAGATGAAAATAAAACTGTTGAAATTCGTGATATAACAAGCAGTGAACAGGTAATGAAGCGTGCATTTAAAATTATTAAAATTAGCAGTGATGGTGAATCAGGAACAACACCAGCATTAAAAGGTGCACATTTTGAAGTGAAATTAGAGAGTGAAGTAAAAAAAGTTGGTTGGAACCAAGCACGGACTTATGATGAATTAGTAACTGATGATGAGGGTTTTGCAAAATCGGTTGAATTACCATATGGAAAATATCGTGTGCGTGAAACAATCACACCTCCTAATCATAATAAAGTACCTGATTTCTTTGTTGACGTTATCGATGACAGCCGAGAACCAATGAAATGGGTTGTACAAAATGATGCTCCGTTTAAAACGATTATCGGTATTGTCAAAGTAGATTCTGAAACTGGTGATATAGTTCGATTGGCTGGTGCAACATTTAAAATCAAAAACCTTGATACTGATGAATATGTTGGCTTTTGGGTTTATGGTGATCTGCTGGGCAAATATGTCACGGAATTTACAACGAATGAGGATGGTAATATTATGACACCGGACAGTGTGCGTGCAGGTCATTATCAAATAGAAGAAATTAAGGCTCCGAATGGTATGCTGTTAAGTAAAGAGTCAAAGCCTTTTACGATTACAGATGATGGTGCGCATCAAATTGGTCCTGATGGAACTAGCTTTATTACAACGATTCAGTTCGCAGATGCTCCGGCAAAAGGCCAGTTAATTGTTGAAAAGACAGCCGATCTGTTCCAAGGTTATGAAGCAACAGAAACAGAATATGGAACACTCTATCAGCCAAAGTTTGAGGAGGGTTTATTATCTGGTGTAACTTATGAAATCAAAACACGAGAAGATATCAAGAGCGCTGATGGTACACGGTATTATTATCATAAAGGCGATCTAGTTGAAACACTTAAAACCGATGGTAAGACAGCTACAAAATCATCGAAACTGCCACTAGGGGCTTATACGGTGCAGGAAACTGCTTGCGATGATGATGGTTATGTGATTGACAGTAAAATTTATGAATTTGATTTGTTATATAAAGATCAAGAAACAGAATTAGTCAATCAAACGATGAAACCATTTAATGATAAGCAGCGTGCTACTGCAACCATCGATAAAGCATTTGAAGATTCTGATGTAATCGACAATGCAGATGTATATAAAGATGTTGTATTTGGCGTGTTTACAAAAGATGATTTAACTGTGAATGGTGAAAAAGTCTTGGATAAAGACAGCATGATCCAAGTTGTATCACTGGAGGATACGCTGAAGGGCAAGATCAATGTAGACTTTGCGGCAGATTACTATCTTAAGGAATTGGCAACAGATGACCAGTATGTATTGAGCAAGGAAAAAATACCGTTCAATTTTGAATATGCAGGTGACAAAGAAACAGTGATTGAAATCAACCATGGCCAGCCGATTGAAAACAAGGTAAAACGTGGTGATATCAAAGTCTTGAAAAAGGACGCTGATACTGGCAAATCACTTGCAGGTGCAGAATTTGAGTTATCACGAGACAAAGATTTCAAAACGATTTTAGCAACCATCAAGTCTGGTTCAGATGGGTATGCGGAAATGAAGGGTATTGAAAAATCAACAGTGTATGTAAGGGAAAAACAGGCACCAAGTGGATATGCTGGTAATCAAACTATCAAGACAGCTAACATTGATGATGATGGTCAATTGATTGAGGTTGTTTATGAGAACAAAGCATACAGAGGCAATCTTCATATCTATAAGAGTGATAAAGAAACAAAAGAAAACCTTTCAGGCATTCAGTATCGCGTTACTGCAGCTGAGGATATCTACGAAATTGGACATCCATTAGATGAGGATGGAAACAAGATTATCAAATATCACAAAGGTGATCCAGTATCTGTTGATATCAGTGAAGATGGATACCATATGACCGATGAATTAGGTGCCATTCATTTAGCAAATCTGCCAATGGGTACCTATAACGTAGTTGAAACAAAAACATTAGAGGGATATGTATTAGACCCATTAGTACATGTAGTTACCCTAACTCCTGAAAATGATAAAGACGCATTGGTCGAGAAAACACTGTATGTCGATAATGACTTTACAAAAGTTGATATTGATAAAGTTGATAAAGAAACGAACAGATCGATTGCAGGCGCTGCTTTGGTACTATATAACGCAGATACGAAGAAAGAAATCAAAGCTTGGGTATCCACAGGAAAAACAATGCATTTTGACCGCTTACCATCCGGTAACTATGTCCTGAAAGAAACATCGCCTGCAGAAGGTTATGTAACTGCTGAAGATATGCAGTTCAAAGTTGAAGCCAATACCAGTTTACAGGTATTCACAATGGTAGATGACTTTACCAAAGTGGAGATTAGTAAAATCGATACAGAAACAAAACAGCAATTACCTGATGCAGAATTGGAACTGTACCGTTTAGATCAAGACAATAAAAAAGATTTAGTTGAGAAATGGAATACAGGTAATAAAGCTGTACGATTTGATCGACTGGCAACAGGAAACTATATTTTACACGAAGTAAACGCACCAAATGGATATCACAAAACTGATGATATTCAGTTTACGGTGAAAGAAACTGGCGAAGTACAAAAAATAGTAATGAAAGACGAGCGAATTTATACGTTCATCAAGGTAAAAAAAGTGGATGCGAAAGACCATGAAAAGGTATTAGCAAATGCGGAATTTACAATGTATTCTGATGAAAAATGTACGAAGGTGCTTGCTAAAGTAACAACAGGTAAAAATGGTATTGCTAAATTCGATCATTTAGCATATCAGACAGTTTACATCAAAGAAACAAAGGCACCGGATGGATATACACCATCCCCAGATGTTGTCAAAGTCGTCATTGATGATGAGTGGTATTACAATAATGAGGATAAAACCATCATGATTGCAGACCACATTATCGAAAAGGTCAACACTGGAGTACAATCCAATGATTATATCATCGGGTTGTTTGCCGGATCTTCCTTCCTTTTAGCAGCGTTGTTAAGAAAAAGGAAGAAATTGAATAAGTAATACCCGAAACGAGAGTGTGGATCATCACCTCTCGTTTTCTTTAAAGAATGATCATGTTACATGATGATTGTTTGAAGAAAGGAGGAAAAAGTCATGTATAGAAGGAAAGGAGAGGAACATAAAAAGCAAATGAAGCATAAGAAAATTTTAAAAAAGATGGCTGTCGTCTGTCTTGCAATCTTGAGTGCATTTCTAGTTTGCTCCAGCGGCGGAATGAAATCTGTCAAAGCAGCTGAAGAAGAAATCGGTAGAAACAGTATCGACGCCTATGGTGGTACGTTCGGTGAAATCGTAACGATGGAAATGGTAGCGTATGATGATAGCCGTGATGTCGGTACATACCGTTTCAGGTATTACAATTTTCACCACGGAGACTCATACACGTATCAAGCTGTCGCAGTAGGTCTATATTTAGATGGTGTTCATAAAGCAACATACAGTGATAAAGTTGGTATTGGTAACAAATTCAGTAATGATACCCGGCTTTTCGGTACAGCGGATATTCAAGTTACTGCTGGGAAAACACATCATGTGCGGCTGCAGGATATGGAATCCGGAGCGATGACACAAGTCAGCATTGATAAAGATATCTATATACCATATCCATCATATCCCGTAACGTATAAAGATTATAATGGGCAGATTTTAAAAACGCAAAATGTACAGAAGTATAATAATGCATCCCCACCTGTTAATCCTACTCGTACTGGGTATACATTTACAGGCTGGTCTACAAACAGCAATAATATAACAGGCGCTAGGACGATTAGTGCACAGTATCAAATCAATTATTATACTGTTAGATACCTTGATTACAATAACACTGTTTTAAAAACACAGTCGGTGCCATATACAAGCAACGCCTATCCGCCAAGTAATCCGACACGGGTCGGTTATACTTTTACTGGATGGAATAACAATGGCACCAATATTACTGCCAACCGAGATATTACCGCACAATATAAGATCAATAACTATAATGTGTCGTTTAATTCTATGGGCGGTTCTGCCATATCAACACAGTCAGTGACCTATCAGACAAAGGTCGCAAAGCCTGCGAATCCATCCAAATCTAACTATAAATTTATGGGTTGGTATACAGATGCGACATTCCAGACTGCTTATAACTTCAACACTCTGATCGGTGCGAATAACTTTACCCTCTACGCTAAATGGGATGCATATCCTGTTATCAATGCAGCCAACATTACCATACATGATAAACAGTACAGTTTTGATGACTGGCAAAAACTAAAGTTAAAGGGTGTAACGTCAAGCGATAAAGAAGATGGCAATATGACATCAAAGATCAAGATCACAAAAGATTCGGTAAATTTAAATGTGCCAGGCAGTTATGCTATCAATTATCAAGTAACGGATTCCGTTGGATCTACCGTAAACAAGGAAATGAAAGTCACTGTTCTGTTCAATAATCCGCCAACCATAGAATATAAAAATTATGAGTTCTTCGAGGACGAAATCACACAGGAAGACTGGGAAGAAGATTATTTGATGGATGCCGTAACAGCAACAGACATCGAAGATGGCAATATGACATCAAAAGTAAAAGTCAAATCTGACAATGTTGATCCTGCAACACCTGGTGATTATCAAGTCGTTTATACTGTTACGGATCAGTACAACAAGACAACAGAGGTAAATGCACAAGTCAAGATAAAGTATAACTTTGCGCCTCTGATAACTGCAAGCAATCGTAAATATATGCAACATGAATATTCCAACAAGGAATGGAAAGATCATGTTCTGGATGGAGTGGAAGCAATTGATGTCGAAGATGGCAACATCACAGATAAGATTGAGGTCATTGAAGATGATGTAGATATGGAAACGGTCGGTTTTTATCGAGTGAATTATCATGTAGTAGATGCTTATGGAAAGCAACATACCAAATCAATTCAGGTCGAAATCATTTTAAATGTACCGCCGATCATCAAGGCAGGAAATAAATCTTATTACGAGGGGGAACTCACAGAAGAAACACTGCTGAAAGAGTTAGCGAAGAATGTTACGGCATTTGACAGTGAAGATGGTGACATTACAAATAAGGTGGAAATCATTAAAAACAATGTGAAGCCTGATACTGCCGGATCTTATGAAGTAACCTATAAAGTCGTTGACAGCGGCGGGAAAGAAATGATGAAAACGATCGATGTAACGATCAAGAACAATCATAAGCCGAAGTTAGAGATATTTGCCGATCACAAGCGTTTCGTTGAGGGGCAGTATACAAAAGAAGAATGGATTGAAACCATTAGAATGCAGAATGTAACTGCAACTGATATTGAAGACCATGACCTTACAGCTGGCATAAAAGTAATCGCTGATTCTGTAAAACTGGATCATCATGGTATCTATAGCGTGATGTATAAAGTAACAGATCAATACGGTAAGAGTACCACGAAGACGATTAAAGTCACCGTTGAAGAAAATCTAGCCCCTGTGATTCATGCGAGTGAACGGTGGTTTGATACTGAGGATACGATCAGTGATAAAGTCCTATTGAAAAATGTAATCGCCTATGACGATCTTGACGGAGAAATCAGTAACAAAGTAACCGTCAAGACCTCTACAATCAAGGAGCATACGGCTGGTGATTACACAGTAACCTATACGGTAAAGGATTCCCTCGGTGCAGTTACAACACTGGTTACATCTGTGCATGTAAAGAATACAGCAGGCTTACCGACAGTACCAGTTGACCCGCCCACTCCGCCGACAGATGAGGATGCCGTGATCTTTGCGGACGGCAGAAAATATGGCACTGTAAAACTATCAAAGTTTTTGGAAGCATCTGAATTACAAGACCCTGACTATAATTCTGTGGTATTTGGTATTTATGCAGCAGATGATATCAAATGGCAAGATAAAGTAGTACTGTATAAAGACAGTTTGGTAGATATCATCCGCTTGGACGATAAAAAAGGTATAGGTACTGTTCATCAGGCGGGTTATTATTACGTACAGGAAATTAACGTTGATGACCAATATGTCATGAGCGATACAAAATATTATTTTGAATTTCGATACTAGGATAGAGAAATCTATCCTTTTTACGAGGAGGTGGTATTTATGCAAGGAACATTGATCTATGATAAAAAAACAGAGCGATTCGATATCAGATACGACCTGACTACGTATTACGGTGGTCTGCATTGTGGAGATTGCTTAGATGTATTCGTCAACGGACGATGGGTACCAACAAGAATAGAAATGTCTGATAAATGGTATCTAGTTGGTATAGACACAGAGGATATTGCAGGTCTGAGAGTTCGCACATAACAAGCAAGGAAGTAACCCTTGCTTATACATACTGAAAGGAGGCATACAATGCAATCATTAAGAAGAGGCAGTATATTTTTTGCTTATTTAAATCCCGTAATGGGATCAGAACAAGGAGGTCTTCGCCCCGTTGTCATCATTCAGAATGATATTGGCAATTACTATAGTGATACGACTGTTGTAGCAATAGTAACCAAAGCATCACATCGCAAACCGGATTTACCTACCCATGTATTTATTAAATCTCGTGCGGGTTTAGAGTTTGACTCCGTGATTATGACTGAGCAAATTCGAACGATTGACAATATAAGGCTAAAAAGTTATGTAGGTAATTTAGATGAACGTGAACTATTTTTATTGGATAAAGCTATCAAAATAAGCTTGCAAATAGTATAAGAAATCTGTGAGTATCAAAATCGCACATTCGTAATGATTGCCAATAACATTTAAAATAACATTGAAAGGAGGAACTCGATATGGAGGATACAGAAAAGCAGACGTATACCGTTTATGATATTATGAAAATTTTAGGTATAGGAAGAAATTCAGCGTATAATCTTGTCGCAAAAAAAGAGTTTAGCGTTGTCAAAGTCGGCAGAACCTTACGTATATCAAAAAGTTCATTCGATGACTGGTTGAATAAACAAAAAAGCGAATAAAGGAGGAGTAAAGTAATGGCAATCATAATCAAGCGTAGAAAAATGTATTCTGTGGTTTATGAGAGTAAAACGAAGACATGCTGGGAAACATACTTCAACTATGAAGAAGCAGTAGCACGCAAGCAACAGATAGAGGATAACAAAGAAGATTATTTCAAGGTATCAGCCAATATGTTGTTGAGAGATTATTTAAGTAGCTACTGCTCTATCATAGGGTATCAAATATGGCACAATAGCACATATGATGGATATGTTGGTGTTTTGCATAACTATATCATTCATGTCATTGGCAATAGCAAGATTAAGGATATCAGTAAATCGTTCAGCGATAAATTTATGGATGAAATAGAACATATGCAAGGCATTGGAAAAAGAAATCAAGAAGCAACCGAGTATATACCTTATTCAGTTAAGCGTAAGATATTGATTCTGATGCAGTCGGCATGTGACTATCTAATATCACTGGGATATTTACATGATAATCCATTTACAGATTATCAAGTCTATGAAGAAAATAAAATTGCAGTGAAAGTGAATCATAAATGGACACTTGCAATCTTCAGACAGTTGTTAGACGCTTGTGAAGATCCTAAATTATATGTTTTTTTAAACTTATTATTCGGCTGCGGATTAAGTATAGAGGAAGCATTAGCAGTAACTTGGACAGATGTAGACATCAATGACGGCATTCTATGGAACGGTAACTGCATGCTTACAGTGGATAAGAAACTTAAAAGAGTCAATAAAGAATATTTGAATCGAATCGAAGATGAACAAATTATCACCATATTCCAGAGTAAATACTTTGCGCATACAAATACCTGTTTAATCAGTGAAAAAACAGATCAAAAGCGCTGTGTAAAAGTGAACAAATCAATAGGACTGGTATTAACAGAATGGAAGAGACTTCAAAAAAATGACCTCATTAAAACGAGGTGCGATGAGAATCTTATATTGTGTTTTCCCGATGGCAGTCCCTATGATCAGCGCAGTGCAACAAAACATTTCAAGGCATTGAGAGATAAAGCAGAACTGCCTCCGGTTACACTGGCCAGTTTAAGATTTTTTGGGATGCAAAATGCTAAGCGATTTTATCCGTGTGAATTAGTATTACCAATTCCAAGTCTGAATTATCATACATTAGATATTCTTGAAACTAATAAATCTTTTGCTAAATATATTCCGGAAAATAAAGAACAGGCAGAAATAAGAGCATTGGTGAATATGTTAAAGCAGTCTGATGAAATGAAAGAAGAATTGATACATAGATTAAAGGCAGGAATAAAGTAATCCTGCCTTTAATCTATGCATCTGAAAATCGCACATTCGTAAAATGAAAAAAGATTATATACAATAAGTGAGAATAAGAAAGGATGTGATAACATGGCAACAATAAAGAAAAGAGGTAATGGTTACAGTGTCATTTATTCGCATCTGAATAGTGACGGTGAGAAAAAACAGAAATGGGAATCGTTTTCTACACATGCGGCGGCAAAAGCAAGAAAGATAACAGTAGAAAACGATTTACAGGAGGGGGTATTTGTCGCACCATCACAACTTACAGTGAGTGAGTATTTAGATACCTTTATGGAATTGTATGGAGCAAAAAAATGGGCATTATCCAGTTATACCCGTAATCAGCGTATATTTACAAATTATGTTATTCCCTATATGGGAGATGTAAAAATGCAGGAGGTTACGCCGTTATCGATTGAAAAGTATTATCATGAATTGTTATATTCAGCAAGCAAAGTAAAAAACAAAAGAAGCAATACAGCAACGACTGGTGTAATTATGCAGATACACAAATCATTGAAGTGCGCTTTCCACAATGCAGAGCGTTGGGAAATTATTAAAAAGAATCCATTTGAAAATGTGACACCACCTAAACACACATATCAAAAACGAGCTATATTAACCTCCGACGAGATTCTAATAGCATTGAGAGCTTGCAATTATCCACAACTTACGATTGCCATACACTTGGCATTTGCTTGTTCCTTGCGGATTGGGGAGGCACTGGGACTAAAATGGTCAGACATACATATTAGTGATGAAGATATTGCTAATAATGATGCACACATACAAGTATCCAGAGAATTATCCAGAGTGTCTGTTGATGCAATGGAGAAGCTGGGAAAAAAAGATATCGAATTTGTATTTCCACCAATCATCTTAAAACAAGAGCATAAGACAAGATTAGTTTTAAAGAAACCTAAAACAGATAGTAGTATCAGAAAAATATGGTTGCCTGAACAGCTCGCTTACCTATTGCGTGAATGGCGACAGGATCAGCAAAAGTACAAAGAATTTTTCGGAAAAGAATATAAAAATTATGATCTAGTCATAGCATTAGAAGATGGAAGACCAATTGCCAGAGATATTATTTCAAAGGAATTTGATGAACTGCTTAAAAAAGCAGGCTTGCCCAAAGTTGTGTTTCATTCGCTGAGACACTCAAGCACAACATATAAACTGAAATTAAACCATGGCGATATCAAAGCAACACAAGGTGATACAGGGCATGCACAGGCTGATATGGTAATGGATGTATATAGTCATATACTGGATGAAGATCGAAAAGTAAATGCACAGAAATTCAATTCAGAGTTTTATAAACAGGAAATAGACGAAAAAAGCAGTAAGAATAAAAAAACTGAATTGAGTGTTGATAAGCTGATGAAAGCATTACAGAAAGACCCAGAGTTAATGAGGGAGTTGATAGATGCGTTGAAGCAATGATATAACAAAAAAGGGATTTTATCCCTTTTTATATACGATAGTATTATTCTGGTTTATCAGGTGTTAAACAGTTTTAATTTCTGCTATTAGCAAATAAGCGATATTGATTAGCAAATACAATAAGAAAGATTCGATTCTGATGATAAAAAGTTGTGAAAACTTCACAGCAAGAAAAAGTGAAAATATGGTTACACAAAAATCTGATTAGCAAAATGCCTGAGTTGATTAGCAAAAAAAGAAAAAAATCACATCGCGAAATGTGATTTAAGCCTTTAAATAATGGCACCCTCAGCAGGAATCGAACCTGCACTTGATTCTTAGGAGGAACCCGTAATATCCATTTTACTATGAGGGTGTTTGTGAATAAATCAGTGTTTTGTACGGCATTGCTAATCAACAGGGTTGTCTTCCACTTACCGCTTAGGAGGCGGACCCTCTATCCGGATGAGGTACAGGGACATTTGTGAAATATCTTGGTTTTTGTTTGAAATTGCTAGGAATAAGGCCTAAGGTGAGCGAAGGCTGAAAAGACCTGTAGTATATCCTTTTAACTGCAAGGATAACTGTAAAATATCCCGTATCCAATCAGAAACGTAATTTCTACTTGTTTCTGGCTTGTATACAACCTTATTATGGGATAAAAATAAATGCCGTCTTTAGTATTATACCATAATCTTTTATAATGAAAAGATGATAAACGCAAAAATTAAACGGATATAATTCGAAATAATCAGCTTCTGCATGAGAAAAGCAGAACAGTAAGAGTATACACCGTTCTGCCTGTTTTTAAACATCAGGATAGGGAATGCTGTCTCGCATTGTTTGGCTGAGGACGAAGGCCGGGAATCCATGGCAGTAAAAGCATTAGGATTTGACGTACGAGAATAGCGGATAGCGCCAGTATTGCGGTCAGGATAAGGAGTCGAAAGGATAGTAACGTGATATGAAGCAGATTATGAAATAATAGAATGGCTAATATGAATCCTGCAGTCATGCAAATGCAGATCAGCGTCCGCAAACGATTCAAGGGACGTGAGGAATGGTATACAGCCAGCATGGAAATAACTGCAACACATACATACATCATTGTAACCGCCTCATCATAGCGGATGGAAAAGCCGTCACTCATGAACTCGATAGCCAAAAAGCTGTATACAATGGCAATCGCGTTGGGTAGCGCATTGCGGAGTACGGTGGAAAGAAAATCACCATTCACTTTCCTGTGATCCGGTTCCAGCATGGTAAGGAAGGATGGAAAGGCTTCTATTGCAAGATCAATCAGGGTTATCTGAATCGGGATGAATGGAAAAGGAAGATTCATAACAATACAGAGGACTGATAGCAGGATGGAATATATGGTCTTAATAAAGAACACTCCGGCAACTCTTGTCGCGTTATTCACCACGCGGCGTCCTTCCTTCAGAATCATCGGCAAAGCTGAGAAATCGGAATCCAGCAATACAATTTGTGACATCTGCTTAACAGCATCACTCCCCTGTGCGATTGCAATACTGCAATCCGCTTCCTTCAATGCAAGCATATCATTTACACCATCACCACTCATTGCGACTGCGTGACCCTTTTTCTGCAATGCCTGTACAAGCAGCTTTTTCTGTAACGGAGTTACCCTGCCGAATACAGCATACTGTTCAGCAAGCTGCTCAATAACGAATGGATCATCACCGATTCCACTCATATCCAGGCAGGCATTCCAGTTATGAAGTCCTGCCTGCCTGGCGATAGCGGAAACCGCAGTTATATGATCACCGGATATGATTTTGATATTCACATCCTCCTCCCGAAAAAACTGCAGCGTTTTTTCTACATGCGGACGTATGGTATCGGTAAAGATGACAGCATACAAGGGTTGGATGATTGGGAGTGGCGCATCCTTGTCGATCACCTGAGCACATCTGCCGATCACAACCATTCGCTTACCTTCTTCCATAATAGCAGAAAAGGAAGTATCCAGCTTCTCCAGCAGCTTTTCCGGCGCTCCCATAACCAGAGAACCATAGCCTTCAAAATATGCGCTGCTCCATTTGCGAAGCGAGGAAAATGGAATCCTCGCTTTCGGCTCATGTACCGCACAGGGACTGATCTGCGCACAAAGCGCCTGATAGGTTGCATTGTTATCGTCGCTGTAGTGTAAAAAGGAGCGAATATATTCCATATCTGTTTCCGCTTCATCGCAAAGGGGAAGCAGCGCTTCCACCTTTAAATCTCCGGTGGTGATGGTTCCTGTCTTATCCAGACACAATGTGTCGACATTGGCCAGTGTTTCCAGTGAATACAGATCCTGTATAAGAACCTTATGCTTTGCCATGCGGCTTACTCCCGCCGCCAGGGATACACTGATCAAAAGAACAAGACCCTTGGGAAGCATTCCCAGCAATGCAGCGGAGCTTGTGATAACACTTTCCTGTATGGAATCTCCCCGAAATCCCCAGGCCTCCAGAAACAACAAAATACCTAAGGGAATAATTGCATAACCACTCAATCTTGTAATACGCTTCATGGCATTTAACAGCCGGGAATTAACTGCACGGACTTCCTTTACCTCACTGGCGATACGATTTGCGTAATTCTCCTCACCGACATGGATAATCCGTGCATAACATTTTCCGGATATTATGGAGCTTCCGGATAAAAGCTGATCCTTTTTGCGTTTATGAATGGGATCGGATTCACCACTTAATAAGGCTTCATTAACTTCAGCCTCTCCCTGTATAAGGACGGCATCACAGACAATCTGTTCACCGCTGGACAGAACCATGATATCATCCACAACGAGATCCTGAACATCTACACTGCATACTACACCATCCCGCATGACGGAAACCTTTTGCCGCATAAGCAGGGAAAGGTCATCTACCAGTTTCTTCGCATGCAGCTCCTGCAGAATGCCAATTACGATATTGCAGATAATCACAGCTAGAAAAAATAAATTCGACCAGGCATTTACCAGCACCAGTCCCAGTGCAATCAATATATTAAGCAGATTAAATAGGGTGCATATGTTTTCTTTGAAAATCTGCCCGTGAGTCTTCGTAATAGAATGCGATACGCTGTTTCTCTGATGATTTCTTATGCGTTCTTCTACCTGCTTCTGTGTAAGTCCTTTGATGGCTGTGTTCGTAACTTCCATTTCATCACCTAAACTTTCTTTATTGTCTATTATGGCCAATAATCGTTAAGATTCTTTTCGTATCTTCTTAAGAATGTATAAACTTTTTGTTATGTGAGAGGAAATTTTTTGTTTTCTTAAAAAAAACAAAAATTAAAGTGCATAAACACAAAGTCTTTGGCAATTCTGTTATAATAAACTTGTATATATGAGGTGAGTGGAATGAATAATGATAAGAAAGCAAGGCGTCGGCATCAGAGAATCTGTGAAGTGCTCCAGGAGCAGGAGCATATGCAGGTTCTTGAGCTGTGTGAGCTGTTTCATGTCTCACCGGCAACTATTCGAAACGACCTGACAGTACTAGAAAAAAAGCAGCTGCTGAAACGTATTCCCGGTGGTGCGGTAAGTATTGGAAGAATGCCGCAAAATACTATTTTTTCTGCCAGAGAATCGCTCCATATGGATCTGAAGGATAAGATGGCCGACTACGCCGTTGCGCATCTGATCAAAGAAGGGATGAATGTGGCATTGGATGCCGGTACCACCTGCTGTGCTATTGCAAAGAAGCTGGCAGACGCATCCTGCCGCTGTACGGTTATCACCTATTCTCTTCCTGTAGCCAATGCCCTTGTTCATTGTGAGCATATAGAGGTGTTTTTAATGGCCGGACGGCTGGATAAGAAGCACGAATCGTTCCATGATGATGTGGCAGTTGAGGCAATGAAGCGAATGAACAGTGATGTATTTTTTCTTTCACCCAACGGAATCGATCCGATTGCCGGAATCACCAGCTCTGCAACCGATGAAAATATAATGAAGCGCATGATGCATGAGCATGCAGAGGAAACAATAGTTTGTGCAGATCACAGCAAGTTTCTCAAAAAGGCATTTAAAACGATCTGTCAGCTGTCAGATATCAAGGGGATTTTGAGTGACAGTGAGCTGAGCGGGGAGATACAGCAGAAATACAGTGCTATGGGAGTACGCTTGTATCTGGCAGAGAAATAAGACCGATATGAAGCTGTGGCTTCTAATGAAATGAACTGTTTCAGGAAAACAAAAAGGGAATCCGCCAATTGTATTAAACAATAGAATACGGATTCCCTTTTTCATACATTCTTAAATGAGAAAGCAGCCGCAAACGTTTGCATTCCTCAGTATTCATAATCAACAGTTGCACTGCCACTTCGCACGGCATGAATATAAGGCTTTACCTTTTCTACATGGTAGGTGTTTTTCTGATAGTCCTCCAATGCCTGCCGATCATCCACCACAAGCTCCAGAACGACATCATAAGAACGCTGTGAATGCAGATAGTCAATTCCGACCTGCACCTCCCGCAGAAATGGAATCTGCTCCTTCATGGATAAGAACAATGCCTTCACTTTCTCACATTGCTCGATGGAATTATCCTTCATTTTCACAAACAGTATGTGCTTTACCATAACTTCCTTTTCCTCCTTATGATTTGAATTTTACTTCGATGCTGTACTGCTCTTTGATTTCCGGTATCATATTGAAGAATTTACGGATTGCGGATTGCGATTTTGTCGCCGCCTCACTGAGCAGCCCGTTTTCCACTGCTTCATCCGCTACCTTATCCTTCTGCTGAGTTGCAAATGCCGTATAGTCCTCAATGCTGATCGGATTGAAAATATTCTTTGTTTCATCATATACCTCTATGCTCTTCTCATCGATGATATTACTCAGAATTTCAACCTCCGGCAGTAAAACGGTTATCGTTTTTCCTTTTACATCAACCTCGGCCTGATCCATTCTCACACCGGCCTTCAGCTGTCCTGCATACGTAAGCAGAAAGCTTTTTTTTGTCAACGGGATATTCCATCCGTTTAAGGTCAGTGAATTCTCAAATTTTCCCACCTTCGTATAATTATATTCCATGACGGCAAGGTCATTGACCTCCTGCAGCTGCTGTGTCAGTGCTGTTGATGTGATTTTCGGTTCACTTTGTTTTCCTCCGAAAACGGTTCCTGCAAAGAAGATGACCGCAGCCAGTATACAGATGGCCACAACGCCGCCAATAGCTTTCTTTGTTTTCCCAAGGGTATCCAGTATTTTCATTCTCTACCTCCCGCTATAGGTAAAATTATATCATATTTGACAGATGAAGCCTATATGCGATATTCTTACATTTTTCTTTCTGCCGAACCTGTGTTTAGCCCGCAGCTTCATTATGAATGCCGGTGAAAATTTCTTATGTCTTTTTTGCAGTACAAGCTTTCTTTTCCTATCTGTTCGTGATACCATAGGGATACGCATGGAGGGATCGTATGCTTTTTTCTATTAAATATGTACATAGACTAAAATGGAATGGTCTGTATCAATCATTGATGTGGAGCTGCTTTGGTATAATGTTTATGCTTCTGTATCCGGTTAGTCCTGATTTGATGACGTTTATCGGAGGCGTTATGCTGCTGTTTCAGGGTGTACCGCAGCTTATTTTATTTCTGGAGGAGGACGAGCGTTTTCTGATTTCACTACTATCCCTGGTAGAGTGTCTGCTGGTCAGCTTTCTGGGGGTGTGGATGCTGACGAATCCGGAGGAGGTTTATGACACACTGCCGGCTGTTCTGGCCTTTGTCACCTTTCTGCATGCTTTCAGCAATTTGATTATTACAGGTAGAATACGGCATCTGCAATATTCAAAATGGTGGATTGCTGCGCTTGTTACGGCTGCGAAGATGACAGCTACAGCTGCACTTGCCGTACAATTTCATTTACATAGTGAATTTATGGTTGTGGGAACCGGAATTTGTATGCTTCTGGATGCTGCTAGTGATATTTGGATGTGGAAAAAGCTGGAGGCATTGATCATTCAGGATATGGGAATATAATGTGCGGAGATTCCGCACTTTTTTTGAATCATTTTCAGAGCGTTAACAACTTCAAATTGTTCAATGCCTTTGTAATGCTGTATTCTAAACGTTTTAGAAACCCCTTTTTTAGGGGTATTTTTCGTATCTCCACTAATCTTTAAATGTGATAATATGTAGAAGTAAAGGGAAGGACAGTGACAAAACAGGCAGAAGCTGGAGGAAGAAGAGAAGTAAGGAGAGCTGAGTCATGTGTGTAAGAAGATATGAGGATAACTGGGGAGAACTGAAGGGGAAGCTGATGGAGCGGGATGTGCTGGAGGTGCTGTCGTTCAGTGCATTTGCACAGGATGAAAGCGACCTGGAGGAGAAGCTGCGCTACTGTGGAGAAAAGGATATCCACATACAGGTGAAGGATGCACGGATAACACCGGATGTGTATCTGGAGTTTCCCAAACAAAAGGATATTAAGAAATAACCTGTGTTTACCTGCTTGCAAATTATTGTATTTGGATAAACGAGAAAAAAACTTTTTATTGACAGATATAATATCAGATATTATAATTGTCCGTAATTGAATAACTATCTTCAGGGCAGGGTGTAATTCCCTACCGGTGGTATAGCCCACGAGCCGAAAGGCATGATTTGGTGAAATTCCAAAGCCGACAGTATAGTCTGGATGAAAGAAGATGAAAGTAAGTTTATGCTTTTTTTGCGTGCTCTGGAATGATTTTATATTGTTTCAGAGCATTTTCTTTAATCGCATAAATCCTCTTTTGCATGTCTTGGATAGATTTTATTCAAGGCATGTATTTTTTTGGAGGTGTAAAAATGAGCGATACAGAATACATGAAATTAGCAATAAAACTGGCAAAAAAAGGTGCTGGCTATGTCAATCCTAATCCTATGGTTGGGGCAGTAATTGTAAAAGATAATCGAATTATAGGACAGGGATACCATGAAATCTTTGGTGGATTGCATGCAGAGAGAAATGCATTAAAAAATTGTAGGGAGTCACCTGTAGGAGCAACACTTTATGTAACACTTGAACCATGCTGTCACTATGGTAAGACACCACCTTGCACAGAAGCAATTATTAAAAGTGGCATTACAAGAGTAGTCGTCGGAACTTTAGACTGTAATCCTATTGTGTCTGGAAAAGGTGTAAAGGTACTTGAGGAAAACAACATTCAAGTTGTGATAGGAATTTTAGAAATGGAGTGTCAACAGTTAATCAAAGTTTTTAGAAAATATGTTACAAGGCATATTCCTTATGTTTTTATGAAATATGCAATGACAATGGACGGGAAAATAGCAACTTATACAAATCAATCAAAATGGATAAGTGGCGAAAAAGCGAGAAAACAAGTACATCAATTCAGGCATAAGGTTACTGCGATCATGGTAGGAGTGAATACCGTTATTCAAGATGACCCTTTACTGACATGCCGATTAGAAAACGGGGAAAATCCTATTCGTATCGTATGTGATACAGATTTAAGAACACCCATTACATCAAAAATTATCAAAACAGCGAATGACATTAAAACATATATCGCTACTTCTTCTATTGATGAAAGTAAGATTGCTCTTTACAGAAAATGTGGTTGTGAAATTATTTATACGAAGAAAAAAGGTAATCATATTGACTTAATGAATTTAATGCAATGTTTAGGAAATATGCAGATAGACAGTCTACTTTTAGAGGGTGGAAGTGCAATGAATTGGAGTGCTCTTGAGCAACAGATTGTTGATGAGGTGCAAATTTATATAGCACCTAAAATATTTGGTGGGAGTGCAAAAAGCCCTGTAAGTGGTCAAGGTGTTGCTTTTCCTAATGACGCCATTATGCTTAAACCATATGCTTTTTCTCAAGTGGGAAATGATTATTTCATAGAAAGCGAAGTGATTTATCCATGTTTACAGGAATAATAGAAGAAATCGGTAAAGTAGAAAGAATACAGAAAGATACTTGTAACTGTAAACTATCCATTAAAGCTTCAAAAATATTAGAGGATATACATTTAGGCGACAGCATAGCAGTCAATGGTATCTGCCTTACAGTTACTTGTTTCTCTCGACAATCTTTTACAGTTGATGTGATGAATGAAACATGGAACAGAACGGCTCTTAGCCTGTTAAGACATGGAAGCCTTGTGAATTTAGAAAGAGCTATGCCTATGAATGGCAGGTTGGGCGGTCACATTGTTACGGGGCATATTGATGGGACAGGCAGAATATCGTCTGTGCGTAGAGACAAAAATGCGGTGTGGTATCAAATCAATACGCAAAGAGAAATCTTAAATCTAATTGTTGAAAAAGGTTCGATTGCTATTGACGGTATTAGTCTTACTGTCGCAAAAGTATCGAAAGCAGATTTTTCGGTATCCGTTATCCCTCATACTTTGGAGCAAACAATTCTCAAGAATAAACAAGTCGGGGATATGGTAAACCTTGAAAATGATATATTAGGGAAATATGTGCAGAAACTCATAGACAACAGCAATGAAACAGAGTTGTCGAAAGAGTTGTTATGCCGATACGGATTTTAGCAGAAAGGATAAAGGAATTATGAAATATCAAAAAATAAAAGAGGCATTGCAGGCGTTACAAGAGGGAAAACTTGTTTTGGTTATGGACGATAAAGAGAGAGAAAATGAGGGGGATTTAATTTGTTCGGCACAATTTGCGACAACAGAAAATGTTAATTTTATGGCGACTTATGCAAAAGGCTTAATCTGTATGCCTATGAGTGAAAGTCTGGCTAACAGGCTCATGCTTTCCCCTATGGTTGAAGATAATACAGATAACCATGAAACTGCCTTTACAGTTTCTATTGATTATAAGGATACTACAACAGGTATTTCTGCCGAAGAAAGAGGATTAACGGCTCGTATGTGTGTGACTGAGAATGTAAATCCCTTTGACTTTCGTAGACCGGGGCACATGTTTCCTCTGATTGCAAAGAACGGAGGTGCTTTGGAAAGAAATGGACATACAGAAGCAACGGTTGACCTATTGAGGTTGGCTGGCTTAAAAGAATGTGGCTTATGTTGCGAAATTATGAATGAAAACGGGAAAATGATGAGAACACCTGATTTAATTCAGTTTTCTCAAACACACCATATACCTACCCTCACAATTAAAGAATTACAGGAATACAGAAAAGTATATGATTTGCTTGTAGAATGTGTTTCGGTTGTAGAAATGCCTACAAAATATGGGAATTTCAAAGCACATTGTTATATCAATAAATTGAATGGAGAACATCATGTTGCATTGGTTATGGGAGATTTGAATAATGGAAACGATGTGCTATGTCGTGTCCACTCAGAGTGCTTAACAGGAGATGCCTTTGGCTCTTTACGCTGTGATTGTGGACAGCAGTTAGATAAAGCAATGAAAATGATTGCAGAAAATGGTTCTGGTGTATTGCTTTATATGCGACAAGAGGGACGAGGTATCGGGCTTGTCAATAAACTAAAAGCCTATCATTTACAGGATAACGGTATGGATACACTTGACGCCAACCTTGCATTAGGATTTCAAGGCGATTTAAGAGAATATTATATCGGTGCACAGATTTTAAGAGATTTGGGAATAAAATCATTGCATTTACTTACAAATAATCCTGATAAAGTTTATCAGTTAGAAGATTATGGAATGAAAATTTCAAGCAGAGTACCGATTGAAATAGAAGCAAATCCTTATGATAGTTTTTATCTAAAGACAAAGAAAGACCGAATGGGACACATTTTGAATATGGAGGAAAAATAAATGAACACTTTTGAAGGAAATTTAGTAGCAGAAAATATAAAAATCGGTATTGTTGTAGCAAGATTTAATGAGTTTATAACTTCTAAGCTATTAGCAGGTGCATTAGATAATTTGAAAAGAGAAAATGTTGGTGAAAAGGACATAGAGGTAGCTTGGGTTCCGGGAGCATTTGAAATACCTTTGATAGCGTCTAAAATGGCAAAAAGTAAAAAATATGATGCGATTATTTGTTTGGGAGCAGTTATTCGAGGTAGTACAAGCCATTATGATTATGTGTGTAGTGAGGTATCAAAAGGAATTGCTCAAATCAGTTTAAATACCGAAACACCAGTTATGTTTGGTGTTCTTACGACAGATACGATTGAACAGGCGATAGAACGAGCTGGTAGCAAAGCAGGAAATAAAGGCTCTGAATGTGCACAGGGAGCTATTGAAATGGTAAATCTAATTCGTGCATTAGAGGTATAATATGATTGGGGATTAAAAGGTAAAGCGAAAAAGCATAATAGGCGGAGTGATCCAGACACGGCGGTGGGAAAATCTCTTAGATTTTTCCACCGTTTTTAGTGGCTGGTTCACTCCGGCAGTTGAGCGAGCTTGCGAGCGAACAGTAAGCCCCCGTTATCTAACAAGGGGGGCACAAAAAACAAGAAACAATATACACTACTAAGCGGAAAACGCTGTATTTACAAGGTAAAATCGCTTTTAATAGGGTGTTAACTAAAAAGCACTCATTTAATACATAAAAATTGAATAAGACATAGGAAAGACAGTTGATTTCAAACGAGAAATTGATTGTCTTTTCTTTTGCGGAAATTTAAGTATAGGCAATTATCAAATATGGTAGTTGCCTTTTTTGATTGGAGGAATTGAAGAATGAATGATAAAAACTTTATAGAAGAATTAAGACAAAAGCGTGAAGAATATGGAGTAACACAAAGAAAACTTGCTGTTGCCTGTGGTATCAGTCGTACATATTTTAACCAGATAGAGAATGGGACTGTTGTTCCCTCTGCTGAACTAAAACAAACGATAGAAAAACAGATTGAGCGTTTCAATCCGCAAGAACCACTATTTCTGTTGATTGATTACTTCCGTGTCCGCTTTCCTACGACAGACGCATTAAAGATTATTCGTGAAGTATTACAACTAAAAGCCGATTATATGCTTTATGAAGATTTTGGAAAATACGGATATGAAAGCAAATATGTTTTAGGCGACATCAACATCATGTGTTCCATGCAAGAGCATTTAGGTGTTTTATTAGAACTAAAAGGCAGAGGGTGTCGGCAAATGGAAAGTTATCTATTGGCACAGGAACGCTCATGGTATGACTTTATGCTGGATTGTTTAACGGCAGGTGGTAAGATGAAACGACTTGACTTGGCAATCAATGATAAAGCAGGAATATTAGATATTCCAAAGTTAAAGGAAAAATACAAGGCTGGCGAATGTATCTCCTACTTTCGTATGCAGAAAGATTACAGCGGTACGGAAAAATGTGGTAGCGATTTACCAAAGAATACAGGAGAAACCTTATATCTCGGTTCAACCAGTAGTGAGTTATATATGTGTGCCTATCAGAAAAATTACGAGCAGTATGTCAAAAATGGCATAGAAGTTGAAGATACAGAAATCAAGAACCGTTTTGAAATACGCATGAAGAATGAACGAGCCTATTATGCGGTTGTAGATTTACTGACCTATCGGGACGCTGAACGCACCGCTTTTTCTATCATCAATCATTATGTCCGCTTTGTTGATAGAGAAGATGATAAACCGAAAAGTCAATGGAAAACAAATGATGATTGGGCATGGTTTATAGGGGAAAATAGAGAGCCGATACGATTAACGACTAAACCAGAACCTTATACTTTACAAAAGGCATTACATTGGTTACAAAGACAGGTTGCACCAACCATAAAAATGGTACAAGCATTAGACAGAGAAAATCATACAACGATACTGAAAGATATGATTGAGCAGGCAGAACTCAAAGATAAGCATAAACACTTATTACAATTAGAAAAATCAACCATAGAAGAACGCATAGATACCGCTGTCCCACAAGAGAATGACGGTATTTTTTAATTTCTTCAAAATATCTGCAACAAAACATCAACTTGTGTACAGATATGGTACGAGAAAAGGAAATCTAACTTTTTTTGAAAATAGGTCATCAAATCAAGGTTTCCATTCCCTATATGGAGTGAAAGAAGAAAAGTTTTGAAAAAATGTCGGAAATTCAAGATGAGTGGACAGTGTTATGTGAAAGAAGACAAAGTATCTTCAATTTGTATTCAAACAGGTATTAGCAGTTGAGTGTTGATGTGAAAAGAAGAAAATATTTTCATTCTCAACTTAACATTTGGTAGTTGTCGTTCCCTATATGGAGCAAACAAAATCTTTCATTTCATAGTTGGCAGTAACGGTATTGCATAGGTAGTTAGGGTGTGAAAAGAAATCTTTTCATCATCAACTTAGCAGAATGACAATTTCTTTCCCTATATGGTACAAGAAAAGAAAAAAGTTTTGAATATTGGTTACGCTTTTACTCTTTTCCAACGCGATATATAGGAAAGATGATTTTCTTCTTTCAATCGCTCTTTGACAACTGAATAAAGCAATTCAATACCTTTGACAGACAGCGAGCCGTTGAAACAGATACGCCATGACCTTTCTCCTGCAAAAGTGAGCGACAACCTATCTGTGTTCTTGTAAAAGATTTGTCCTCTTTTATCGCCATGACCTGTGCTGTCAGATAATGATACTCCCGTACAGCCACAGCTTGAGCGTTAAAAGCGTCGCACGCAATGGGTACGGCTACATAAGAACTATGCAGAGGTGGAAGTCCTGTGGGCTATGACAAAAGCCGTTGAATTGCTTAGAAAGATTTTACAGAAAGGGGGTATGTGTTATTGATAATGCTGTAAAAACAATTCAAAAGAAAAATAACAAGTGTGGCATTGGCAACAGAGGAAAGACAAAGATTGTTGTAAAAGAGCATTTCTCCGAAAAGGGAAAGACAATGGAAGAACTTCTAACTGATGTCATGTTGGAAAAAGCAAAGCAGACAATCGCATAAAATCGGTGCAGTTGTAAGAAATAGATTGAATGACAAAAAGTACCCGTGTTATACTTTACTTGCAAGCAGGTATTGTAAACACGGGTTAGTTATAAAGGAGGATAACTGACAATGAAACAACAGATTTACAATACTGCACTTTATCTTAGGTTAAGCCGAGATGATGAATTACAGGGCGAAAGTTCCAGCATTACCACACAAAGAAGTATGTTGCGTCTATATGCAAAAGAACATCATTTGAATGTGATTGATGAATATATTGATGACGGCTGGTCGGGAACAAATTTTGTTGAGGTAAGATAACGATACCTTTTTTGCAGAGGGTGTTATCTTACCTCTTTTTGATGTATGTTAGATAGCATAACTCTTTACGTCGGCTCCTATCTGTCTGAAATAGGAGATACTTTCAGTAGGCTTGTCGCCTGTATCAACTCTGCCGACAAAGCTATAAAAGATTTCGATTTTGCGGGTGTTCGTTTCCTTATCCAGTTCGTGAATAAGAATACGGTCAATAAATTCATGGACGTTTTCGTAGGTCAGTTCTTCAATCGCTGTGTATCTGCGTACCAGTGCGACAAACCTTTTTACGTCCGCGCTGCGCTCGGTGGCGTTGTCGATTTCCTGTGACAGCTCCGCAATCCTCCGGGTCAGCGTCTTTTTTTCTTCATCATAGCCGGAAGTCAGAAAAGCAAATTGTTCATCTGAAAGTTTCCCTAAAGCGTTGTCCTCGTAGAGCTTGCGGAATAAGATGTTCAGCTCGTTAATACGGTTCTGCGCCTTGTCAAGTTCTTTCCGCTGCTGTGTCAGCGTCTTTTGTACTGCCTTTGCGCTGCACTCGTTGGCGGTTTCGATAAACTCCTGTTCATGCTCTTTCACATAAGACGTTACTCGCTGCAAGTCTGCAAGGACAAGTTCTTTCAATACGCTTTTGCGGATATAATGCGTAGTGCAGAGCATATCATTTCTTGCCCGGTTGCGGTAGTTGCCGCAAGTGTAGGCGTGTTTCCGTTCAAGCGTCCCGGCTCCGCGTACTGCATACATTTTGTAGCCGCAGTCCCCACAAAAGAGCAGCCCGGAAAACAGGTCAATTTCATCAACCTTTGTCGGGCGTTGCCGGGTGGCAATCCGCTTCTGTGCAAGTTCAAAGGTTTCTTCATCAATCAAAGGTTCGTGAGTGTTGGGGAAGAAATACCTTTTTTCCTCCGGGTTCTTTTTCGTCTTTTTCGACTTATAAGATACCTTGTAGGTTTTCCCGGTTATGGTATGCCCTAAATACTCTTTCCTTGTCAGAATGTCGTACAGTGTCTTATCCGGCCAGTTGTACCATGCGTTGAGCTGTGGGCGGGGGTGGCGTTTGCTCCCTGTCCTGCGGTAGCGCAGTTCCCCGACGGTCAATATCTCATTGTCCCGCAGCCAGTTCTGGATTTCACACATACGGTCGCCCCGTACATACATTGCAAAAATCTGTTTTACGACGTGTGCCGTTTCCGGGTCGGGTATCAGATGATTGCGGTTATCCGGGTCGATAAGGTAGCCGTAAGGAGCTTCGCCGTTGACGCGCTCGCCTTTCTGTGCCTTTGCCTGTTTGACAGCCCGGATTTTCTTTGAGGTGTCGCGGGCGTAAAACTCGTTGAACCAGTTCCGCAGAGGGGTAAACTCGTTATCTTCCCTCGCTGTGTCTACACCGTCGTTAATGGCAATGTAGCGCACTTCGTATTCGGGGAAAACAATCTCTATCAGTTCGCCGGTTTTCAGATAATTACGTCCCAGACGGGAAAGGTCTTTTGTTATGACGGTCGCCACGTTCCCGGCTTCAACCTCATGCAGCATGGCTTGAAGCCCCTCACGCTCAAAGCTCACGCCGGAAAATCCGTCGTCTACAAAAAAGCGTGTGTTGAAAAAGTGGTGTTCGTCAGCATACTTTTGTAAAATCAGTTTTTGGTTCTGTATGCTTTCGCTTTCCCCGGCTTGCATATCTTCCTGGCTCAATCTGCAATATAAAGCGGTAATCTTGTCTGTCTGTAACATTTTGTCCTCCTTTCCGACGACAGACAAGCATGGTATTTGTACTGTCTATATTATACCACATACCGCTGCCTGTGTCATGTATAAAATGTGAAGAAACGCCCTATTTCCGGGCGTTTGCGGGGTTCAGCTCCATGTCCTTGCGAATGAGCTTCTTTATCTTTTTATCCAGTGTGTCCGTTGCGCGTTCACTTGCGGACGAACATACAAGGTAAGTAACTTTTCCGATTTTATGCTCCGTTGTGGTAACGGGCGTCTGGTTTTGCGTCAAAGAAAATCCCCCTTTCTTTCGCAAACATATAATACAGTCTATGAATAGCAGCAAGTCCACTATTCAAGAAAACAAAGGCTTTAATCGGACGGTTATTAGCATAACCTCATGGGAATTTCACCCCGGCATGGTTCTCATGCAGCCCTACCCATTGCCTGCGACGCTCTTAACGCTCGGACTGTGGCTGTAAGGAAGTATCATTGTATATTTTGCGTGTCGTCGCCCGCAAGCCGCTACACTTGCTTTCCGGCGCGGTGTTGGTCGCTCGGCTGTCCGGGCGGGGATAACCTCACCCGGATAGCGTCATGGCGCACCCACCGTATGGCTCGGCGCAAAAGGAACGTATCCGATTTGCCCTATGCTGCGCCGCCGTTATCTTGCGCCGCTTTCTTTGTCAAGGTTCAGAATGGCTTTGCTGCCGCGTCAGCAGCGGAACGGAAAAGGGGGAGAGAGAAAGCGTCCCGCCGCTGCGGTTTATTCCTCTGCCTTAAAGGTGAGGACAGCCATCATCAGTTTTGCTTGCAGCCGTTCCCGAATGTCGTGGTCTACGCCAAAATAGACGTTCCCGCGCTCGTCGTACAGCTTCCGCATGGAGAGGCGGGCTATGTAGCCGCTGAAATGCTGCAAGACAATCTTCATAGCGTCCGGGTCGCCCTTTGTCGCTGCCAAAATGACAGGATAGGGAACAAGGGCTTTTTCCGGGTAGCCGGGTTCGTTACCATTCGTCCCATTCATCAGCATTTTCCTCCAGATATTTTTTTAGCAGCTCAAAAGAGCTTGTCCGCCTGTACTGTATCGTGCTTCTCGACGTATCGAACAGCTCCGCAATCTCGGTGTCGTTCATTCCCTCGAAATAGTACAGGAGTACGGCTTTGCGCTTTTCTTCCGGCAAAGTACGGATTGCTTCAAGAAGCAGCTTCGGCGTGATTTTCTTCCCGGCTCTTTCAAAGGCGATTTCCCCTTTGAAATATTCATCAAAGGTATGAAGCTGCCGCGCTTCTTCTAAGGTCAAGTCGGAAAAGGTAATCTCCCTTGCCTTATGCCTGTGCAGCTCTTTGTGAGCGTCACACGCTTCATTGTGCAGTACCGTATTACAAAACTTCTGGAAAGCGCACTGTTTTATAAACTCCCTGCGATTAGGTTCCACATTCTCACCCCCTTTCTCGTTGGAAAGTTGGTGGTGCTTCCCCCTTTTCGCGGGGCAATACTGCCTTTTGAAAAAAACGCCGAAGATTTTCGGATTTTTTTCAAAAAATTTTTTGAGCAGCAAAATACGCCTGTCCGAAAAGCCCGGACAGACGTATAGGTATTGTAAGCGGTATTCAGATGATTAGACAGTTCATATTGATAGACGTAGTTTTCCCCGGCGGTGGTCGGGCTTTTTTTGATGTGTCAATGACCGTCGGATTTTGTCGATATGGTATGTGCTTCATGGCGGCTACCTCCTTTTAGCCGCCGCTTTTAACAGTGATACCGCGTCATTTCATTAGAAGATAAAAAGAAACGGCGGCTTTGGTTTTTCAAAGCTGCTGCGGAAATCAAAGAACGACAAGCAACAGTTCTGATTTTGCTCCAATATGGTTATTGGGGGCACAAATTAAATCAAAAAAGAGCCGATAACAGCAGTATTTCAAACTGCATATTATCGGCTCTGCGTCTGTGCGTCTGGCTCTTTTAATTAAATTATTTTTGTTGTTTTTTGGCTTTATTATATGTATTAGCTAACTGTCCACAAGCTGCTTTAATCTCTCTACCATGAGAAACTCTCATGGTAACTTCAAGTCCTGTTTGCTCTAATTGATGTTTGAACGCAACCATTTCTTGTTTTTGTGGTGCTCTAATTTTTGAATTACTCGTCGGGTTGTATTGCAGCACGTTAATCATAACATTTTTGCCCTTAAACCATTTTGCAAGTTGCCTTATATCTGAGGAACGGTCATTTATACCTGGTAAAAGCAAATACGCAAATACCACTTTTCGATTATGCCTTTGTGAATAGGACAATGCTTGCTTAACAACATCTTCAATAGCGTACATGTGCATATGAGGAATGATGCAGTTTCTCGCAGCCTGTGTTGCTGCATGTAAAGATATTGTCAACTGAATTTTTAGATGTTCTTCGCGCAATTTTTTTAATTGATTAACTGGACCAACTGTTGATACGGTAATGCCGTCGGTTGGAAAGTTAAGTCCATTTCTATCTCGAAGAATATGGATTGCTGCAATCAAGTTGTCGTAATTGAATAAAGGTTCTCCCATTCCCATAAAAACGATACGATTTACTTTTTGACGTATCAATATGACCTGTTGCACAATTTCAGATGGTGTTAGATTACGAACGAAACCATTGCGTCCGGACTCACAAAAAATACAGCCAACAGAACAACCAACTTGCGTACTTACGCAAACAGTCCCACCATCTCGCCGTTTAATAAAAACCGTTTCGATATACCTGTTGTCTTTCAATTCATAAACATACTTTTCAGTATCGCTACTTTTATAGACTTTTTTTGTTGATATTGATAGATTTTTTTTGTGAAATGGCTGTTTATACAATTCCGCATATAAGGCTCTTGCTTTATCCTCTCCAATTACTTCCGACATTTCTTTGTAAGTAAATCCGTATGGGTCATTCAATATTTCCGTAAGTGTACTTTTAGGTAAGTGTTTCATTTAATATCCTTCCTTTTGTTTTTCAGAGTTTTTGATTATGATTTCTAATTTTTCAACATCAATGATATGTGTTAATTTACATTTAGGGCAGAAAAGAGGAAAATTTCTTAATACCGTATTATAAAATACTTGAACCCTCGTCTTTCCGTTACAAATTGGACATTTTATCCAATATTTTTCAAGCATAATATTTCTCCTTTTGTGCAAAAAAATACAGGTCAATTCTCAACATGAGCATTGACCTGCATTTATACATATAACACTACAACAAAATTAAGGCATAGTTTTTATACTATGTCTATACATCGTTAGTTTTGTTGTATAGCATACGCAAAATAAGCATGACAAAAAAGCCCATATTGAAAATGGGAAAAATCTTTTTTGATTTCAATGCTTATCGAATACGCATGCTATGTAACATAAACATTTCCCCCTTTTAATAATACTATACAAAAAAAGCGGCTAATTGTCAACATATACATATGAATTATTTTGGCTAACTGATTGAATTGTGTAGACATATCCAAGAAGAAAGGGGAACAGTAAAATGTAACAGGGTGAATAACTATGGCAAAAAGACCAGTACCGAAATACGATTTCAAGGCTTTTGGGGCAGCGATAAAGGCGGCGCGGACAGGGCGCAAGGAGAGCCGCAAGAAAGTGAGCGACGAAATGTTTATCTCGCCGCGCTACCTTGCGAACATTGAGAACAAGGGGCAGCACCCAAGTTTACAGATTTTCTTTGAGCTTATGCTCCGCTACAATATATCCGTAGACCAGTTTCTTTTGGAAACGCCGCCAGAGAAGAACACGCAGCGGCGGCAGCTTGACGCGCTTCTTGACGGTATGAGCGATACAGGCATACGGATTGTGAGCGCAACGGCAAAGGAGATAGCGGAAGTCGAAACAGAGGGCAGATAAGAAGTGTCCGTCAGAATTGAATAAGGTTTAGAGAGCGTTGTAATCTTTTTTTGAGGATTGCAGCGTTTTTCTTTTGCGGAAGTTTGGCAAAACCGGGCATAGCTCCGTAGTAAGGCATAAGGGATAAAAACATTCGTAGCAAGCATAGGAAGCGGGTACCCACTTCCGTATTTTCCCCTCCCGCGCTGCGGCGCGTCGGTTGAAAATTGCTTGTTGGGAAGTGTCCCAAACCCTCGGAACGGAAAGGAAAGGAGCGAATACATGAACGGACGCAAAAGAACGGTGCAAATCAAATTCAGAGTGACGGAAGCGGAACGGGATTTAATACTGGAAAAAATGAAGCTCGTACCCACCCGGAACATGGCGGCATATCTGCGGAAGATTGCCATTGACGGGTATATCATTCAGATAGACCATGCCGATATAAAGGCAATGACCGCAGAGATACAGAAAATCGGTGTCAACGTCAACCAGATAGCACGCCGCGTAAACGCGACGGGGAACGCATACCAAGAGGACATAGAGGAAATAAAGGGGGTGCTTGCGGAGATATGGCGGTTACAAAGATTAAGCCTATTAAAAGCACTCTAAGCAAAGCCCTTGACTATATCGAAAACCCGGACAAGACGGACGGAAAAATGCTTGTGTCCTCTTTCGGCTGCTCCTATGAAACGGCAGATATTGAATTTGAATATACCTTGTCCCAAGCACTCCAAAAGGGGAACAATTTAGCCTTTCATCTGATACAGTCCTTTGAGCCGGGGGAAGTCGATTATCAGAAAGCCCATGAAATCGGAAAGCAGCTTGCCGACGCGGTAACAAAGGGGCAGCATGAATATGTACTCACGACGCACATTGACAAAGGACACGTCCACAATCACATTATTTTCTGCGCCGTAAATTTCGTAGACCACCGCAAATATAATTCCAACAAAAGGAGCTATTACGGCATACGGAACATGAGCGACAAGCTGTGTCGGGAAAATGGCTTGTCCGTCGTCGTTCCCGGCAAGGGCAGCAAGGGAAAGAGCTATGCGGAGTACCAGGCAGAAAAGACGGGTACAAGTTGGAAAGGCAAGCTAAAGATTGCCGTTGACGCGCTTATCCCCCAAGTTTCCAGTTTTGAGGAATTGTTGCAGCGGTTACAGGCGGCGGGCTATGAGATAAAGCCGGGGAAATATGTGTCATGCCGCGCCCCCGGACAGGAACGCTTCACCCGTCTTAAAACCCTCGGCGCGGATTATACAGAGGAAGCCATAAGGGAACGGATAGCGGGCAGACGGGCAAAGGCGGCGAAAGCCCCCAGAGAGCAGCGCGGCGTTTCGCTGCTTATCGACATTGAGAACAGTATCAAGGCGGCGCAGAGTAAGGGCTATGAACAGTGGGCGAAAATCCACAATCTGAAACAGGCAGCAAAGACCATGAATTTCTTGACGGAACATAAGATTGAACAGTACGCGGATTTAGTCAGCCGGATTGAAGAAATGGCAGCGGAAAGCGGACAGGCGGCAGACGCATTGAAGGACGCGGAAAAGCGGCTTGCGGACATGGCGGTGCTTATCAAGAATGTTTCCACCTACCAAAAGACAAAGCCCGTCTATGACGCATACCGCAAGGCAAGGAACAGGGAGAAGTACCGCGCCGGACAGGAACAGGCGATTATCCTACATGAAGCCGCCGCAAGGTCGCTGAAAGCGGCGGGCATTGCAAAGCTCCCGAACCTTGCCGCGCTGCAATCGGAATATGAAGCCCTCCAAGCGCAGAAAGAAGCCCTTTATGCCGACTATGGGAAGCTGAAAAAGAAAGTCCGGGAATACGATATTATCAAGCAGAACATTGACAGCATTTTACAGGCAGACAGGCAGCCGGAACGGGAAAAGGGAACAGAGCGCGGATAAGGATAGCAAAATCCCCGCCGCTGTGCTATGATAGGGCTATCAAAAAGCAGAGGAGCGTTGAGCATGGAAAACCAGAAAATGCCGGAATATGAAACCATACGCGCCGCCGTTGCCGGGGAAAAATGGGCGGTGGAGAAAGTCGTGGAGTGCTACAAGGACGAAATCGACAGGCTATCGACGGTAGCGGTCAGACAGCCGGACGGAAGCACGAAACAGGAAATCAACGAAGATATGCGCCAGTCCATCACAAAGAAGCTGATAGAAGCCCTCCCGCAGTTCCCGCTTGAAGAAATGGAAAAGGGAAATGTCAGATAGGCAAAAAAAGAACAGGGCGCGGAAGCCAGTATATGACTTCCGCGCCCTGTCTTTTTATGGGTGCTGTTTTCGTGAATGTTACGCAGTAGAACGCCATTTTTGGGGGTAAAGGTATAAAGTATCGCCTATCCGATTTTCACGCCCGGAAAGCCCTGTAAATCAAGGGATTTTCCGCGCCTACTGCGTAACAGGGGCGCGTCTTTTCCTCATGCGCTCGGCGGCTTGTCTGCGGGTGATACGTTTCCGGCAGACGGGGCAGTATTTGACACTGTTAGAGGTTGACGCAAAGAACGCGCCGCACTCGGTACATTTCTTCTTATCCCCTGTCTGGTAAAGCTCCGCATAAAGCAGCCTGTCGGCGGGAAGCACCGCAACCCGGAACCACTTGCAGAGAAGCGAATAGGAAATGAGCTGCGGACATACGCACTCGTCCCCGTCGTCCAGTAAGATACAGTTCCCGTTATCATAATTGCAGCACGTCCGGCGCACAAGGGCGTTGACTTTCCGGCTCTGGGGCGGCGTCAGCCGCTTAACCCCGTTCATACTTCATCAGCGGCGTAAATGGGAAGCTCTGCAAATTCCGCTTCGGTCAAAGCGTCCACTTTGGAAAGGGTGCGCTTTGCAAGCTCCCGCATATCCGCGTCCATGTAGGGCAGCGCGGCGTTGACATTCTCAATCAAAGCCCGCTTGCCGCCCTCGTTGTAAATGCTCAAAAGGTTTGTTTCTTCAACAGTCAGTCTAATCATGCTCATACCTCCATATCGTGATTTTTTGTTTTTGCCGCCGCCTTTTTCGGGGCGGTCTTTGCCTTGTCTGCTTTAAGCTGCGCCCGGATAGAGGGGCGGGGCTTCCTTATCTCCCTGTCCCGGTTCTCCCCCTTGTCAATCAGCGCATACGTCCCATGTCTGCCCTCGATTTTGGAAAAGGAAAGGGTCTTGTAGGGCAGCATGGAGAAAAGGCGGTCAGTGTCCTTTGTGGCTGCAAGCCGCATGAACGCCGGGGAAAGCTCTGCCATGAAATGGGTCTTGTTCGGGCTGTTCGGCTCGTAATGCCGCTTCATTTCCCGCACAATGCGCCGCGCTTCCGTTTCAATCAGCCCGTCCCGCAAAGCGGCAATATGCGCCTTGAAATCCCCCGGCGAAAGCTGCTCCCGGCTGCGCCGTTCTTCCTGTAAGAGCGATTGCAGCGCGTCCGGGTCGTTGGGTACGGCTTCAAAGCGTTCAAATTTCCCAAGCTGCGGGTCTGGGGTTCCGTCAAAATATCTCCCGGCTTCCTGTACCCTTTCCCCATGCTCATAAATCAGCTTCACCGTATCGGCGGGCAGCTCCTTTTCCTTGACGCGCTCATAATGTTTAGAGTAGTCCAGTTCGTACAGATTGCCCTTGATTTTCCCGCGCTCCTTTCCCGTCAGCTCGATTGCATAGGCAAGAACGCGGTCGCTTGTCTGCTCCATGTAGAAACGCCATGTGTTGTGGGGCGCGGTGTCTTTGAGGAAAACGTCGCGCTCCCGGAAACAGTGCGTCCCGGACGGGCGGCAGAACCACAAAAGTGTTTTGTCCTCCCTGTGGGGGCTTGCCGCCGCCTTTGCGATAATCTCTTTGTCAATGTCTAAGTCGCTCTGGTAAAAGCCTGTGTTCTGCTTCATAATCGCTTCAAGGGAAGCAAACAAATCCATGTTTTCAAATTTGCTCTGTTCCGGCATGGGTCAGCTCCTTTCCAAGTCCTGTGACTTCTGCTTTGCGTTTTTCTTCTGTGCCTTTTCCTTGTCGGCTCTAAGCTGCGCCCGGATAGAGGGTTTCTTTTCCGGCTTCGCTCCCTTGCCGCGCTCCTTGTCGGCTTTGACAGCGTTAGCCAGGTCAACAAGGGAAATCTGCTCGCCCGCCTTTACCTTTGCTTCCAGTTCGTCAACGGTGGGGGTGTTGTTGATGATACCGTCAATCATGTTCCCGTTCTGCTCTGTGGTCTGCTCGGCGGTTTTCAAGGGATTGTCCCGCTGCGCCTGTTCTGCGGCAACGGCAAACGCCCGCGTCCCATTCCCCATAATCAGATACTTTCCGTCGTCCGACTGGTGGTGAAAGCCATATCCGGCGGCTTCTATCTGCTCCCGGCTCATGGCGGTCACATGGAAAGTCCCCCTCGGTGTCTTGACAGTTTCGCCCGTTTCCAAGTCGTCCGGGGTAAGCTGCTTTTGCTCCTGTAAAAACTCCGGCACTTCCCGAAAACCTACACTGTCAACGAAATGCGCCGCGTCCTGTCCGTCCTGATGAAGCACTACCACGTCGGAAACGGAAAGGCTGTGTCCCTTAAAATCTTTGGGGTGGTCGATATTGAAACAGGTGTAAATATCTTCAAGGGAAGTTTCCGGCGCAAGGGGCGCGGAATAGACAAGCTCATAGTTCGCCCTGTCAACCACATTTCCCGCCGCCTGCAGGCGGTCGTATGGCTCAAAGCGGAAATCCCTTGTTTCGTCCCCGCCCTTTATCTGGTAAATGGAAAAGGTGTCTTTGTCCTGTCCGGCGGTCTGCGCCGTTTCCTGTGCCTTTGCGTAAAGCTGCTTCACGTCGCCCTCGGTCAGCTCGCCGCTTTTGAGCTGCCCCATAAGCTCGCGGCATTTCTCCGGCGTTCCCGTATAAAGCACGTCGCCCATTTTCGCCCGCCCGTTCTCCTGTGTCACATAGGCTTGCAAGAGGTAGCTGTTTTCCCGGCTGTCGCTGTAAGGGTTCCGGCGCACTCTGTAAATCGTTTCCGGGGTAAAGGCTTCTTTCGGGGCTGCGCCCGCTTTTTCCTGTGCGCCGGATTTTCCCGGTGCGGCTGCTTCCGGATCCGGCTTCTCCGGCGCGGCTTCCTGTCCCTCTCTGGTGGGCTGCTCCTGTCCGGCGGTCTGCTCCTTGTCCTGTGCCTTTTGCAGCTCCGCTAAGTTCTCGTCTATGGAATTGATAATCTCGGCGGCTGCGCTGCGTATCGTTTCAAGGGAGCTTTTCAGCTCGGACAGCTCCCGCCCGCTGCTCCACCCGGCGACATAGCCGAAAGAGTAGTCCGACGTGTCAAGCCCGTAATGTTGGCAGACAGTATAGGCGACGCTTTCCGCTTCGACTTCGCGGGTGCGGCGGTCAACGTGGGGCTGCTGCTCGTCCTTTGGCGCGTTGAGGTCAATGTCGTGCAGCTTCGCATGGGCGATTTCGTGAATAGCGGTCTTTAAGGTCTGTAATTCGCTCATGCCCTCGTTGATAGCAATGCGCTTGTCCTCCAAGTGGTAGTAGCCATGAGAGCCGCCCTCGATATTCTCAAAGGCGATAGGAACGGGGGAAGTCTTTTCAAGGGCTGCGAAAAAATCCTTGTAGCGGTCAACGTCGCCTGTCAGCTCGTCAACCGCAATGTCCGGCAGCTCCTTTCCCTCGGTCTGGGAAACGTCAAAGACGGATACCACCTTGTAGGCGGGTATGGTGACTTCCTTTTCCTCGGTGACGGGCTTCCCGTCCTTGCCGATAACGGGCTTCTGCGTGTGCGGGTCGATTTTCTGCATTTCCTGTTTGATTTTATAGGGTGACGGAGCAATGATTTTAATTCCCTTTTGCCCTTTCATCACGTTTCGTTCAAAGTTGTTCTTCCAAGCGGAAAAGCCCGCCACAAGGGAAGCGTCCGGCTTCTGCATGGCGATAAGGACGGTGTTTCGGAAGCTGTAATTATGGAATTTTGACATGACTTTCAGATATTCCCGGTAACGCTCGCTGTCAAAGAGTTCCGCAATACCCTGTTCCAGACGGTCGGTAATCTCTTTGAGCTTTTCGGCGGGCTTCTCGCTCGTCAGCACGATAGGGATAACCGGGCGCGGCTCCTGTGGCTGCTCTGCGGTCTGCGCCGTTCTCTGCCCCGGCGCGGCTGCGTCCATTTCTACCTTTGACGGGTCGGGTCTTTCCGGCTGCGGGGGCTGCGGCGTTACCCGGTATTCCTCCGGCACGTCGCGCCCGTCGTACCATTCTGTAAAGGTGTTGCGGTTGTTGTAGATATAGCCCTTTTCGGTAAACATACCGTCGTCGTTAATGGAAGCGTCCCGCCCGTATTCCTCATACATGAAATACTTTTTCGCTTCTTCGGGAAGTTCCGGTTCTTCCAGTTCATCAACCAGATAACGCCCGTATTCTTCTTCATTGTGGACGGACGGATAAATCCAGTAGCAGTCAAGGTTCTGTGCAAGGTTGATAATGTCCTGTAAGCTGTCGGCATGGTCGCCGTATTCAATGGCTGCAATGAATTTCTCCCGGTCGTCGTCAAACTGCATTTCCAAGAGCTTCCCTAAATAGTTCAGCTCGTCGGGGTGGGAATACTCGCTTAAATGCTCCGTCAAGCCGGGGATAGTGGATTGAAATTCTGTGAAATGCCATTCCTCATAGTGCTTGAAGTCAATCCCGATACGGTCAAAGACTTCTTTCAGATGTTCGGCAGTCGTGGGGAATGTCACCCATTCGCCCGCGGGTCTGCCCTCGGTGTACTTCCCAAGATTGGAAAGATAGCCGCTTAAAATCGGTTCTGCCATTTGTTCGCTCCTTTCTTTTTCAATCATGCGGTGCATAAGCTCAAAATCCTCAATGCTCATGCTCCCGTCAAATACATAGGGGTTAAAATCCTCCCCGTCCCGGTAGGGCTTTTCGGAAAAGGGAAGCCCCGCTTCATGGGCGGCTGCCCTCGCTTCCTCGATAACCTCCGGGGGAAGCCTGTCGTCATGCGCTCCGATAAAACCGTCAATGTCGTTCATGCTGTTTTCGTAGTGGTAACGCACTCCGGCGGTCAGCTCGTCAAGGCTCATGTCCTCGCCTAAATGCCCGCAATAGTAGCCGTTTAAGATAACGGCGGCGGGGTCAATGCTTTTTATTTCCTCTAACCGGCTCCTGTCCTCCGGGTAGAGCGTATCGTCCATATCAAGATGAAAATATTCCGCGTTCCATGAACGCCCCTGTTTCCAGAACGCCACCCATGCGATACCGTCCCTAAGCTCGTCTTGATAGTCCTTTACGGTGTCCCGTAAACTTGCCATAGTGAAAAACCTCCTTTCTCTGCGGCAGCGTCATAAGCTGCATTTTTTGGCTGCATGGTCTACTACGGGTACGCCCGCATTTCTGCCAAATATTTTTGAAAATTTTTAGAGGGTGAAGCCCTCCGCAAAAGAGGGTTTGGGAAACTTCCCAACAAGCAAAATCCCCGTCCGGCGCGTCAGCGTCGCAACGGGGATTTACGGAAGTGGGTACCCGCTTCCTATGCTTGCTATTCAAGTTTTTAGTTCTTCTGCACTTCGATACGGTAGTTGACGTATTTCCCGCCAGTGTCAGCCAGAACGATAGTTCCGTCGTAGGTCTTGCCTGTTTTCGGGGAGTAGAGCTTCTTCACATTCGCCTTGCCGGATTTAAGGAGCGCGGCGGCAATCTTCGCGGAAAAAGCGGTCTTGCGTTCCTCGAAAAAGCGGTCATTCTTCCACATGACAAAGGCACATTCTTTGTTGCTGCAATAATAGTTTTTCTTCCCCTCATGGACGGGGGAACCGCAACGGGGGCATTTGCCGACAGAGGGCTTTTCCTCCCGGAACAAATCCTTTTTCCCGTCCAGTGCTGCGGCGTGTGTCTGCACAAGCTCCCGCGCCATAGCTTCAATGCCGGACAGAAATTCGCCGGGGTCTGCGGCTCCCTTTGCTATCTGCGTCAGATTGTTTTCCCATTCTGCGGTAAGCTGTGGGGAAGTGAGTATATCCGGCAGAATACAGATAAGGCTGTTCCCGTTTTTGGTAGGGATAAGCTGCTTCCCCTTGCGCTCCGCAAAGCCGCCCTTTACCAGTTTTTCAATGACGGCGGCGCGGGTGGCGGGAGTGCCAAGCCCCCGGCGTTCCGCGTCCGGGTCGGTGTCCCCGTTCCCGGCGCGTTCCATAGCCGACAAAAGGCTTGCTTCGCTGTGGGGCTTCGGCGGCGTTGTGGTATGCTCCGTTACTTTTGCGGCGGGGTTAGGAAAGCCCTGTCCCTCGGAAAGCTTCGGCAGCGTCACGTCTGCATTTTCCCCGTCCTCCGCTTCGGGCTTATCTTTCAGCGTCGCCCGGTATCTGCGTTGAAGCTCTTTCCAACCCTCCGCAAGTACGGTCTTTCCCCTTGCGGTGAAGTCTGTCCCGGCGCATGAGAAAACCGCCGTAACCGCTTCATAAATATGCGGCTCGGCGGTGGCAAAAAGCAGACGCGCCCCCGCAAGGGTAAGGATATTCTTCTCGCTTTCCGGCAGCGCGTCCGGGTCAGCCTTTGCAAGCTCCATAGTGGGAATGATTGCGTGGTGGTCTGATACTTTTTTACTGTCTAATACCTTTACAACCTCCGGCGTGAAGTCCGCGCCCGCCATAAAGGGGAGTTTTTCGCAAAGCAGCGCGATAATGCCCGCTGCGGTGCCGCCCATGTCGTCAGTAAGAAAGCTGCTGTCCGTCCTCGGATAAGTAAGGAGCCGCTTTTCATAAAGGGATTGTGCAAGGTCAAGGGTCTGCTTCGCGGTGTAGCCGAAAATGCGGTTCGCTTCCCGCTGCAAAGAGGTAAGGTCAAAGAGCTTCGGCGGGGCTGCGGTTTTCTTCTCTCTGGTGAGGGAAACGCATACCGCCGTTTCCGCTTCGCAAGCCCCTTTCAGCGCGTCGGCTTCTGCCTTGTCGGAAATCCTCCCGCTTGCCGCTTCCGCGCCGGATAAATCAAGGCGCACATGATAATATTTTTCTTTCTGGAAATGGGAGATAGCCGCGTCCCGGTCGGTGAGCATTTTTAAGGTCGGGGTCTGGACGCGCCCCACGTTCAAGGTCTTTCCATACAGGCAGGAGAAAAGCCGGGTGGCGTTAATGCCGATAAGCCAGTCAGCCTTTGCGCGGCAGAGGGCAGACGCAAAGAGCGCGTCGTATTCCTGCCCGTCTTTGAGGGAAGCAAAGCCCGCCTTGATTGCCCCGTCCTCCATTGAGGAAATCCACAAGCGGCGCATGGGCTTCTTGCAGCCCGCCGCTTCGTAGACAAAGCGGAAAATCAATTCTCCCTCGCGCCCCGCGTCACACGCATTTACCACTTCGGAAACGTCGGCGCGGTGCATAAGCTCTTTTAGGGTTTTGAATTGCTTCCCCTTGTCCGGGTCAACGGCGTACTGCCATTCCTCCGGCAGAATGGGTAAGCTCTCAAAACTCCATTTTTTATATTGCTCCCCGTAGGCGGCAGCTTCCGCAAGCTGTACCAAATGCCCGACGCACCATGAAATGAGGCAGCCGCCGCCCTCGATATATCCGTCTTTCTTTTCCTTAACGCCAAGCGCGGCGGCGATAGTCTGCGCCACGCTCGGCTTTTCTGCAATAATCAGTTTCATTTTCTGTTCTCCTTTCGGTTGTTTTAGGTTTGAAATTGGTTTATACTTTAAGCATTACTATAAGAAACAGGTGACAATATGAAATCAATACATACTTTCGATGTTTTTGCTCCTACTGATGAACAGGAAGAAGCAATGAATAAAAAACGTGGCGGGCATTACAGGCGCGGTAAAAACAAAGAAATGGATTACTTTATTGAGTGTGCTACTTCGCTATTTCCCAACAACCATTATTCAAGGTTCACACCTATATATGATACGACAAAAGAGTTTTATCAACTGATTACTTCTTCCGATACAACAGAAAGAGCTATACTAAATTGGATAGCTTCTAATCGTGCATGGAATTATTTGTTTGGCTTATTACGGCATTATTACAGAACAGGACACCATGACGATAATTATATCTTTCCAGAGTTCAAAATCGGGTCGGCTTATGTGGCTGATTATCTGCTCATAGGTAATAGTTCAGACGGTTATCAATTTGTCTTTGTGGAATTAGAAGCTCCCAACGGGCGGATAACAAAAGAAAAAGGTACTCGTTTCGGGGAAGTAATCAATAAAGGGATTGAACAGGTTAGGGATTGGCAAATGTATATTGCTGCAAATTGGAATGTAATTGTAGCAGAATTGGAAAAGCACTCATTCTCCAATACAAAGTTACCCAGACAATTATACAAATATTGCCCTTATCAAATCTACTATGCTGTGATAGCCGGACTCCGTAAAGATTTTGAGAATATTCGTGATAGAAAGCTCCAACTGCAAAATGAAAATAACATAACACTTTTGCATTACGAAAATCTCATAGATGTTGCAAACGAAAATTAAAAGTCCATTTTCAGCGTTCCGGCTCACTTGCCTTTTTCTCCTGTACCTGTTTCAGACAGTAGCCCACACAAGGGAGCTGCCCTTTGTACGGACAGGAAGCGCAAGCCGGGGAATGGGGAACGGGCGGCGCATTGTCACGCCGCCCGCCCGGTCTTTGTATCATCATCTTTTCAAAGGGATTGTCGGTAAACAGGGTCATGCTTCCTCGTCCTCCTGTTCTTCATCAGAAAGCCCGTCCCCCTCGTCCGGCTCGTCCTCGTCGTAGTCGTCAAAATCGAAATCTTCAAGGTCGGTGCCGCCCTTGACGTTTTGCTTCGGCTTCATAAACTTAAAATAATAGAACGCGCCCCCGCCGCCAAGAAGTGCCACGACAAGGAAAAGCACAAGCCCGCCCGCATTGCCTTTCTCTTTGGGCAGCTCCGGCGGTTCCTCGGTTTCCGGCTCTGCTTCCTTGCCGCTGCAAGCGGTCATGTTGTCCTTGCAGACGGGGCAGCTCACATTTACCTTTCCGGCTTCGCATTTTTCGGTGCAACTGCAAACGGCGGGCGGGGCTGCTTCGGTGCTTCCGTCCTCCATAAGTGCTAAGAGGTCGGCTTCGTCCACTTGATTAAGGAAATGTACGGTGTTCTCGCCCTCGTCGTCCCGGTCAATGAGGATATAAAAGTAATTGCCGTTTTTGGTCGTTACGGTGATAAGCTGCTTGTTGCCGCCGAAATCGTCTACAAGGGTCGCGTTCCCGTCCGGGGTAAGGGGTTCTTCCTTTTGGGGTTCCTCGTAGACAACGCCGCTGTCGTTGGTGTCGTCCTCTCCCTCCGGGGTCTGTGCAAAAGCGGTGACGGAAAAGCCGCCCGAAAGCATAAGGGCGGCGCAAAGTGCGGTCAGTGTTCTAAGGATTTTCTTATTCATTCTCGGTGTCCTCCATTTCTTCGGTGTCGTGGTCTGCGGGTTCTGCGGGGTAGCCCGGCGCGGCTTCCATGCCCGGAATACCGCCCCCGGAAAGCATAGCGGAAAGCTCATGCGGGGAAAGGCGCATGGAGCGCACAAGCTGTACGATTTGCAGGTTTTCCGCTTCGGTTTTCTGCGCTTCAAGCCCCCTTAATTTATTCTGGTACTCGGTGATTTTCTCGCGGGTCTTTGCAATCTCCTTGTCGATACGTTCAATTTTGTTCATAGCCATCAATAAATTTCTCCTTTCAGATTTTCATTTTTTTGTTGTCAGTTCCAATTCATTAAGCCGTAGCCCTTGATACAGGAGTAATTGACGGGGTAGCTCTTTATCTTGCAGGCGTCGCCGGAATTGCCCTCGACGGTATAGACGCGCTCCCCGTCCGTCCCGATAACAAGCCCTACATGGTCTGCGCTCCCGTCCCCGTCCCAGTCGAAAAAGATAGCGTCGCCGGGGGCGATATTCTCATAGCCCCTCGCGCCCCATTGCCCGCGTGACTGGAACCAGGGTACGCCCTGTGACTGGCACCCGGCAAAGCGCGGCTCGCTTTTCCCGGCTTGATTGTAGCACCATGAAACAAAACAGGCGCACCATTCCACGCGGCTGTTAAATCCGTACCAGCTCCAAAAGGGTCGCCCGCCTACGTTGCCGACTTGCCGCTTCGCAAGGTCTACAACGGCGGTGTTGCCGGGGCGTGTGCCGTTTACAAGCTGTACGCCGCTTAAATCCTCGGACGCGCCCATATCGGGGGAGCCGCCGCCGAAAATCAGCGGCTTGTTTCCGCTTGTTTCCAGATAGACGCGGTACATTTCAAGCTGCTGTGGCGTTAGAAGTTCCTCCGCAATCTCGGAAATGGGCTTGTTCGTCAGCTTCACGTTGAGGATATGGTACTCGTAGGGTACTTCCTCGCTGGTCGTTTCCCCTGTTTCCGGGTCTGTGCTTGTTTCTGTGCGGTAGCGGATTTCCGTTTCTTCCGTCAGCGTCAAAGTGTACTGCATGGCAAAGACGCGGTTTAGTTCTGCCTGTGCGCTCTGCGGGGTGTAGGTCTGTAAAAGGGCGGTGAGGTAGGACGCTAACTCATGGGGGTTATGCCCGATACTGTCAAGGTCATAGCGGTATTCGTCATAGCCGGGGTGGGTGCTTTCGATATTGTCAATCTGCTGCTGAAGCTCGTTTTCCTTTGCGGCGTAATTATTTTCCGTCGCCACAAGGTCGCTGTCCTCCGACGTGTAGGAAGTCCCAAGTATGCCGTTCATCAAGCCGGAGAACATGGAGCCGCAAGAGGAAAGCCCCGCCGATACCATGATGAATAAGAGCAGCGCGGCAACGGCGATACATACGCCCGCCGGGTGCCGCCCTACAAAAGCGATTGCCTTTTTTGTTTCCTCGGCGGTCTTTTTTGCCGCCTTGCGGGTGTTCTCTGCGGCTTTCTGCGCCGTTTTTGCGCCGCCTTTCCTTGCCGACTTTGCATACTGCCGCTTGATTTGCTGCTTCTGCATGAAGCGGGAAAGGGGATTGCCCGCAATCTGCGGATTGTCATGTAGGGATTTATGGTACTGGAAATCCACATTCGCCTTGAACGCCGCTTTCTCTGCCTTTGCCGCCGCCCGGTAGGGTTTGAGCTTGTGGCTGCGGTAGCCCTCCTTGACTTTCCGCGTCCCGTACTTTGCGCCGCGCTCTGCCAGTTCTTCGGATTTGTGCGCCCCCTCAACGCCGGAATTGTCCTTTTCAACGGAATGTATCTTGTTGTGGACGAAAATACCCGCTTCCTGTGCGGGGCGGGATAGCGGGTTATTGTGGGGCTTATTCCTTCCTATGGGCTTTTCCTGTTCCTCAAAATGTAGGCGGGTCTTGCCTTTCCCGGTGGCTTCATCAAAGGTGCGCTCCCGTACAAGTTTCTTTTCTTTGGGGATAGCCGCCTTTGCCGCGTCCAGACGGTCGGCTGCTTTGTCCGATTTTCGGATATACCTTTCAAGCTCCGGCGTTGCCCGTTCCTCGTCGGTAAACTGCAAGCGGGAAGATTTTTCTTTTGCTGTGGCTTCTGCCTGTGCTTTCCTCGCCGCCTTTTTGCTCGCCTTTCTGGTACGCGCCCCGTCGATACGCTCCAAGACGCGCTCGGCTGCGGCGGTGTCCTGTTCCCGTTCTGCCCCCGGCGCATGGGGAAGCGGCGGCGCGGCGGCTGTGGGCGCGGGAGCTGCGCCGCCCGGTATGGTCTGCGCTGCCTGTTCCGGCGGCTGCGGTGCTTCGGTCTTTGCAAAGTCCGCGTCCCTTATCCGCTTGCTGATACGTTTCTTTTTCCCGGTGGCGGCGTTTACCTCGACAGCCCCCTCGCGGGTCATTTTCTGCGTGACTTTCTCACGCGCTCGATACTGTTTTATTTTTCTGTCCCTCCAATCCGCGCCCTTGCAAGGGCGCAATACTCGGCGTTTATCTCAATGCCTATATAATGCCTGTCAAGCTGCCTTGCGGCTGCTCCCGTCGTGCCGCTGCCGAAAAAGGGGTCAAGCACAACGCCGCCTTTCGGACAGCCCGCCTTGATACAGGTTTCGGCAAGTTTTGGCGGGAACGCGGCGAAATGCCCGCCCTTGTAGGGTACGGTATTGATAAGCCACACGTCCCGCCTGTTCCGCATGGTCGGCATGAGGGCTTCGTCGTAGTAGCTGCCGCTTCTCGCCCGGTTAAGCCCCTGTACTTTCCCCTGTCCGGGTACTTCGTCCGCATATTTCTGTCCCGCGCTGCGCCCGGTGCGGTACCGCGCCGCCGTTGTGGGGGCTAACGGCTCGGCTATGGCGGCTGCGTCATAGAAATATTTCTTTGACTTCGTAAGCAGAAAGATATGTTCATAGCAGCGGGTAGGGCGGTCTTTCACGCTCTCCGGCATGGGGTTTTCTTTCTGCCAGATAATGTCGCTCCGTAAATACCACCCGTCAGCGCGTAGGGCAAAAGCTAAAAGCCAAGGGATACCGATTAAGTCCTTTTGTTTGCAGCCGGAAACGCGGTTGTTTTTTGCAATCTGCTGTCCGTTTCTGCCTTTCGGGTTCTTCGGGTCTGCATGGTAGCCCTTGTTCCCTGTGCCGCAGTAGGTGTCCGCGATATTCAGCCAGAGCGTACCGTCAGAACGCAGTACCCGGCGCAGCTCGCGGAAAACCTCGGTCAGCCTGTCAATGTACTGCTCCGGCGTGTCCTCCCGCCCAATCTGCATATCAAGCCCATAATCCCTAAGCGCATAGTAGGGCGGGCTTGTGACGCAACAGTGTACGCTTTCCTCTGGAAGCTCCCGCAAGGCATAGAGCGCGTCCCGGTTGATGATGGTGTCAGTTTTCAGCCCGTTCATGCTTCGCCCACTTCCTCCGGCTTCGTCGTCATTACCCGGTAAAGCTCGGTGTCTTTCGGGAAGCGGTCTACAAAGGGCAGCACCACGTTCCCGTAGAAGATAAGCCCCTCGCCCGCTTCGGTGTGGGTGACATATTTCATCTGCTGCGGGGAGATGTTGAGCTGCTTCGCAAGGATAGCCCGGTCGCCCGCCGCCTGATTGAGCATGAGGACAAAATCAGAGTTTTCAAAGATATTCTCCACTTCGCGGGAAGCAAGCAAATCCTTGACATTCTGCGTAATGGCTGTGGGTATGCCGCCCCATTTTCTGAAACGCTTCCAGATTTCAACGGAATAGGCGGCGGTCTGTTCCTCTTTCAAGAGAAGATGAAATTCGTCCATAAAATACCGGGTGGATTTCCTTTCTGCCCGGTTGACGGTGACGCGGTTCCATACCTGGTCCTGCACAATGAGCATACCTAACTTTTTGAGCTGCTTCCCAAGCTGCTTGATGTCAAAGCAGACAAGGCGGTTGTTCAGCTCCACGTTGGTACGGTGGTTGAATACGTTAAGGCTCCCGGAAACATACAGCTCCAACGCCGCCGCAATACGCGCCGCTTCCGGCTCCGGCTGCTTCAAAAGCTCGTTGTAGAGGTCGCCCAAGATAGGCATTTTCTCCGGGTCGGGGTCTGCAAGGAAAGGGCGGTACACGTTCCTAACGGCGCGGTCAATGACGGTCTTATCGACGGGCTGCAAGCCCTCCTTGCCGCCTATGACAAGCTCGCAGAGGGAGAGGATAAAGTCGGATTTCAGCGCAAGGGGGCTGTCGTCCTCGCTGTAATTGAGGTTAATATCCATAGGGTTCACATACTGGGGCTTCCCGTCAATGCCCTTGCCCGTAGGCGATAACCGTATCACTTGCCCGTCAAGCCGCTGCACAAGGGAAAAATACTCTGCTTCCGGGTCGCAGATAATTATGTCGTCGTCGGTAATGAGGAAAGCGTTTGTCATTTCCCGTTTGGCGGCAAAGGATTTCCCGCTTCCCGGCGTACCCAAGATTAAGCCGTTGGGGTTCTTTAGCTGCTTGCGGTCGCAGAGTATCATGTTGTTAGACAGGGCGTTTAAGCCGTAATACAAAGCCGCGCCCGTCTGAAAAAGCTCCTGCGTGATAAAGGGGATAAAGATAGCGGTGCTTGACGTGGTAAGCCCTCTTTGAATGGGGATAAGGTTCTCCCCAAGCGGTACAGAGGACATAAGCCCCGCTTCCTGTTGGTAGTCAAGGCGGGTCAAGGCGCAGTTGTTCTTCTGTGCAATGCCCGCCGCCGCGAATACGTCATTTTCCAGTTTCCTTTTTGTGTCTGCCATGTTCACCACAAGGAACGTCAAGAGGAACATTCTTTCATTCCGGCTCTGCAAGTCCTGTAAGAGATTTTTCGCTTCGCTGCCAAACGTGGCAAGGTCGGACGGGATTATATCCATGTCGTAGCCGCTGCGTACCGCTTTTTTCTGTTCCTCGATTTTCATTTTGTCAAGGTCGGTGATTTTCCGCTTGATTGTCTTTATGGCTTCGGTCTGGTCGATACTGTGGATATGCAGATTGACGATAACGCCCGTTTCCAAGTCCAGAATGTCAGATAAGATACGGTCGTTTAATTCCGGCGCAAGGATTTCAAGGAATGAAACCGCGCCGATTTTGCGCCCCATGCGGAAATAACGCCCCTCGCCAAAACGGAAAGAGGAAGGGGCGATAAAGTCCTTTGTGGAAAGCCCGGACGGGGCAAGCCATGAAAAATCAAAGGCAAACTGCCCGCCCTCCGGGTGGAAAATGCCATGCAGCATTTTAAGGCGTTCATAGCCTGTCATGGGGCGGGCAGACACGCCCAAGAGCTTAAAGTTGTTCAGTACGTCCGTTTCGATACGGGCAAGGCGGGATTTCGCCGCGCCCAGACTGTCGGCTTCAATGGCAAAGGTGATATATTTTGCCTTGACAAGCCCGTTGTTGCCCTTTGCAAGCTGGTTTTTCAGCATATCCCGGTATTCTGTGCGGATAGAGTTGAAAGCGTCCTCCTGTGCCGGGATATTGACCGCTTTTTCCGCTTCGCCCCGCTGCGTCCCCTGATTGATGAAAGAGAGCTGCACCGAAACGGAAGCGTCAAAGTAGTTGAGGAAGTCGCACCAGTTCTCAAAAATGGCGGTCTTGTCGTCCGCTTGTGCAAGCTGATAGTTAATATCTTCAAAGGCGACGGTCTTTGAGTATTTCCGTCCCGTAACCTTGCAGATACCGTCCGGGTACATCTGTATATAGGGGATTGTCTGCTGCGCGGTGTGCGCTTTCCCGTCGCCCTTTGCCTGTCTGATGATTTCCGCAATCTGCTTTTTCTCGGCGCGGGTGAGCTTGCGGGGCGGGTTAGGCTTTGCGCTTCCCGCCGCGCTGTTTCTTCGTGTTTCCTTTTGCAATCGCTGATACCTCCTTTTCAAGTTTTCTCTGCCGTTCTAAGGCGGAATAAAAGTTGTCTGTCCTGTATGGTCGTTCTTTGGGGGCTATGAATTTCGTCTGAATGATGTTCTTCACCACTACTTCAAGGGGCTGTCCATGCTTTTCATACATGGCGAACAGGAAACAGGGCAGCATGACGGCAATCATAGCCATAGACGCAAGGCTTGTGCCTGTGCTGTCTTTGAGCAGAAAGAAAAGCGGCAAGCCGATAATGAGAGCCGCCGCAAAACATACAATCTGCCGTTTGGTAAGGTTGAACGCTACTTTTGTCTTGACTTTGGATAAGTCTTTGGGTACGGGTACATACGCCAAGTGAAAACCTCCTTTCTCTGGGTTTGGTGTTGCTGTAATTTTCCATAAGGGTAATCAAGGCAAAGGTCAATCTATGCCCTTTGCCCGCCCGTATTCTATGGGGGTTATCCGCGTCAAGGTCGGGTCGTATTTTCGCCGCTTCGCTCTGAAAATCTCCACCCTGCCCTTGACACGCCGCTAATGCGCGGAGAATATCGACTTCGCCAGTGCGCCGGATTTGAACAGGGAGAAACAGAGGATAACGGTGTAGGCTGCAAGGGAGAATATCGCGCTGTGCAGATTGTCCGCTATTATCATGTTATTCACCAGAACCGCGTAAATGCCGACGCATATCATAATGAGGAAGCCTTGAAAACCGATAGCGAACAGGGATTTTAGGTAGTTGTTTCCTATCTGCCCCCATTCCCGGTTAGTCATAGTTGCAAACGGGATAGGCGATACCGAACAGTAAAGGTAAATTTCTATCATACGCCCGTAGAGGATAACGGTTATCAGTACGGACATGATTTTCATGCACAAGCTCACAAGGCTTGTTTCCATGACAAGTAAGAGCAGTTCGGGGATTTCCATAGCGTCAAGCCCGCTTTGCATGGAAGCAAGGGCGGCGGCAACATCAATCTCTGTGCTGCCGCCGATTACCCCCGCCGCGCCGGAAACAACGTGCTGCGCCATATCGAACACCGCCATAGTGATGTCAAAGGTGTGCGTCACAAGGTAGACTGCCACAAACGCCTTGAACACCCACTTGAAGAACATGGAAGTGTCAACGTCGTGCATATTGTTCTTTTCCGTTACCATGCTGATAAGCTCATAGCATAGGACGTAGGTAATGACAAGCCCCGCAATGGGTACGATTACATTCTCACTAAGCGTCTGTATCATGGAGAATATATTTGCGTTCCACCCTTGCGGGGTCTGCCCTACCTCTGCGGCGATAGTGCCGACTTTCTCGTTTACGTCCCCGAACATAGTTGACAGATTACCGTTTATGGCTCCTATGAGGATTTCCTTTATCCATTCGTTAATCGCGTCAAGTATGCTCTGCATAAGCCTTTACCCGCGCTTCTTAACCGAACAAGCCGGAAAGCAGCGGTACAAGGGTCATGCCGATAAGGGCAACGCCGCCGCCCGCCATAAGCTGCTTCATGCCCTGGCTTTTCGCGCCCGGATTGTCGTTGCCGTAGCCCTCCATGAGGTTAATCACGCCCCAGATACCAAGCCCGGCTCCAAGTGCTACAACAAGGGTCTGCAAAACGTCTACTGCGCTATTGAAAAATGCCATAAATATATCCTTTCTGCCGCGTCTGCGGCTGTCCGGCAAGCGGACAAAAGGCGGTCAGCATATGCCGCCGCACAAAAAAACCGCCCTCTGGTAAAGGCGGCTGTCCCCGCGCTGCGTAAGTCCTGCGGCGCGGCGGTATTCAGTTGTAAGGGGTGCGGCTCCTGCCGCTGTGTACCGCGCCGGAAAGTGGGGGCGCGTATCATGTAGCCGGTATGGATAGATGTGATTGCTTCAATCGCTCCTTTCTGTGTCCCGCTGTGCTGCCGGACGTTTTTTTCAGACTTGCGGGAAGTGAATAGCTTGCGTAGCAAGGTGTTCGCTTCCCGCAAGTTCACAAAGGGGTAGCTGCCGCCAGGCAGCGTAGGGGAAGTGTAGCTTCCCCTGTCCCCCGGCGGTCTGCCATGCTGTCACTGTTGCGGGATAAGCCCCCGGCGCGTGACATACTCCGTTGCAAAACGGCGGTGTTCCGCTTCCTTTTCCCGCCAATACTCCCATAATGCAGCGTCGGCGGCTTCCGCAACATTCATTAAAAACCGTTCAAGCTGCTTTTGTTTTTCCTCTGCGCTACGTTTCCTCATGGTCTGCGTCCTCCTGTAAGTCTGCCGCGTCAATCTCGTAATAGTCAAAAACCTCGTCGGGCTTGACAATGGCGGGGCGGCGTTTAAGGTGCTTTTCCATGTCAAAGGCGTTCTTCGGGTCTGCGTCGGACAGGTACTTGTATTTCGGGTGCTTCGTTATGTCGAATTTATCCGAAAAGAACGGGCGCACCCCGCGTAGCTGCAAGATACATTTCCCTCCGTCCATGACTGCGATTTCATCTTCCGTCATAAGCTGCTTTCCCAATTTCTGATAGTTCAGCCCATGCGAAAGCTCCCGCCCCCTTGTTTCGGAAGTGTTGAAGCTGTCATGAGGTAAGCGCCTCGTGGACGCTCCCTCCCGAACCGTGCGGGCACCTCTCAATGCACACGGCTCTCCATATGC
>OKWA01000142.1_pt1 | contig 53226 bp, 25 predicted proteins | sample 1606861 | NCBI WGS metagenome assembly OKWA01 (sample SAMN03281007, study PRJEB24777) | human gut metagenome | isolation source: fecal sample PR166 from 1 month old female Malay infant, vaginally... | reverse complement strand
CGCGACGGCGTGACCCGACTGGTCACGAAGGGAACAGTCGTGGACGACATCGATTTCGATAGCGGCATCGCCGATGTTCGTCGCGTCGAAATCTTCTTCGACCGTAATGTGGTGGAAGTCTTCCTTAACAACGGCGAAGCGGCCGGCAGCATGCTGTTCCAAGGTGCGGACGGCGATGGCGAGTTCCGTTTTGTTGCCGACGGCAAGGTCGATTGCGTGGATGTGCGTGTGCTTGACGGCATCTGGCGGTGACATACAGCTGCTGCAGAGGCAGGTGATATCCGACAGTCATCTCAGTATGTAAGGCAAATAGACGAAAGGCACGTGTTTTGGCACGTGTCTTTCCTATACTTGAGCACACGTCCGGCAATTCGCCGAGACGGCAACTGGATATTCGCACCTAACGTTTAGGGAGTTCCATGAACAAGGCAATCATCACCGTCGTCGGCCAGGATACTGTCGGCATCATCGCACGCGTCTGCACATACCTTTCCGAACATCAGGTCAACGTGCTTGACATTTCCCAGACCATCATCGACGGTTTCTTCAACATGATGATGATTGTGGATTATTCCAACGCCGACAAGGAATTCGGCGAAGTCGTGGACGATCTCGACAAGCTTGGCGAGGAGATCGGCGTGCGCATCCGCTGCCAGCGTGAAGAGATCTTTACCAAGATGCACCGCGTCTGATCCATCAGGGTTCATCGGTAAGGAGCGAAGGAACACATCATGCTGAATATCATGGAGGTCCACGAGACCAACAAGATGATCGAGCAGGAGAAGCTCGACGTACGCACCATCACCATGGGCATCAGCCTGCTGGACTGCGCGGCTGACAGCGTCGACGAAGTCTGCGACAACATCTACAACAAAATCACCACGTACGCCAAGGATCTCGTATCCACCGGCAAAGCCATCGAACGCGACTACGGCATTCCGATCGTCAACAAGCGCATCACCGTCACCCCAATTTCCTTGGTCGGCGCAAGCTCGTGCAAAACGTCGGATGATTTCGTGAAAATCGCGCATGCGCTTGACAAGGCGGCGAAGAAGGTCGGCGTCGACCTGATCGGCGGCTACTCCGCTCTCGTATCCAAGTCCATGACCCCCGCCGAAGAGCTGCTCATCCGCTCCCTGCCGAAGGCGCTGAGCGAAACCGACATTGTCTGCTCGTCCGTCAACGTGGGATCCACTAAGACCGGCATCGACATGAACTCCGTCGAACTGCTCGGCCACATCATCAAAGACATCGCACATGCCACCGCAGATAACGATTCCTACGGATGCGTGAAATTCGTGGCATTCTGCAACGCCCCGGATGACAACCCGTTCATGGCCGGCGGTTTCCATGGCGTGACCGAAGGCGATGCGGTCATCAACGTCGGCGTTTCCGGCCCCGGCGTGGTTTCCCGTGCATTGGACGAGGCCAAGGGCAAGGATTTCGAGTTCCTGTGCGAAACCATCAAGCGCACCGCGTTCAAGATCACGCGCGTCGGCCAGCTGGTGGCCCAGGAGGCTTCCCGTCGCCTCGGCATTCCATTCGGCATCATCGACCTTTCCCTCGCACCGACCCCGGCCGTAGGCGACTCCGTCGGCGAAGTGCTTGAGAAGATCGGCCTCGAACAGGTTGGTGCACCGGGCACCACCGCGGCGCTCGCCATGCTCAACGATCAGGTGAAGAAGGGCGGCATCATGGCGTCCTCCTACGTCGGTGGACTGTCCGGCGCGTTCATCCCTGTCTCCGAAGACAAGAACATGATCGATGCGGCAACCAATGGCTGCCTGAAGATCGAAAAGCTTGAAGCCATGACCTGCGTGTGCTCCGTCGGACTTGACATGATCGCCATTCCGGGAGACACCACCGCATCCACCATTTCCGGCATCATCGCCGATGAGGCCGCGATCGGCATGGTCAACCAGAAGACCACGGCTGTGCGCGTGATTCCGGTTGAAGGCAAAGGCGTAGGGGAGATGGCCAACTTCGGCGGCCTGATGGGATATGCGCCGATCATTCCAGTCAACCAGACCAGCTGCGAAGCTTTCGTGACTCGAGGCGGTCGCATCCCCGCCCCAATTCACAGCTTCAAAAACTAGCCCCTCCCTTCCCTCTTCCCGATGCATGCTTGTCGCGTGCGATTCATTCTTGCGATTTGTGCTTGCGTTGGGTGCATAAGCTGCTGTAATGGGGAGGTCGCAGAAGAGCGGGATATTCTATTCGCGACACACTCAAGGCCGTTCGGCCAAGCTTACGGTCTCGAACAGAATATCCGGCTCTTCTGCTCGCTTTCGTACATTTCGTTGTGTCTTGCATAAAAGAAAAGAAACTTACTTAAGTTGAACTCAGCGTAGCGGGAGAGGCGGCGGGGTCTGTTTCAGACCGTAAAGACTTGGCCTGAGCGGCCTGGAGCGTGTCGGGAATAGACCCTGCCGCCTCTCCCGCGGAATTTGCTATACAAAAGCAAGTAAATTATTGAAAAACCTAGAAGTTGGCAGGCAGGGGAGGGGTCACTGGCCGCCGGCGAAGCCTAGCTGGCGCCAAGCTTCATAGATGGCGATGGACGCGCAGTTGGTGAGGTTCAGGGAGCGCAGGCTTGGGCGCATTGGCAATCGCACCTGTTCGGTCACGTGCGGCCCGGCCATAATATCCATCGGATCGGGAATATTGCCCGGCTCCGGGCCGAACAGCAGAATGTCGGTTGGTTTGTATTCGATGTCGGTATACAGTTTGGTGGCATGTGCGGTGAACGCGATGATGCGAGAATTCGGCATGGATTCCACTAGGTTTTCAAAATTCGGGTGTAATACCACGTGCGCCATGTCGTGATAATCCAATCCGGCGCGGCGCAGCTTCGTATCGCGCAGATTGAATCCAAGCGGCTCCACCAAATGCAGGATCGTGCCGGTCACTGCGCACAAGCGGATTGCCGAACCGGTGTTGCCTGGAATTCGGGGGGAGTAGTAGCACAGGTGGGGCGTGGAGGTTTCGGCTTTTGCCGCGTCTTCGGCCGACAGCATCGCGTCGACTACGGAAATCGGATTGCCGTGCGCATCGGTCACGAGTTCGTCCGGGCCGTAATTCGATTTGCGGTAGCCGTATTCGAACATTTTCTCGACTTTGGCTTCCGCTGCGTTTGCGCCTTGCGCGTCATTGGTATGCTCTTCGTTCGTCATGAATGCAAGAATAGGTACGATGAACGACACGAATGGGAATAATGCCGAAATCGAAAACGCCGAAGCTGTGGCGGTCGCGCTCGCCGAATGGTGGCATGCCTCGGCGCGTGATCTGCCGTGGCGATTCGGCCGTGCCACGCCATGGGGTGTGCTTGTTTCCGAGGTGATGAGCCAGCAGACGCAGATGAGCCGTGTGGTGCCGTATTGGAACGATTGGATGGAGCGTTGGCCTGATGCGGCTGCGCTTGCAGGTGCGGCGAAATCTGATGTGATCACTGCCTGGGGCAGGCTTGGATACCCTCGGCGCGCGTTGCGCTTGCAGGAATGCGCTCGTGTGGTCGCTTCCGACTATGGCAATGAGCTGCCGCGAACATACGATAAGCTGTTGGCTCTGCCGGGGATCGGCGATTACACGGCCAGCGCAGTGATGAGTTTCGCATTCGGCGAGCGCATCGCGGTGGTAGATACGAATATTCGCAGGGTGCTTTCGCGGGTTTTCCTTGGTGTGGAGTCGCTTGGCGGTGCGGCGAGTCCTGCTGAGCGTGCATTGGCGAGGCAAGTGTTGCCACAGGATGGTGTGTCGAAATGCAGGCGGTTCGACCGTTCTTCGGTGGTGTGGAATCAGTCGGTTATGGAATTGGGTGCGATTGTGTGTGCGGCGAAATCGCCGTTGTGTGAGGCGTGTCCAGTTTCTTCGCTGTGTGTGTTTTTGCGTGATGGACGACCGGGATTGGGGGAGCGTCGTACAAGGCCGCGTCAGCGTTTTCAGGGTACGGATCGTCAGGTGCGTGGACTGGTGCTGAATGCGTTGCGTAATCTGCCGGAAGGTGAGATTGCCGTCGATCGTAAGTCGCTTGAACGATTGTGGAATGATCATATCCAACTTGACCGTTGTATCGCGTCGTTGGATGAGGATGGTCTTATTGAGATCCTGCCGAATGCGGCTGTGCGTCTTCCGGTATGAAAAGGCGGGTGCCGATGTTCTTTGGATGCGCGCACGCTAGACTGTGGAATCATGGCACAGAAGACGTTCTCGAAATCCGGCAAGAAGCGTTCGAAAAAACAGCAGACGATATTTCGTCGTCGTCGCATTGTCTTCGGTATTGCGGTGGTGGTGCTGGTCTCTTTTCTGGTGTTTTGCCTGTATTCCCTGTCTAGGGGGATTGTTGCGGTGAATCGGGAGATTCATCATGCGGATGTGTATGCGATTTCCCGTAAGGAAGTGCCGTCCCCGACGAAGAAGAAGAAAAGCGGGGTGCCGGATTGCAGCGCGACGAATGTTGCGCTTTCGTTGACTCCTGCGGCGTCGAGTTTCGGCGTGGGCGGTTCGATGGATTTTACGACGGATATCAAATATGACGGTTCCAGCAAGGTCGGCTGTTTGGTTGATATATCGGCTTCCAACGTTGTGTTGACGATCAAATCGGGCGATGATGTGATTTGGAAGTCGAATGTGTGTCCTGTGGATACTGATTATCGTCTCTTGGCGAAGGGCGACGAGGTCAAGCAGACGATTACTTGGCCGGGAACGCGTATCGGCAGTGAGTGTGTGGAGGAATCCACCCTACCGAAGGCGGATCGGGGCGTGTATTCGGCGCAGCTTTCACTTGAAGGGCATCCCAAAGCCAAGTCCGATCCGGTCGGCATAACTGTCGAATAAAAATCTACAGGATATGTTATTCTCATGACTTTGCGTACATGCGTGTCATATAGCGGGCACGCTGACAAAGAAGAAGCGCCCGCGTACTAGGCATATGGTGGCCAATGGGAGCGCTTCCGGGGAAACATATCGAAACGATTTAGCGAGCGATAAGGAACGTCCATTGGCTGAGGCTACGACGAACACCACCACCATCATCGCACGCGCCGACCAGCACGATATTGATCTGCACAAGGCGTCGGACCGTGTGAATTTCGGCTCCATCCGCGAGCCCATTGATGTACCCTACCTGTTGGGTGTACAGACTGACAGCTTTGACTGGCTCATCGGCAACGAGCGCTGGCAGAAGCGTGTCGAGGAGGATTTGGAGAACGGCACCAATACCGTGTCCCACACCTCTGGTCTTGACGAGGTCTTTCAGGAGATCTCCCCGATCGAGAACTTCGCTCAGACCATGAGCCTGACCTTCTCCGATCCGTATTTCGAGGAACCGCGCCACACCGTGCAGGAGTGCAAGGAGAAGGATTATACCTACTCCGCTCCGCTGTACGTGAACGCTGAGTTCGAGAACGGCGACACCGGCGAAATCAAATCCCAGACCGTGTTCATGGGCGATTTCCCGCTGCAGACCCCGCACGGCACCTTCATCATCGGCGGTACCGAGCGAGTGATCGTGTCTCAGCTGGTGCGTTCTCCGGGCGTGTACTTCGACCGTAGCCAGGATCGTACTTCCGACAAGGAAGTCTTCGGCGCGAAGATCATTCCGAGCCGTGGCGCATGGCTCGAGTTCGAGATCGACAAGCGTGATGTGCTCGGCGTGCGTGTGGATCGTAAGCGCAAGCAGTCCGCCATCGTGTTCCTCATGGCCATCGGTATGACCAAGGACGAGATCGCCGACGCCTTCAAAGATTACCCGCTGGTCATGGACGCGCTCGCCAAGGAGACCGTGCAGACCCAGGACGAGGCTCTGACCGATCTGTACCGCAAGATCCGCCCGGCCGACACCCCGACGCCGGAAGCTGGCCGCAATCTGCTGGATTCCTTCTACTTCAACACCAAGCGTTACGATCTGGCCCGCGTCGGCCGTTACAAGATCAACCGCAAGCTTGGCTTGGAGAAGGATATCAACGATCGCAGCCTGTCTCGCGAAGACATCATCTCCACCATCAAGTATCTGGTCACTCTGCATGCCGGCGACACCAAGTTCCCGGGCAAGCGTGATGGTCAGGATGTGGATCTGCGCGTGGACGTCGACGATATCGACCACTTCGGCAACCGTCGTATCCGTCAGGTCGGCGAGCTGATCCAGAACCAGCTGCGCACTGGTCTGAGCCGTATGGAGCGCGTGGTCCGCGAGCGTATGACCACTCAGGATCCGGAGGCCATCACCCCGCAGTCCCTGATCAACATCCGCCCTGTGAACGCCACCATCAAGGAGTTCTTCGGAACCTCCCAGCTGTCGCAGTTCATGGATCAGAACAACCCGCTGGCAGGTGTGACCAACAAGCGTCGTCTGTCCGCTCTGGGTCCTGGCGGTCTGTCCCGCGACCGTGCATCCATGGAAGTGCGAGACGTGCACCCGTCCCACTTCGGCCGTATGTGCCCGATCGAGTCTCCTGAAGGCCCGAACATCGGTCTTATCGGCTCTCTGGCAACCTTCGGCCGCATCAACCCGTTCGGCTTCATCGAGACCCCGTACCGTAAGGTCGTCAACGGCCATGTGACCGACGAGGTCGAATACATGACCGCAGACCGCGATGCCGAGCACGTCATCGCACAGGCCAACCAGGAGCTCGACGAGAACGGCAACTTCGTCAAGAAGCAGGCCCTTGCCCGAGTCGGTGAGGAAGAAGCGGTCGATGTGCCGGTCAGCTCCGTTGACTACATGGACGTTTCCCCGCGCCAGATGGTTTCCGTCGGCGCATCCCTGATTCCGTTCCTGGAACACGATGAGGGCCACCGAGCACTGATGGGTACCAACATGCAGCGCCAGGCCGTGCCGCTGATCGAATCCGAGCGCCCGCTGGTGGGCACCGGTGCCGAATGGCGTGCAGCCGTTGATTCCGGTGATGTGATTCTGGCTGAGAAGCCGGGCGTGGTGACCTATGTTTCCGCCGATATCATCCGTGTAATGAACGACGATGGCACCACCAGCTCCTACAAGCTGGCCAAGTTCCGCCGTTCCAACCAGACCACCTGTTACAACCAGGTGCCGCTGATCCACGACGGCGAACGTGTGGAAGCCGGCACCGTGCTGGCCGACGGCCCGGCAACCCAGAAGGGTGAAATGGCTCTGGGCAAGAACCTGCTCATCGCCTTCATGCCGTGGAACGGCTATAACTACGAGGATGCTGTGATCATCTCCCAGCGTCTCGTGCAGGACGACACCCTGAGCTCCATCCACATCGAGGAATACGAGATCGACGCCCGCGAAACCAAGCTGGGTGCTGAGGAGATCACCCGTGATCTGCCGAACGTCGGCGAAGACGCGGTGGCCAACCTCGACGAGCGTGGCATTATCCGCATCGGCGCCGAAGTCGAAGCCGGCGACATTCTGGTGGGTAAGGTCACCCCGAAGGGCGAAACCGAGCTGACTCCGGAAGAGCGTCTGCTGCGCGCCATCTTCGGTGAGAAGAGCCGTGAAGTTCGTGACACCTCGCTGCGTGTGCCTCACGGCGAGACCGGTACGGTGATCGACGTCAAGGAGATCACCCGCGAAGACGCCGAAGAAGACGGCGACGAGCTGCCGAACGGCGTGAATCAGATGATTCGCGTCTACATTGCGCAGCATCGTAAGATCACCCAGGGCGACAAGCTCTCCGGCCGACATGGCAACAAGGGTGTTATCTCCCGCATTCTGCCGGAAGAGGATATGCCGTTCCTCGCGGATGGTACTCCGGTCGACATCATGCTGAACCCGCTGGGCGTGCCTTCTCGAATGAACCTCGGCCAGGTGCTGGAACTGCACTTGGGCTGGATCGCACATGCCGGCTGGGACATCTCCCTCGACCCGGATATCGAAGCCGCTTGGAAGAAGAACATTCCGCAGGGCGCCGAAAAGGGCGAGCCGGGCACCCCGGTGGCAACCCCGGTGTTCGACGGCGTTCGTCCGGAAACCATTAAGGGGCTGCTTTCCTGCACCTTGCCGGATCGCGACGGCAACAAGCTGGTCGGAGACGACGGCAAGGCCGTGCTGTTCGACGGTCGTACCGGCGAACCGTACCCGAAGCCGATTTCCGTTGGCTACATGTACATGCTGAAGTTGCACCACCTGGTCGACGACAAGATCCACGCACGTTCCACCGGCCCGTACTCCATGATCACCCAGCAGCCGTTGGGTGGCAAGGCCCAGTTCGGTGGCCAGCGCTTTGGCGAAATGGAAGTGTGGGCCCTCGAGGCCTACGGTGCCGCCTACACGCTGCACGAGATGATGACCACCAAGTCCGATGACGTCGACGGCCGCGTGCGTGTCTACGGCGCCATTGTGAAGGGCGACAACCTGCCGCCGGCAGGCATTCCGGAATCCTTCAAGGTGCTGCTCAAGGAAATGCAGTCCCTGTCCCTGAACGTCGAAGTGCTCAACGCGGAAGGTGTGGCCATCGACATGAAGGACGAGGACGACGATCCGTCTGCTTCCTCCGACGATCTTGGCTTCAACATCGGCGCGCGCCCCGACGCGGTCGCCAAGGCTGACCAGGTTGCGGAAGAGCCTGAATTCCAGTGATCCCATGGCTGGTCGCGTCGTATGAAAACGTGGCGCGACCAGCCTGACGAAACGTGATTAAGCATTAAGAATCGATAGACAGGACAATAGAGTGCTGGACGTCAACGCATTTGACAAACTGAGGATCGGCCTGGCCACTGCCGAAGACATCCGTAATTGGAGCCACGGCGAGGTCAAGAAGCCTGAAACCATTAACTACCGTACCCTGAAGCCGGAGAAAGACGGTCTGTTCGGCGAACAGATCTTCGGACCTACCCGTGACTGGGAGTGCGCCTGCGGTAAGTACAAGCGCGTGCGCTTCAAGGGCATCGTCTGCGAACGCTGCGGTGTGGAAGTCACCAAGAGCCGTGTGCGCCGTGAGCGCATGGGCCATATCGAGCTTGCCGCTCCGGTGACCCACATCTGGTTCTTCAAGGGTGTTCCGTCCCGTTTGGGCTACCTGCTGGACATCGCTCCGAAGGATCTGGAAAAGGTCATCTACTTCGCCGCCTACATGGTTACCAGCGTCGATGAGGAACAGCGTCACGAGGATCTTCCGGGTCTGCAGGACGAGTTCGACAACGACATCGCCAATCTGGAGAAGCGTCGCAACGCGGAAATCGAAGAGCGTGCCAAGAAAGTTGAATCCGATCTGGCCGAACTTGAGGCCGAAGGTGAAGCCAAGGGCTCCGCACGCGCCAAGCTGCGCAACAGCGCCGAGCGTGAAATGGCCGCGATCCGCATCCGTTTCGACGAGCAGATTCAGCGTCTGAGCGCCGTGTTCGACCGCTTCAAGAACCTGAAGCCGGGCGACATGGAAGGCGACGTCGACCTGTGGCGCGAAATGGAAGACCGCTACGGCGACTACTTCGAAGGCTGCATGGGCGCCGAAGCCATTAAGAAGCGCTTGCAGGACTTCGATCTTGAGGCCGCTTCCAAGCAGCTGCGTGAGGAAATCGACACCGGCACCGGCCAGCGCAAGGCCCGCGCCCTGAAGCGTCTGAAGGTCGTCAACGCCTTCCTGACCACCGGCAACAAGCCGGAAGCCATGGTGCTCGACGTGATCCCGGTCATTCCGCCGGATCTGCGTCCGATGGTGCAGCTCGACGGTGGCCGTTTCGCCACTTCCGATCTCAACGACCTCTATCGTCGTGTGATCAACCGTAACAACCGTCTGAAGCGACTGATCGAGCTCGGCGCTCCTGAAATCATGCTCAACAACGAAAAGCGCATGCTTCAGGAAGCCGTCGACTCCCTGTTCGACAACGGTCGTCGTGGACGCCCGGTCACCGGCGCTTCGAACCGCCCGCTGAAGTCCTTGAGCGACATGCTCAAGGGCAAGCAGGGTCGTTTCCGTCAGAACCTGCTTGGTAAGCGTGTGGACTACTCCGGCCGTTCCGTGATCGTGGTCGGTCCGTCCCTGCGCATGCACCAGTGCGGTCTGCCGAAGCCGATGGCCCTCGAGCTGTTCAAGCCGTTCGTCATCAAGCGTCTTGTGGACCTCAACTACGCGCAGAACATGAAGAGCGCCAAGCGTCTTGTGGACCGTGGCGATTCCGAAGTGTGGGGTGTGCTCGAAGAGGTCATCGCTGAGCATCCGGTGCTTCTGAACCGTGCACCTACGCTGCACCGTCTGGGCATTCAGGCATTCGAGCCGATCCTGGTGGAAGGCAAGGCCATCCACCTGCCGCCGCTTGCCTGCGCCGCCTTCAATGCCGACTTCGATGGCGACCAGATGGCAGTCCACCTGCCGCTGTCCGCCGAAGCCCAGGCCGAGGCCCGTTCCCTGATGATGGCTTCCGACAACATTCTGAAGCCGGCAGACGGCCACACCGTGACCATGCCGAGCCAGGACATGATCCTCGGTCTGTACTACCTGACCACCGTCATCGACGGAGCCAAGGGTCAGGGCCGTGTGTTCTCCTCGCTCGAAGAGGCCGAAATGGCGCTCGACAAGCACGAGATCGACATGCAGGCCAAGGTGCTTATCCGCCTTCCGAAAGACTTCGTGCTTCCGAAGGGTTGGGAACCGAGCGAAATCGAAGTCATCGATCCTGAACCGGGCAGCCCGGCGGTGGTGAAGGAAGAGCGCTTCCACGATGGTTCCGTGCTTTTCGCAACCTCCTACGGCCGCATCCTGTTCAACAGCACGCTGCCGGTCGACTACCCGTTCGTGAATGATCAGGCTCCGAAGAAGCGTCTGAGCAAGATCGTCGACGACATCGCAACCCGTTACTCCACTGCACAGGTGGCTGCAACGCTGGACGCTCTGAAGGATATGGGCTTCACCCGCGCACCGTGGTCCGGTGTGTCCTTCGCGTTCTCCGACGTTATCCAGCCGTCCGAGCGCGACGAGTTCATCGAGAAGTACGAAGCCGAAGCCGACAAGGTCAACGAGAACTACGAAATCGGTATGCTTACCGAAGAGGAGCGCCGCCAGGAACTCATCGACCTGTGGACCAAGTGCACCAGTGAGGTTTCCGAGGCTGTCGAGAAACACTTCGACTCCAAGAACAATCTGGCTATCATCGTGCAGTCCGGTGCACGAGGAAACATGATGCAGATCAACCAGATCGCAGGTATGCGAGGCCTCGTGGCCAACCCGAAGGGCGAGATCATTCCTCGACCTGTGAAGTCCAACTACCGCGACGGCCTGTCCGTGCTGGAATACTTCATCTCCCAGCACGGCGCGCGTAAGGGTCTGGCCGATACCGCACTGCGTACCGCAGAGTCTGGTTACCTGACCCGTCGTCTGGTGGACGTCTCCCAGGACGTGATTGTGCGCGAAGAGGATTGCGGCACCAAGCGCGGCCTGACGATGAAGGTCGGCGAGCGTGACGCTGAAGGCAACCTGCATCTCGTCAAGGCTGCCGACGGTGGTCCGTACTCCCGCCTGCTCGCAGCTGACGTGATCGATCCAGCCGACGGCGAAACCGTGCTGTACAAGGCCGGCGACGCGCTGTCCATGGACGTGCTCAACGATCTCGTCGCCCACGATGTGGAAGAAGTCAAGGCCCGTTCCGTGCTCACTTGCGATTCCAAGCGCGGTGTGTGCGCCAAGTGCTATGGCTGGTCTCTGGCCACCAACAAGCTTGTGGACGTCGGCGAGGCCGTTGGCATCGTGGCAGCACAGTCCATCGGCGAGCCTGGTACCCAGCTGACGCTGCGTTCCTTCCACTCCGGCGGCGTCGCTTCCGCATCCGATATCACCCAGGGTCTTCCTCGTGTTACCGAGCTTTTCGAAGCTCGTACCCCGAAGGGCGAGGCTCCGATCGCGGAGTTCGCAGGCGTGATCAAGGTGGAAGACACCGAGCGCGGCCGTCAGGTCATGCTGAAGCCGGACGACGAATCCGTCGAACCGATCGTCTACCCGGTAACCCGTCGCGCCCCGATGATGGTCAAGGACGGCGAGCATGTCGAAGCTGGCACCCAGCTGATCGAAGGCTCCGTCGATCCTAAGAAGATCCTGCGCATCCTCGGCCCTCGTGCCGCCCAAGTGAACATTGTGGAGGAAGTGCACACCGTGTACCGCTCCCAGGGCGTGGATATCCACGACAAGCACATCGAGGTCATCGTGCACCAGATGCTGCGTCGTATCACGGTGATCGATTCCGGCGATACCGACCTGCTTCCGGGTGAACTGGTGGATCAGGCCCGCTTCAAGGCCGCCAATATGAAGGCCGTGAAGGAAGGTGGCAAGCCTGCCGCCGGTCGTCCGGAGCTGATGGGCATCACCAAGGCTTCGCTGGCAACCGATTCCTGGCTGTCCGCGGCTTCCTTCCAGGAGACCACCCGCGTGCTCACCGAAGCCGCCCTGAGCCAGAAGGTCGACGACCTGAAGGGCCTCAAGGAGAACGTCATCATCGGTAAGCTCATTCCGGCCGGTACCGGTCTTGCCCGTTACCGTAACGCCGTGGTCGAGCCCGACAAGGCCATTCGCGACACCATCTACCCGAACTTCGGTTTGGGTGGCGACGAGTCCGATGCTGCCTTCGGCGATGCGGATCTGTCCGAAGTCGACTTCTCCAACATCGATTTCGGCGATCTGAAGCTTGGCGACGACTTCAATCCGGATGACTTCCTGGACGACAATGGTGGTCAGATGGATTTGGGCGACACCCTGTGATTCGAAAGACGATGATGGAACGACATAACGTCTGAAATCATCCGATAGACATAAAAATGGGGATTGGCTTCAAACAGCTGATCCCCATTTTTAATACAAAAAAGACGATTGTTGCGATTATTATGCCAACAGTCGGCATATTACGAAACTGCCTGTATTGCAGGGCGAATATCACCATCGCAAAATCAAACGTCAAATTACAATAAGGGCATGAGCTTCCTTCCATATCCGCCGCCGCCCGAACCAGGCTGGTACGACGATGACGCCACCGTAATGTCTTCCTTCGCCGATTCTGCAATGCCTGGAATGGCGCAATCTCAGCTGATGGAACAGGTTTCCGTTTCGCTGGAACTAACCAATGACGAGTCGGTCAATGACGAACCGGCCAACGATGATGATATCGATTGGGATGGCACGGTGCTGTCTTCGGCATTCACCATGAAGCAGCCGAAGCTGGAATACACGCTTTACAATGAGCAGACCGGTCAGGAAGTGATTATCGACATGGGCGTGCTGCTGGGACGCAAACCGTCCGTTGAAGTGCCGGAAGGTGCTAAATCCGTGAAATTGGAGGATTCGACGCGTACGATTTCACGTAATCATGCGGCGATCAGCTTCGATCAGGATGGCACGTTATGGATTGAGGATTATGGATCGCTTAATGGCACGTACCTTATTCGAGACAATGAGGAGACCAAGGTCGAGCACAAGCCGATGAAGTTTGAGGCACCTTGCACGGTTCGTATCGGAGACCAGTTCTTCACGTTCGAGCAGCGCTGATTGAAACGTTGTTTTGCGCATCACCAAGTATGCCGTCAAACCGCAAGGTTTGGGATGACTGAAATGACGGCGCGACAATGAACGATGTCGAGAGTAGAAGAAGGGCTGTACACGTGAGGATGCGCATACAGCCCTTCTTGACTATTGCGATTCGCTACCTGCCAACTGGCGCTTGCTGACCGGCTATTTGCTACTGGCGCAGGCGGATGGCCGCGTTGACGGCGGAATCATTGAGATTGGCAAGCCAGTCAAGCAGATCCGGGTAGATATTCGGATTGCGTGCGAGGAAGGGGTGCAGCTCCGGAGCCTCGCTCGCGATTTGGGCCATCAGCATCTTGTCTTGCGTGGTCATGGCCAATTCCGCGGTAAAACCGCTATTCGATGCGGCCGGTTCCTGCGGCTGCATGGCGTGCTGGGCGTTGTCCGTGTACGGCTCCGCGTACTGCTGCCCGTCATATTGCGGCTGGGCCGAAGAATAATCGGCTACTTCCGACAAATCCGCTGGATTAGTGTACGGGTCGACATATTCCGTTGAAACGTCGTTCGCCATATTCGATGCCGGCGCTTCCATGAACGATTCAGGCTGGTATTGGTCGGTTGCCGGCGGCTGGTATTGCATCTGATGCTGCACGTCCGACGATTGCCGCGGCTGCTGATACTGCGCTTGCGTTTGGGATTGCTGTGCCTGTTCCGGAACGGTTTCGGTATTCCTCTGCATAACGCCTTCCTGCGGAACCGGCCACCCCAATGCGACCAGCTGCTGGCGTGCGCGTTCATCGCCGAATTGAGCGACCCAACGTTTCAGACCAGGGTACGCACGCGGATTGGCAACCACATTCGCGCCGAATTCTGGATTTTCGTAAGCGATTTTCGCCAAGAGCACGGGATCTGCGTTCGGATCCTGCACAGCTGCGGCCGCGGTATCGAAATCGACCATCATGGTCTCCTTATCTCGTGATCTGTAAATATTGTATTGAATGCGCTGAGAACAAAGCGGCAATCTAATCATCGACGCTTGCCATTGCGGGAACATGCGCGTTATTGAACGGTTCGCAACGTCTGCAATGTGCCTTCCTGCAAATCGACGATATCCTCATGATCTCCGATTTTGCTGACGTTTCAATCGTTGTCATCCGAAATATTGGTTGCCGTATCCGCTGCGTTATTCGCTGAATCGTCGCTCGCGCCGCGTTTGCCTTGAAAATGGAAAACGTCGGCAAGCGAAAGCTTGGCACGCCATCTGCGCAATGTCGGCAATGACTTGAGCATGTACTGGCGTTCCTGCTCAATATCGCGCCAATACTGCTGCACATGCTCCTCGTTGACGGTATTACCGGAGAAGGTCGCGTAATCGGCTTGTGTGCTCAAGGCAAGCAACGTTTCACTGGAAATATCCATCTGGCTTGCGATGGAGACCGCCTGTTCGCTGCGCGTGCCTTGAATGTCAAGTCCGCTTTGCCGGGCGAGCGCCGCCACGGATTGCCATCCTGCTGCCACTCGCTGTTGCGCGCTGCCGTGTTTTCTTGACCGTGCCAATGCGATCGCTTTGATAGCGAGCAGGAGGCCGCATACGATGAGCAGCGTCCACAGGGGGCTTCCGTAGATGGCTACTTTTCTTGCGATTCTGCCGAAATGCTGCCAGAAGAGGTTGGTTGACGTTTCGTCAGCCATGCTTCCGCCGATTGAGGACCTGCCTTTGGCTTGGTTATCGTCGCGCAGCGGGTCGGTGAGGGGTACTGGGGGCTGACGCACCAGATTCTGCGGGTTCGGTGGGGTGAGGTTCTGGTTTTCGTCGGGGACTTTGGTTTCCTTCGGCGTCGGGTAGAACGCCACCCAGCCGTAGCCGTCCAGTTTGATTTCCACCCATGCGGTCACGTCGTTGCCGGTGAATTCGATGACGGTGTTTTTCCCTTGTTTTTCGGTGCGGTTTTCGCTGATGTCGCCTTCATCATCTTTTGGTAGGAATCCAAGCACCACTCGGCTTGGAAGTCCCAGGCTGCGCGCCATGAGTGCCATTGCGGAGGCGTATTGTTCGCTGTCTCCGACCATGGCCGTTCCGGCGAGCAGCTGGTCGATACGGTAGTTGCCGTGGCCGGCGGTAGACGGGTAATCGCCGCTCAAGCCGTGCGAGAACCAGCCTGCTTCCTTGAGTTTTTCAGCGATGGTCTGGGCTGCTTCGCCGCCTTTGGATTGGCCGCCGGCGATGGCTGTGGCGAGTTTGTCCACACAGTCGGGCACGTCTTCGGCTTTTGGCTGGCTGATGGAGGCTGCGTTGGCTTTGGCGATTTGCTTGTCGGTGGGAACTGTTGGCATGATGCCGGTTTCCGTGTAGGTGAGGCCTTCGGAAGTGCGTGAAGGGTAGATGGCCGACATGGTGTCGCTGTTGTAATAGAACGAGTCGGCGTTTTCGCTGTTGTCGAAGGTCACGCTCGATGCGGCTCCGGCCATGGGCAGCCAGTAGTCGCTCAGGCCTTTGTTCACGGTGAATGTTGCGGTGAATTTCTTGCCTTCGGCGTTGTTGGTGATAGAGGTGCCGACACGATGGTAGTTGGAGGAGTCCGATGACATGGCGGAATCGGACAGGTTCCATACGTTGCCGTCGAAACGGTCCATGACCGCTAGCCGCACGCCCGATCCTGCGGGCAGGTTTTGAACGGTGAGGAGCACATCGTCCTTGCTGTTTTTGATGTACGAACGCATGCCGCTCAACGGGCTTGTGTAATCGTACGGGCTGAGCGGCGGATCGTAATGGTCGCGCAGAATGGTGCGGTCCTGACCGACGGTAAGGCATCCTCCGATCGTCAATGCGATGGAAACAACCACGATTGTCACGGAACTGATCCAACGTCCCAATTCCAGTAATTTCCAACGTGCGCTGATCCAAATCACGAGCACAAGCGCCATCGCGGTGCCGATGAATATGCGGTAATAGCCGGAAGATGAGCCGAGCAATGCACAGATCGCAAGATTGGCGATGACGGGAATGATGGCGATCATGGTGAATCGTCCATCTTCCGTCACTGCGAAAATACCGGTGAGCAGCGCGAACCACAGGCAGATGGTCCATACGGCAAGCAGACAGCCGTCCGCGGTACCGGTTGGAGGCTCGACCGACAGAATGAATTTGAAGGAGCCAAGCATCTGCATCCAACCTTGCGTAAGCGTACGCAGGGTTGGGATGAAGTGTGTGATGGTGGTGTCGTTGAGGAACAGAACCGGGCCGACAACCAGTTGCGCGACGGCCGTGAACAGTATCTGCCACCAGAGGCGGAGCGCGGGAACCGTGCCTGCGAGCGCCACGAGTGATCCGATGATGGTGGCTGGAATGGCGGCGAGGGCCCAGGATGCGGCTGATCCGTAGACGTCGATGAGGTTGCTGGCTGCGGCGAGGGTGAGCAGGGCTGCTACGAGCAAGCTTGCGTATTGCGAGGCGCGTGGTCGGTGTAAGTAGGGAAGGACTTGCGATTTGCCGTCTCGTGACATCCAGATGGCGGAGTGTGTGGAGTCGGCCCATGAGCCTGTTCCGGTGCCTGTTTCCGTGAAGGTGCCGGTGGATGATTCGGTGAAGGTGTTGCCGAATCCGGTGGTGTGATCGGCGCGGGTTTCGCCGGTATTGGCGTTGATGCTGTGTTTGCTGAATCCTGCGGTGCTCATGCCAGTACCCCCATGATCATTGGAAGATCGTCTAGGTTTCCTACGGTCGCCAGGGTGAAGTCGGCGTATTGTTTGATGGCGCGTGGTTGCCCGATGGCGGTTTGCAGTACCACGCAGGTTGCTGATCGGGGGAGCGCGAGCGCTATGTGTTTGATCTCGTCGATGCTTTTGAGCCTGCCGACGGTGATGTAGTAGAACGATGAGTCGGGGGCGTGGGTGAGGGTGGTTTGTGCGAGGTTCGGATTGTCGTTGATGTCGGGGGTAATGGCGCTGCATCCGTCGAGGAATTCCGTGGAGTTGCATGGCGTGGCGTGTTCGTTTCCCGCATGGGAGGTTACCGGGCGGTTTTGGAGCAGGCATTGCACGCCGATGGATGCGTGGACGGATACCGCCAGTTCGAATTCGTCGGAGCTGAGGTAGTCGTCTGGGTTCACGCTGATGGTCAATGCGGTGTTGGTACGTCGGGTTGCTTCGTATTGGCGGATCATCAGTGCTCCCGTTTTTGCGGAGCTGAGCCAGTGCACGTTGCGCACGTCGTCGCCCGGCTCGTATTCGCGCAGTCCGTAGAAGTCGAGGTCGTCGTCGACGATTTCGCCGCTGGGCTGACCTTCGAAGTCTCGCGGAATTCCGGCGTTGAGTGTGTTCAGCATGACGGTTTGCGGGTGGATGAACACGTTGATTTGGTCGGCGAGTTTCTTTTCGTGCCGTACGAGTCCGAATGGGTCGCCTTTGCGTATGGAAAGCGGTCCGACCGGCAACACCGCGCGGGAGACGGCGGTGAATTCCACGGTTGTTTGGTGCGATTGGCCAGCGGTGAGCATGGGGATGGAGAATCGTTCGTGATTGTCGCCGATGGACAGGTCGCCTCGTGCGGATGTGGTTGGCGTGTGTCCCGGATTGTCGACGCACACGTCGACTTTCACGGTGTCTGACACGGTGACTCGCCTTCTGGACACGTCTATGGTGGCAGTGAACGACGTGTTGCCGAGCGACAGCATGATGGCGGCGACCATCATGCAGACGAATATGATCGCCATGGCCAACAGTTCATGCCATCCGAGGATCGTGAACGCTATGAGCGAGGCGATGGTGAGTCCGGCTACTGCCCATCCGAGTGGTGACACATATGAGGTGACCAGTCGTTTGATGCGATGCTTGATGCGTCGCAGGGATCGTTGTATGGTTCTCCTGCGTTGCATGGTTTTGGATTGTCGCATACTTGACCTTTCGGGGGTTTACGAACGTTTCGTGCGGTTGTGCGCTTCTGTCGTGCTGCGCGTGCAGTGTGCAGCTGTGTCGGGTATACGTTTCAGACGGTGGCGCCTACGGTCGGTGCAGGTACGTTTTCGAGGATTTGTTCGATCATCTGTTCGGGGGTGTATCCGGCGAACGTGGCCTCTGCGGTGAGCGTGATGCGGTGCGCGAGCACGGCGACAGCCAGCTGCTTCACATCGTCGGGTACCGCATATCCGCGATTGTTGGACGCTGCCCACGCGCGGGCGCATCGGGTCAGCGCGAGTGCGCCGCGCATGGACGATCCGACTTGAATGCGTTCGTTGTGGCGCGTCGCTTCCACCAAGCGCACGATGTATTCGAGGATCGCGTCGTCAAGATGAATGGTTTCGCTGATGGCACGCATGCGTAGCACGTCGTTGCCGGTGAGCACCGCATGTACGGTGGATGCACGGTCGGTGACGTTGACCTGCTTGAGAATGCTTACGCTCACGTCATGGCTCGGATAGCCGATGGTTGTTTTGATGAGGAAACGATCCATCTGCGCTTCCGGTAGTTTGTAGGTGCCGAGCTGTTCGATGGGGTTCTGGGTGGCGATGACCATGAAAGGCTGCGGTACCGCGTGGGTTTCGCCGTCGACGGTGACTTTCTGCTCTTCCATGACCTCGAGCAGCGCGGACTGTGTTTTCGGCGAGGCTCGGTTGATTTCGTCGGCAAGCACGATGGATGCGAAAATCGGGCCTTCGCGGTATTCGAATTCGCCGTTCTTTTGGTCGTAGTAGGTTACGCCGACCACGTCGGAAGGCAGCAGATCCGGAGTGAACTGGATGCGCTTGAACGACATGTCGATGGAGTTGGCGAGGCCTCGGGCCAGCTGCGTCTTGCCTGTTCCGGGGTTGTCTTCAAGCAGAATGTGGCCGCCGACAATCATGGCGGTGGCGCATTGGCGGATCGGTTGTTCCTTGCCGACCACGACCTGGGAGACGCTGTCGACCAGTTTGGCGAACTGGTTGTGGAATTCGGTGATGTCGGCCTGTGGTGCGGACATCATGGACGAGGTTGCGGCTGGCTGCGCGGGCTTGGCTTGCGATGTCGTGGCCTGCGGGAATTGGCGTGGTGCCGCTGCCGGAATTGGCTGCGATTGCGGCAACGGTTGTTGCATCTGCACCGGCTGTGCCGGTTGCGCCTTCATGGGGTGCGTTGTTGGAACCGTAGGCATTGCAGGCCTGGAGGGCGTTGCGTTGTATGCGCTGAGCACGGTGTCTTCATCGTCGCCGCTTTGCTTCTGCGGATGCGTCGGCAGGCTTGGAGCTTGGAATGCGGGGCGCATCTGCGGATTGCCAGGCTGTTGCGGCTTGTTCATATGGTGCCCGATGGAACCCAGCTGGGTGGCGTCGTCATCGTTTTCGTTGCTCATGGGTGCTCCTTGCTTGCTTCTATTGGTCGTATTGATGATTGGTTGTCGATATTGGATTGTTCGTCGAGATTGCCATACCGGCTAGCGATTGGCGTAATAGGCCAGGCCTCTCACCCACGGCTTGCTTTTTCCATCGATGGTGGAAAGAGCTACGGATGAAGCCGTAGGGGCGTCACTTTGCCCTGATCCCGACTGGTCCGGATTGGAATCAGGCTTAGGATCGGGGGTCGGTTCGTTATAGCGGTCGGAGTCTTTGATCGTTGATCCGTCTGCCTCGTTGTTGAGTGCCGGGTCTGGACCGGTGACTTTAAACTTCCATGTGTAGTCAACCCCCGTTGGTAGCTTTTCGGCGTTCAACTGACTGGTACCTTGGGCCCAAGGGATTTCGTATGTTTTGCCACCTCCGGTGAATACGAAAGAGTAGCTGCCAATTTGATTCCATGTTTTCACCGATCCGCCGGCGACCTTGATGAGATTCGTGTCATTGGCATCCCAGGAAAGGGTCGGCATGGTAGTGATTTCCGCTTTGATTTTGTTGCCGACGGTATTGCTGTTGGCAGTTTCAGGGGTGCTGATATGTGACGTATCAATGAAGTATTGCTGAACATTTACCGTATCGCAGGTGCTCCAGTTACCGGAAAGCGGCCATTCTGCTCTGTTCTCGTGAAGATCAGCATTGTAATAATCCTTGGCCCTTACAACAAAGCCTGTGACGCGCCCTTTTTTGGACCAGGTCGCCACACATGTATTGTTGCTGAGTTCCAGCTTCACATTGGTTGGAGGGTCGACTGCTGTGAAGGGCGAAACGGATGTTTCGCTGCTCGACGAACCACTGCGTTCCGTGACCACGGTAATCGTTGGCTTAATCTCTTTGTAATACCACTCGTTCTTGATGTCGAATTCGACGGAATAGTCCGTGGCATTGGTCTCTACGGATCTGTCTTCGTCTCTGATACTTACCGTAATCGACTGGTATTTCGAGTTACGGGCGTCATTGATCCGCCCGCTCACCACAATCTTGTCGCCATTCTGCACTGCGGAGATGGTTGGTTTGTCAGGCTTACTCCAAGGCGAAACGGCATTGGACACGGCGGATGGCTGACTCCAGTTCATTTTGTTATGCGCCTTGACCGTGGCGGTATAGGATGCGCCATTGGTAATCGCATTGTCGTCGAATTTGAACGTGAAGCTTGTACCTTCAACCTTTTGCGTCGGATTCGCTATATTGGATCCATTTAACGTCACCTCATAGCCGTCGACGGCGGAGAAATTGCCTTCCGGAGCTTTCCATGTGACAACGACGGTGTTCCTGCCGGCTTCGGCCTTCACATCGGTCGGCGCGTCCGGAAGCTTGTCAGGTGTGCCTTCCACGCTGTTCGACTCCTTCGACCAGCCGACCTCATTCTTGGCCTGCACCTTGAACGAGTACGTCTTGCCGTTCTTCAAGCCGGTAATCTGGCAGGAGGTCACGGAACCGCACGATTTCTCGCCGGAACCGTCGCCGTTCCACGTCACCTTGTATTCGCTGATCGGGCTGCCGTTCGAAGAACCGGCCGTCCAACTCAGATTCACCGCGCCATCCTGCGGGTCTCCCGCGATGGGGGAGAGCAGAGGCGCATCCGGCCTGTCCATTACCGAAACGTTGATGGTGCCTGTTATCTCACGTTCCTTCGTATTGGTGGCATCACGCACGTTGACGATCACCTTGTTGGTGCTCGCGCCGATGTCGGAAGCTGCGCTGATCGACACCACACCGTTTGACGGACAGTCCACGGTCAGCTTCGACGCGCCGTCGGACGTACATCCGGTCACGGTCAATGCGGAATCGGGGAACGGATTGTACGCGTCGGCAAGCAGGTTCACTTCCTCGCTGCTTCCCGCCTTGACCTTCACGGTTTTCGCGTTGATGCGTGCCAAAGGCCTGTTGGAGGTCGTCACACGAACCGTGACGCCCGCGTTCACCGTGCCCTTCGAATATTGGATTGAAATGGGCACGCTCACCGTGGTTCCCGGCGACGTGGTTTTGTCGGCGGACACGGTCAGTTTGCCGTTAGAACTCACTTTGGCGCTCACCTGGTCGGAATCAGCGCCACCCGAATACGTGTACTGTTTTTCGTCGTCGTATAGGTCGGACGCCGAATGGGTCAACGCGGTCAGGTCGATGGTGGTGGCGCTCTCGCCGGCGACCACGTCGATGGTGGACGAAGAGAACGTCGGCGCGGGCACGTCGCGCCCGATCACGGTGATCGGCAACGTCAACACTGCCGAATTGATGATTTTCACCTTGTCGTTCTTGTCGCGCTTGCCATCCACCGCGGTGAAAGTGATGGATGCAGGGCCGGAGTAGTCCTTCGGCGCGGTGAACTTCAACGTCTGGTCGTTCGCATACAGGTCGCCGTCCGCGGCTTTCGTGGCGCTTACCGAATCGGCGCCGTCCACATACGCGGTCTTGCCTGCGCCCACACGCACGTAATCGGCGATATTGATGGTGATCGTCTCTCGCGCGTTCACCTTCAAAGCCGGCGCTTTCGGCCGAAGGGCCGGCGGAAACACGCCATATGCGGGCACTTGGATGAACGCCGTGGACGTGATGTCATACGTCGTGTTGATCACGGTGTATGGCACGGCTCGCGCCTCGTCCGTCAATTCCACGGTAATGGTCGTGGACTTGTCTCCGCCTTTGACATGCGCATGGTCGGTGGCCGAATCATCAACGGCCACGTGCAGTTCGTCGGCGCTGCCGGAAGGGTTCGCAATCCATTGCGAAACGTCCACGTCGACCGATTTCTTGTCGATCGTCGCCGAAGAAGGCACACGGTAGTCGTATGCGGTCGGCGGTTCGATGGTGGCGTTGCCATCGACGTTCACCGTCAGCGTTGCTGTGTCGGACAATCCCGCTTTGTCTTTGACCGTATACACCACGTAATAGGTGCCCGTCTGCTGCGGTGTGGTGAAGGCGAGCGCATTATCCACTACGTTCACATTGCTGATGTCTTGCGATTCGACGTCTTTGCTGACGGTCAGGTCGGTGTTGTCTCCGGAAATGTCGTTTTGCGCCACGGGTACGGTTGCTGCAGTGTTGGGGCGCAATGTGATTTCGTCGTCGCGTGCGTACACGCCCGAGTCGGTGCCGGATGTGAACACGCCCACGCGGATTTGCGCTTGGGATCGTTGTCCGGTCCAGTCTTCGACGGCGTATGAGAAGGTGTCGGTTCCTGCGGAATCGGCATATGCCTCGTATACCAGGTAGGTGGCTCCGACTTCGCTGATGCGTCCGAGCGTCGGAGCTTTGTTGCCAAGGCCGAGCAGCTGCACGTCGTCACCATCGGCGTCGATGCCGGTCAAGGTGATTGGGATTTGGACTTTCTGCCCTGCCGCAACCTGTGCTTCAACGTCGGATGGTGTTGGCGCCGCCTTGTTTTCGGCGTCTTTTTGATGCACGTTGATGGTGATTGTGGCAGATGCCGCGTTGCCGAGATTGTCTTTGATCGTGTACGTTACGGGGAAGGATCCGGTTTGGTCGGATGCTTGGTATCGTACGGTGTTGCCTGATACGAATACGAGTCCTTTGAACGTGCTCTTGTCGTATTGCAGGTCGTTTTGCAGGTTTACCGTGGTGCCGTCGGAGTAGGTAACGTGGTCGAGCACGTCGATGGAGACGATGCCGTCGGTGCGTACCTGCGTGGTGATGTTGTCGGCTTTCGGTATGGAGTTGGAGGTGGTCAATGCCGGCGGCTGCAGTACGATCACGCCGGTCGACGTGCCTGCTGCGTTGGCTACACTGTATTTGATTTGCACGGGTTCGGTCGGCACCTGTCGTGCGGTGATGTAGACGCGCTTGTTGCTCACGACGCCGGTTTTGATGCCGCTTGCCGCGTCGGCGGTCACGTTGGTCACGGACAATACGCCGCCCATCGGGTCGACGTCGTTGGCCAGGGGCTCCACGATCGCGGTGTTGTCGGCGCCGAGCAGCGCCACGTCGTTGGCGGCGATGGGTTTGGCGGAGTCTCCGGTCGCAGCCTGTACTTCGACGCGGGCCAGGCCGGTCGTGGGAATGGATCCTTGCGTGATGGTGTAGGGCACGTAGTAGGTGCCGGGGTTGGCCGCGCTGAAGGTGAACGACATGTCGGTGGCGTTCATGGCTGTGGATGCGCCGGATGGGGTTTCCATGGCGGTCAGCTGCGTGGGTTCGGCCGAGGTGCCGTGCACGTATTGTTTGAGCGAGACGGTGGTGCGTGCGTCTGGCGTGGTCTGTTTGACTACCGGATCAATCACCGCGGCCAACGTGTTGGCCGGTTTCACTGAGAAATACACCATGCCGGTGCCGGTCTGCTGTCCGTCGGAAACGGTTACTTCGATGCTGGCTCTGCCGGAAGACATGGATCCCGCGTTGAATACGAGCTGCCCGTCGGCTCGCGTGGAGACGGTCACCTGGTCGGTGTTCTGCGGGGTTGCGGATACGAGCGTGAGCGGATCGCCGTCGGGGTCGGAGAAGCTGCCCAAAGCGTTGGTGGTGTAGGTGGCTCCTTGCTCCACGTCGATTTCCGGTGGCGTATCGGTTTGCTGGGGCGCGTTGTCGTCGTTTCCGACCAAGGTGAGGTTCACGTTGGCGTTGGATGTCTGCCCGCGTCCGTCGGAAATCTCATAGCTGAACGATACCGATCCCTCGGCTGCCGCGGATGCGTCGAGCTGCAGGTATCGTCCGTCATATACGGGTGAGACGCTGATGTTGGCTCCGTCCGGGGCGCTTACCGAGGTGATGCGCAGCACGGAACAGTCGGTCTGCTCGTCGTTGCGAAGCACGTCGAGAATCTGCTGCGATCCCGTTCTCGCGCCGAGCAAATCGTCTTCCGCTTTGATCTGCCCGGATTGTGACGAGCAGGTTTTGCTGAAATTATGCTGGTTGTTGGCACTGTCGTTGTTCTGTTCCTGCTGCTTCGACTGTTTGGTTTCCACCTTGTTCCATTGGATTTTGATGACTTTGGTGGATTCCTGCGGATTCCAGACGTTGCCGTTGACCACGTCGTTGAGTATGACCAGACGATGGTTGGTGCGGAATATCAGTTCCGAAGTGGCGTTGATGTTAGTCAGGGTGTCGAATGTCGTGTCCGAACCGTCGGCGGAGCATGCTTTGGCGTAATTGTTGGCTTTCTGTGCCCATGCGGCGAATACGCATCCTCCTGTGGATACCGGCTGGGCGGCCTCGCCTTTGCCGGAATTTGGGGTTTCAGAGGTTTTCTTGGTGCTGAGGTTCACCGTTGCGAGTCCACGTGGTGTCGCCATGGCCACCCATCCGTTCTGTTTGCCGTCCGTGGAAGGGGCTTGCAAGGTCATGTCGCCCTGCAGATTGATGGCTGCGCTTCCCTGCGGCCAGTATACGGTGCTTTTCGCCGCCACGACCGGGGTTGCGCCGATAACGGTGAACGATTCGGCATGCGGTGCGCCTTTGATTGTGTCTGTCTGCTCGTTCGTGCCCTGCGGCCCGTCGAGGCTCAGCACCGCACCATCGGAAGCACGGTATCCGTATACGGTTCCGTCGTGTGTCACCGCGATTTTTCCACCGGATCCCAGCTTCATGTTTGGCTTGTCGGTGGTTGGATTGACGGATTTCACATCGGAAGCGGATCCCACCCACACATTGCCGGTTTTGACGTTGATGAACGCTGCGGTGTCGCCTCCGACAATGGTTTCGATATCCGTTTTGATGGCGGTGTTGCCGGTTTCGCTGATGGTGGAAGCCGCGATGTTGCTGGCTTTCGTACCTTCGGAAATCACGGTGCTGCCATTATGTTGGGCCACGTCGAAACGGGAGGCCGCGGATGAGACTCCAGCGTTCACATCCTTGTTTCTCGCATTGAATCGTGCGGCCTTGCGGTCCTTCAGCGAAGTGATCCACACGGTGCCGTCGTCAAGTTGCACATGCCGTTGCGTCACCGAACGGACGATGAACGCGCCTGCGATGATGCCCAGCAGCAGAAGCAGCATGATGATCGGTGTGATCCACCGTCTGCTTCCCGACGGCAACAGCAGTTTGCGCATCATCGATCCGAAGCGCAATTGACGTTCATACGATTGTGCCGACTGATTGGCTGCGTTCTTGCGTTTGCCCATTTCCGGTTCTTCCCTGAATGTTCCGATTGTCGTTGTGTTCGTTCCCGACGTCGCCTGCGATTGAATAATGCCGTCGGTCGACCCTGTTGCGAAATGCTGCGATGCTTATGGTTTAGCTGCGCACGCGATCGTAGGATTCTGCGACATCTGACGGTCGGTCCGGATGAGGCTCACCTGAATGCAGGTCTGCGAGCCGTCGGCGGGTTCGATGCTGATATGAGTGTCGGTGGTGGTGGTTCCCTGGGCGTTCGAATCGATGCCGGCATCGCCGACCAGTGACCACACGTACGAATCCCCATCCTGAGGGTCGGGGTTCACCCAAGTGAACTGCACGCTGCTGCCATCGGCGGAATATGACCCGGTCATATTCTCGACACTGGGCACACTGCCGGTGGTGATGGCCGAATCCGGTGAATCGTTCTCCTGATCGCGTGTTCCTGGATTCTTGATCTGCACGCTGCTGTTGTCGGAAGCGGAATCCATATTCGGCATGATCGCATACGTGAACACCAGCGCGACGGCTGCAATCGCGACGACCACCGAAACAATGATCGCAAGAGGCTTGGCCCAAGTGCTGCGCTGCTTTGGGGCAGTCGGCGAAACCTGAACGTTCGCCTGCGACTGTGCGTACAGGTTCTGCGGGAACGGTGGCTCACCCTCAACCGTGGTCGGCGTGGCATGGCCATACAATTCCTGCTGCGCACGCTGCATGTCACGCGCGAAATCGTATGCGGAATAATATCGGTCCTCCGGAGTTTTATTCAACGCCTTGCGCAGGATCCGCTCCACTTGCTGGGGAATATCCGGCCTGTTGAGCTTGGGCAGCGGATTGGTGAGAATGATGTTTCGCAGCAGAGCGCCGCGATTTTTGCCTCGGGTTGCGCCAAGAGCTGCGGAATAGCCGTATTTGTACGGCGACTGGCCCGTCAGCATGGCGAACAGCGTCGCCCCCAGAGAATAGATGTCAGAGGATTCGTTGCCTCCGCCGTTCTTCGCAAGCACTTCCGGCGGAGCCCACGCGATGGTGTAGCCGATGCCGGGGCGCCCGTAAATCGTTCCCGCGATGCCGAAATCGGAAAGCATGGGCATGCCATGCGCGTTGATAAGAATATTGCTGGGCTTGATGTCGCGGTGGATGATGCCTTCGCGGTGCGCCGTGAAAAGGGCGCTTGCCAGATTGATGCCGACGGTGAGCATCTGGTCTGCGCTGAGACGGTTGGATTCCAGGAAGGTCTTGTAATTGCCTCCCGGAGCGTATTCGAACACGGTATAGCCGTTGCCTGTGGTGGTGACTCCGCTTTCATACATCGAAAGAATGTAAGGGTGTGATGAGATCTTGCCCATGAAGTTCGCTTCGGAACGGAATCTTGCCGCCGCGCGCAGGTCGAGCGTTCCCCTGCTGACTTTGATGGCCACCTGACGGCTGGGGGAAAGCTGCTGGTACAAGTACACATTCGCTTCGGAACCTGAACCCAACTTCTGGGCGAATGCGTACCCAGGGATTTGAGGGGGAGTGCCGTCCATGGCTTCCATATGCTCTCTTTCCTCGTAGTGCGTATGTTTTCAGCCGCTCTCTCCAAAGGCCATGTTAGCCGAAGACCAACCCAAAAACCTACCAGTAAGGGGTTGAATATTCGCATGCAAAGACGGGCGTTCGAGGCTGTTCCCATGTCTTCCGCCCCTTTCGCAGCCATCGAGCCTTCCGGCATAAGTTTTCCCATTGCCGGATTCTGTCAGGTAAGGGAGGATGAGACTAGTAGTGTTGGGAGGCATGATGGATTTGGAAGATCTGGCTCACGTCACGTTGGTTGCGGGAGCGCCACGCAGTGGAAAAACCGAGTTTGCGTTGGACATGCTGATCGCCGCGATGAAGCGGTATGGTGATGCGAATGCCGTGATGACGGTGTCCGGCAGACAGATCGCCGACATGTTGGGCGATCGCGCGATCCGTGAATTGTCTGTGGTTTCGCAGGCTCGACCGGTCACCACATTGTCGGCCATCGCATTCCGCCTGCTGGCGGCCGCAAGATCCGCACAGGGCAAACCGTTGCCGAAACTGTTGAACGGCGCCGAGCAGGATGTGATCATCCGCAAGGTGCTTGCATCACATGTGGAACATAGGCAGCATGGCGACGAGTGCGCTATCTGCGATCTGCTGCGCGTATATTTCGCTGTTTCCGAATGGTCCGGACTGGTGGCCGACGATTCCACCGACGCATTCGCCAGCCAATTGCGAGACATGCTTGCGCGCATGAATGAAATCGGTGCGAAACCGGAGCTTGAAGACATGCTCATCGCCCGTGCGGCCAGCAGGAATGGCGAGCTTGACGCGCGTCGTGAACGCCTGCGTACCCAGTGGCGTCTCGCCTTCGCGCTGCGTGAGGAATACAATGCGGCGATTCGCGCAGCCTATTCCGGCGAATACCGTCTTGATGCGTCACAACTGATGATCGACGCTACCGAGGCCGTGCCTGACATATGGGATGCCGATATTCCAGACATGCTGATCGTCGACGATTTCCAGGATGCGACGTTGGCTGGTTTCGCCCTGCTTGAGGCTTTGCATAATCGCGGGACGCGTCTGCTGTTGGTGGGCAATCCCGACGAAGCCGTGCAGACGTTCCGTGGATCGTATCCGGAATATCTGTTCAACGAGGCACAGGCGCGCATGGGAGCGCGATTGGAGCGCGTCGAAAACCTGTATGCTGCATGCGAAAACGATAGTGCGCAAACCATGCAAAACGCGCATGACGACTATCGGACGCTTGTCGCGACCCGCGTAAGCCTGTCGATTGCAAGCATGGAACCGACTGACGTGCCCCTGCCTGAGCGTCCGGGCAAAATGCGGAACATACCGGGCGCGATGCCTATCGAAGTGTTGCCGTCCGGCAATACGAATGCTCGCATCACGCCCGCTGATGGCAGCGTGGAAACAGCTCTGTACCGTTCCGCATCCGAAGAGCTCGACGACGTGGTGTGGAAGATCAAAACCGAGCATTTGCAGCGTTCCCGCGAATGGAACGACATGGCTGTGATTGCACACGACAATGCCACCGTACGCACGTTTGGCGAGCGTTTGCGTGCCGACGGCGTTCCCGTGCGCTATTCGAGCGTGACACGACCGTTGAAGGATGAACCGTTCGTGCAAGGCCTGTTCGCGCTGATCGAATTGGCGGAATTGAAGAAGCGGACGATTGCGGCTTCAGGCATGGATCCGCAGTCGGCCGGGTCCTATATTCGCTCACGTGTGGCGTTGATCATGGCATCCCCACTGATTACGGTCGGCGGCGACAAGCGGCATGAAGGGCGTCCGGCCCGTCTCGCGTCCGTGGAATCCGCGATGCATGCGTTGGCTTCGCTCGCTGAGATTGTGGGCGATGATGAGATTCGCGCGCAGGAATCTGCGAACATGGCGAAGACGGACGTTGAACGGCAATCGTCGCTGCCGCGTTTGATGGCGGATTGGCATGAATACATGGCGAAATACCATGCGATTTCCGACGATGGTCAACATGATGGAGACCATGATGATCCCGTATTCGATATGGACGCGCTGTACGTGCTTCTTCTGGAAGGAAACACCGATCGTGTGATCGACACGATCTCCTCCGTGACGGGCTCGGATCCACAGGTCAAGGCTTTCGCGTCATTGTGGAAGGTGCTTGACAAAACGTGCGAGGCGGAACGCAAGCTGGTTTTGCGCGAACCGCAATACGTATTGGATTGCGCATGGCGTGCCTGTGGAAAAGCGGAAATCTGGCAGCGCGTAGCCTTGGAAAATTCGGCGGCCGGCCGTGCCGCAAACGACCGACTTGATGCGGCGATGCGCTTGTTCAACTACGCTTCCGGCGGCGAATCAAGCGGCGAGTTCGCCGCACGCACCATCGAAGCGTTCATGGAACAGGTGCGCTCGCTGACCATCGAGGCGGATTCGTTGGCTCACACCGCGCCCATCGACCAGGCGGTGACGCTGACCACGCCCGCAGGCGCGGCGGGAAGGCATTGGAACCTGGTGTTTCTGCCGTCCTTGCAGCAAGGGCAATGGCCGAATCTTACGCCACGCAACACATTGTTCGGCGGTGAGGAACTCGCCGATGTGATGTTGCATGGCGAACTGTCCGATACCGTCACCACTTCGGCGGGCAAGCGGGATTCGCAATTGGCTGCCGTGCTCGCATCCGAGCAGAAAAGCTTCTTGGTGGCATTGACCCGTGCCGATGAGTGCGCGGTGATGAGCGCCGTGCTGAACGACGACCACGTGCCATCTGATTTTCTGTACGGATATGTGCCGGAATGGTTTGACCGTGATAGAGACGCCGATATGGAACGGCGCGAATATGCGGCGATCGGCAGTCAGGGCGATTATGCGGGACTTGAATCCGATCCCCGTGGTTTGATCGCGGCCGCGCGAAGTGTGCTTGCGATGGAACCGCCGAACAGCCCGAAGGCACGTGACGCCGCTGCAACATTGGCATTGCTGTCCTCGCGAGGCATTAGGGCGGCTAATCCCGATTGTTGGCCGTTCGTGGAGGAACCTGTTTCGTCCGCTGCGCGGAAAACGATTCAGGATGGCAAGACGAGGCAATCCGACGTGGTGACCCTGTCTCCGTCCGCGGTGGACGATCTGTGGGCGTGCCCGGTGTGCTGGATGCTTGAAAACCGTTTCTCCGGCCCGCGCATGGGCAGCGCCGCCACGAGTTTCGGTTCGCTGATCCACATGGTGGCGCAGAAGGCCACCGAAGCTGGACTTGACATGCCGGAACAGCATACTGCCATCAGCGATATGGACAACATCGACGCGATCACCGAGCAAATGTATGCCGAATATGAGCGTCTACGCGGCGATCTGAACGGTATCACCGATCCCGCGCAACGATATCAGGCATTGAAAAAAGACAAACAGGCGCGAGATGCGTTGCGTAACATTGCCACGTATTTCGTGCAATCGAATCATGGTGATTATCCAATCAAAAACAATGATGCGTTCAGCGTTGGAAAACTTACGAAAGTCGAACCTGAACTGAAATTCACCGCAAAATTCGATTTCGACGATATTCTCGCCGCCTACAATGCGATGGACGGCATTCATGCGATTTCACGAAACGAATTGATCGCCATTATGGGAACGTTGGTCGGAGGATGGCCTCAAACAGGCATGAGCGAGCATCTCGCCGTGCGCTTGACCGGCAGAATTGACCGTTTGGAACGCCGTGACATGGCGGACGGTACGCAGCAAGTGCGTCTGATCGACTACAAAACCGGTGCAAGTCCGAACGGCGAAGGCCTGTTCAACGATCTGCAGCTCGTCTGCTACCAACTGGGACTCGTGTTCCCCGAAGGAAGCGGCCTGCGTGGGGCACAGGCGGTGGCTGCGGCGCCGAACATCACGCAAAGCGCGCTGTTCCACGTAGCGGAGCATGCATTCCCGGCACCACATGGCAACACCGCCGCCGAATCGCATATGCAGCAGTCGTTGTTTGCGGACGGAAGCCTGAATACGGGCGCATTCGTGCCGCGCTACTACGTCAAACAACTCGACAAGGATTTCCATGACGGACTTGACGAGATGATTCCACCGCTGGAAGTGAGCGACGAGCATTGGAGTGAGTTCGTCGGTTTGCGAGACACCATGGCGGTATGGTCCCTCACCATGATCGCCAGAGTCTTCTACGCTGCCGCAGCCAGCAGGGCAAGCGAAATTACGGCAAGACCAACATTGGAACATATGAAATATTGCAGGAACACTGCGGTCTGCCCGGCCTGCGCGGGCGAACAGGACACCGTATTCGACAGGAGAACGGCATGAGCGGAACTACGAAATTCACCGACAGTCCGGAGCAGGCCGCCGTTATCCAAGCGCCCTCCTATGGGGATGTGGTGGTGGTCGCCGGTGCCGGATCGGGCAAAACCTACACAATGACAAGGCGAATCATCACACTGATCGAACAAGGTGTGAGCCCTGAAAAAATCCTCGGACTGACTTTCACGCGCAAAGCGGCTTCGGAACTGCTGTCACGCGTGTCCGCGGCCGTGAGCTGCAACCAGCGTGAACGTGGGCTGAAATCGGCGAATATGGCGTTCCTCAAACCGGAAGTCTCCACGTACGATGCTTTCTTCCAATCCATCGTGCGTCAATACGGACTGCTTGTCGGCTTCGACCAAAACACGCAGCCATTGAGCGAAGCCGGCGCCATGCAGCTCATCCACACCGTGCTCGACAAGCATATGGGCGATCTCATGGCGTTCGACGGCGATCTGAAATCGTTCAACACCATAGCGGGCAACGTATTCGCCCTGTCCAACGCCATTTCCGGAGCTATGATCGGCGGCGACTGCACCAGCTTCGACGAGGCGGTGCAACGCGTGCGCGACTGGGACGAAGCGTTCGTCAAACAGGTCGACAAGGCGCTTGACGGTGAAACCGTGCCAACTGAGCAGCCGAAATCCAAAAAACCACCAAAACGGCTGAAAAAGGATTCCGACGCGGATTACGAAAAGAAACTGGAGAAATACCGCGAACTTGGGCACAGCATGTGCGTATACAACAGTGCGCAACTCGCATCCGTCGCCAAGCAGCGCAATCTGCTGCTCGACCTCGTGCTTGATTATCATGCCGAAAAACGCGCCTGCAATATGGCGGAATTCAGCGATTTCACCATCGCGGCATTCCAACTGGTCTCCCGATTCCCGTCCATCGGCGCAACGTACCGCAAACGCTACTCGCATGTGCTTCTTGACGAATACCAAGACACCTCCACCACGCAGGCCGCACTGCTGAGCGCGCTGTTCCACGTTGACGATACGCATCGCAGCGCGGTCAACGCGGTCGGCGACCCCTTCCAATCGATCTACGCATGGCGAGGCGCAAGTCCGGGCGCATTCCGTATGCTGCAACATGATTTCGGCATGGACGCCACCAGCAAACCGTTCGCATTGACGGTGACGCGGCGCAATTCGCGCATGGTGCTCGAAGCGGCGAACAATCTCACTAAACCGTTGCGTCTGCCAGCCAGACGCCTCAGCAGCTCGCTGATGCGCGAAGTCGACGTGCCTGCGCTCTCCAATATCGAAGAAGCACCCGAAGGCACGGTTGGCGTGCTCGGATTTGCCACATTCGGCCAGGAAGTCGATGCGGTCGTGCGCTTCGCCAAACATGCGATCGCCCTGCATACGCCCTCTGCGCGTGACCTCGACCATGGTGCGAAAGACAATCGCCCGCATGTGGCGGTGCTGTTCCGATCCAAAGGAACCATGCCGAAATACGCGGAAGCGCTAGAGCAGGCCGGACTGACCACGCTGGTCGTGGGACAGGCGGTCCTGCTGGAACGTCCGGAAGTGCAGGATGTGTTCGCCCTGCTGCACGTAGTCAGCGACCATACCGACAGTGCGGCGCTTATGCGACTGCTGGCGACGCCACGATTCGCCGTTGAAGCCGACGATCTGCAGGCGCTTGCGGACACGGCGGAGCGAGTGAATACGGTGTACCGGTATCGTGCGCTCGTATCGGCGGGAATTGTTCCTGCGCATGCTACGAAAGCTGGGAATTCCGGTGATTCTATAAATTCCGGTGATTCCGGTACTTCCGGGAAAACCAGTGATTTCGGAAATGGCGAAACAATTTCCGACTCTGGTCTGTCGAATGCTGAAATCCGCTCCACTGTGCGCGAATACCGCGACCAAGTGCCAAATGCTGTTTTTCTGGTGGATCTCATGCTGCGCGACGATCTTGAACAACTCATCGATGGCAGGCTGAGCCGCAGGGGAGTGCAGGCGGTGCTGCGTGCCGCGGATATGCTCCGCCAAGTACAGCGCGTGCTCGGCCACCCGCTGCCGGAGGTGGTTCGCGAAGCTATTACGGCGTTGAATCTTGACATCGACATGCTACTGGCTCGGCATATGCGTGCCGATCATGCCGAGGCCACGCTTGACGCCTCCCACGTGGCGCTCGCCAAGTCGCCGATAGACGCTGTGATGAAACTCGTCGACACGTATATGCAGGAGATCGCATCGCAAGGCGTGCCGAGTCTGCGCGCGTTCATCTCATGGGTGGATTCGCTGCGCGACGCTTCCGAAGAGAACGCGGTGGCCCCCGATGTGCCCGTCGACGTGGTGTTGATGACCGTGCACCAGTCGAAGGGGCTTGAATGGGATGCCGTGGCCGTGGTCGGCATGACCGATGGCGGATTTCCCAGTAACAAGGGCGACAATCTGAGCGTGGCCGTTGATGAAACGCATCTCAATGGTTTCCGGGATGGCGTATGGACGCCTCCCGAATACCATGAAAACGCCAAAACGTGGCTGACGAATCCCGCCGCGGTGCCTGTTCCTGTGCGCGTGGATGCGGATATTCTGCCGCGATTCCCCCATGACGCGCTCGTCGGCTGGAATCCGTTGGAGGCCTTGGAAGCCTTGGAAGATGCGGAAATCATCGACGATGAAGTGTTCGGCACTCTGCGCACCATGAATGTCGACGACATGGAAGGCGTCGATCCTGATGGACTGTATTTGACGCAGAGCGAGGAATATGGCCGCCGGTTGCATGCCGACGAGCGTCGTCTCGCATACGTGGCGTTGACCCGCGCCCGTCATGAGGCGTTGCTCACCTATAGCGAAACGAATGTGGAAAGCCGTGATCCGCGTGCCGTGGGTGAGCGCAGACAAGTGGCCAAACCGTCGAATTTCTGGCAGGAAGTGTATGACTCCATGCTCAATATCGTTTCCAAGGCGAATGAACCGAGCAATTTGGACGATATTGCGGAAGTTGAGGACGCCACGGGGGTAGATTTTTCTGGAGATGATTTTTCCGAAAATGGCATTTCCAGCTTGCATTCGATTGGCGCGCTATTGCCAGACGGATATTTCGTGGGCGAGCATGCCTGCGATTTCGAGGATGCAGTGGTCGGCGATGCCTGGAACGCGCCGCTTGAGCCTCTGGAAGGCGAGCGATTCCTGCCATGGCCGTGCGATTTGACTGAAGCGACTTGCGAAATGTTGCGTTCGTCCGCCGATCAGGTGCGTGATGCGATGGCCGCCACCGCTGCGGACTTGGATGCCGGCGTGGGGGCGGATGCTGTTGCTGATGACGTTGCGCTCGGTTCGGCCGGTTCGCTGCTGCATTGCGCGCAGCTGCTGGTCGATGATGACAATCTCATGCCCGACATGCTGGCCGACGCATCGCAGGATGCGTTCGACCGGTCGGTGCGTGCGCAAGGCGAGAAGATTCTTGCGTCCGGCCGTCAGAACGTCACTTCCCTGCAGGCGCGCGCGGGCATGATGAACGATCGTGGCGCCCGAACCTACTGGCGTGGGCTTGTGCGTCCGATTCCGAACGTTGCCTCGCCGGCCGCGCAGCTGGGCACGCAGTTCCATGCGTGGGCGGAACGGTTCATTATGGCCGACGTGGATATTGATTGCATCGTCGACGGTGCCGAAGGCAACGGAAATATGCGCGTAGCTGAATCGAGATCGTCGATGCTTGCCGAAATCGAACGCAACAATAGGATGCAATCTCAAGAAAATAATGCGGTGGTCGAAAATACTGTCGAAAATACTGTCGAAAATACGGTCGAAAATGCAATGGAAAATGCAATGGAAAACAATGTATTGTTCGATTGGCAGCAGCGTCTTGCGGCGTCGGCATGGGCGCAACGTAAGCCTGCGTGGGCGGAGCGGCAGATTGTCGTCAATGTGCCGCAATTGGGCACCATCGTCAATGGCAAGCTTGACGCGGTGTTCTTTGGGGGTCTCAATGAAAAGGACCAATCAAAACAATATACAATAGTCGATTGGAAAACTGGAAAAAAACCTAGAAAAAAAGAAGAAATACAGGAAAAATTAGTACAGTTGGATATGTATCGGATGCTGCTGTCGGCAATGGAAGGTGTGCCGCTTGATGCTATCGACGCCTGCCTCTACTATCTGAGTGAGCCTGTTGAGGGCAATCGGCAGCTGAACGCCGCCGATAAAACAGAAGAAGAGATCCTTGCCGAGTTGAGCTACGGAATTCCGAAACAATCCGACAACGACTAGTGCTGGTGCGCCAAGAGATGCGTGTATGCATCCTGCTTGTTCTTGATCATCGTTGAAAAGCGGCGCTTTCCAGCCTGTCCGTAGGGTAACGCACTGCGGGCAGCGTTGTGGAGGAGCGCCGCTACCCTCGTGCAGCATGTGTGGGCGGGCACACGTGCCGGACGCAACGAAAGTTAAGGAGCGATAATCATGGCTGCCACCAGCGCAACCGAAACCCCGAAGTCGCCATATTCCGTATTGTTCTCCATTTCGGGAACCAAAGCGTTCTGCGCTTCCGGAGCTTTGGCGCGACTGCCGATGTCGATGATGGGCCTCGGCATTATTCTCGCACTCAACCACCTGTACGACAATTGGACGATCGCGGGCGTGATGAGCGCGGCGTATGTGCTCGCCACCGCAGCGGTCACGCCACTGTACGCGCGACTGTTCGACCGACTCGGACAGCGCAAGGTCGGTTCGATGGTGCTTGTCGTGCAAATCATCACCATGCTTGGTTTCGCGTTCTCCGCATTGGTGCGCGTGCCGATCCCGCTGCTGTTTGCGCTGGCTGTGGTGATGGGGCTTACGCAGTTCTCGTTCGGCGCGCTCGTGCGTACGCGCTGGGCGTATGTGCTCGACCGCACCGGCAACGGCGAACTGCTGAACACCGCATACGCGCTGGAATCCGCCATCGATGAGATCGTATTCATTTTCGGACCGATTCTGGCAGCGTTCCTTGCGGCTTCCGTGCACCCCGTTTCGCAATTGTTCGTGCCAACGATTGCCTGCGCCTTAGGCGGTACCATTTTCTTCACATTGAAAGACACGCAGCCGCCGGTCGTGCATGAAGTCAAGGTCGTTTCGGCCTCTTCCGACGATGCCGATGTGCGATTGACCATCGATGGCGATGCCCACAATACTGGCGATTCAGGTTCCGCACCGAGCAACAAGCTGACCATCGCACAGCTGAAAACAAACGACGCAGCCAAGAAACGCAGCGTATTCACTTATGCTGGCGTGATTCCGTTGCTACTGGTTTTCATCATATTCAACATGAGTTTCACCGCATTCGACACGTCCATGACAGCCGTCATGAAATCGTTGCATCTTGATTCCGTGCTCGGTGTGCAGCTGGCGATGCTAGCGGTCGGTTCATGCATGGGCGCGCTGGTTTTCGGAACGCTTGAGCTCAAAGGGTCCCGTTGGCGTTACATGATCATGTTCCTCGCGATGATCACCGTCGGCTTCTTTGTAATTCACCTGTGCCAAGGCAATCTGATCGTAATGGGCATTATGGAAATTATCACCGGTCTGGCTGTTTCGCCGGTGTTCGCATCGGGCAACCTCGTGATGAAGGAAACCGTTCCTGAAGAGTCGTTGACCGAAGGTCTTTCCTGGGTGAGCACCGCAGGAACCGTCGGCGCATCATTCGGTTCGATGATCACCGGTATCATATTGGATCACGCCACACCCGACGTGAGCCTGATGCTGCCATGGATTTTCGTGCTCGCCTCGATTCCGTTTGCCCTGCTCGGCTGGGTGATCACGCGTCGAAGTGTTTCGCAACATTCATAGATGATCTGTGATTCATAAATACTATGCGAATTAAGCATTCCAAAAATTGCCCGAAAATGATCGTAAGGATTATGTTCGGGCAATTGTATTCTATTGTTGGATTCGTTGGAATCGTAGAAAGCTGCTGCAGATAGATGCAGCCAGAACGCTTGAAGGAGTTGCAATGATCAAGGTTTCTGTAGTTGGTGCCAAAGGACGCATGGGTTCCCACGTGGTCGACGCTGTGAACAACGCGGACGACACCGAACTGGCGCTCGCGCTTGACGCAGGCGACGACCTCGCCCAGATTACCCCCGACAACACCGACGTGGTGGTGGAGTTCACCGTGCCGAGCGTGTCTCTTGACAATGTGCTCGCACTCGTGGCGCAAGGCGTTGATGTGGTGGTGGGCACCACCGGTTGGACCGAAGAGAAGCTCGATCAGGTGCGTGCCGCGCTCGCTGCCGCGCCTCGCGAAGGCCAGAGCGTGTTCATTGCGCCGAACTTCGCCATTTCCGCCGTGCTCGCCGACTATTTCGCCAAGGTTGCGGCTCCGTACTTCGAATCCGCCGAAGTGATCGAACTGCACCACCCGAACAAGGTAGATGCTCCGTCCGGCACCGCATTCCATACCGCGCAGGGTATTGCCGCAGCTCGTAAGGCCGCAGGTCTTGGCCCTGTTCCGGATGCCACCGAAACCGATGGCGGCTCCCGCGGCCAGGTGGTTGACGGCATTCATGTGCACGCCGTGCGTCTACGTGGCCTTAATGCCCATGAGGAAGCCCTGTTCGGTAACGACGGCGAGCAGCTGACCATTCGTGCCGACAGCTTCGACCGCATTTCCTTCATGCCGGGCGTGCTGTTGGCCGTACGCAAGGTCGCCACCGGTTCATATCCGGGCGTGACCGTCGGCCTCGACAACTTCCTCGACCTGTAAATCCTTACGGTTGAACGGTAAATAGTCCCCAAACCGGCTGATGTTGGCTTATTCCAAGCATCGGCGATTTGGGGATTATTTGTATCGTCTTATATCTACGCAATACATCTGTGCCTACGTAATAAAGCTGTGCGCTGACTCTTGGCAATCAGCTCAAATGCTGGTATACAGTGTGACTGTCCGAATCGAAAACGAATGCAATATGGAAACCGGTGAAACATGCAGGCTCTGATCGCCATCATCGTCGCATTGGCTGTGACGGCAGCCGTTTTGTGGTTCTTTTTCGCGCCGCGCAAAGCGTTCCGAGCCCGCGTCGGCAACGGTGTGCAAGAGGCGGTCGTCGAAGTCAAAGGCGGGTACAGTCCGGCGGTCATCGAAGCCGAGGCTGGCTTGCCTTTGCGATTGATTTTCGATCGCAAGGAAGATGGCGAATGCTCGTCGCATGTGGTGTTTTCCGATTTCGGCGTAGACCTTGCGCTGCCTCCTTTCCGTACGACGACGTTGACGATTCATCCTGATGAGCCGGGGGAGTACGGTTTTGCATGCGGTATGAATATGCTGCATGGCACGTTACGTGTGCTGCCGGGAAAGCATCATGCTGCAATGCAGGACGAGCATTCAGCGTCGGAAAAAAATCCGAATAATGCAGAATCTCATGTTCCTGCGCAATCACAACAAACCGCTGTTGATGAAACATCGCATGAATCCGTTGATACTTCTTCTGATTTTTCTTCTATTTCTGCTAATTCTTCAGACGAGTCTTCCGCATTTCGTGAAATGCGAGCATTGATTACGCGGCTTATTGTGTCTGCCATCGTTACGATTCCGGTATTCGCTTCTACGATGTTGATGCTGTATCCGATGCCGAATTGGGTGCAGTTCATACTGATGCTGCCGGTGATGTGCTATGCCGCACTGCCGATTTTCCGTAGCGGTTTCGCTGCGATCATTCACCGTTCTCCGGAAATGAACGCATTGGTCAGTTTGGGTACGGTATTCGCGTTTGCTTACTCGTGTGTGGTCACGTTTGTGCCTCAGATTCTGCCTGAGAATGCTCGAGAACCGTATTTTGAAGCGGTTGGTGTGGTCATCACGCTGATGCTGGTCGGGCAATTGCTTGAAGCGCGCGCCCGCGTCGGTACGGGAGAAGCCATGCGTGCATTGGTGAAACTGCAGCCGAAAACCGCTCGCGTGGTGCGCAATGAAATCGAAGAGGAAATTCCGGTCGATCAGGTGTTGGCCGGAGATATTATTGCGATTCGTCCGGGAGAACAACTTCCCGTTGACGGCACGGTTATTTCCGGTTCATCGTCTGTCGACGAATCCATGATCACCGGCGAATCCATGCCGGTGCTGAAGCAGGCTGGCAGCAGTGTGACCGGTGCCACGATCAACGGTACCGGATCGTTGCGGTATCGTGCCACAAAAGTCGGCAAAGACACGGTGCTCGCGCAGATCATTGGATTGGTGCAATCCGCGCAAAGTTCCAAAGCTCCGGTACAGCGCCTGGCGGATAAGATTTCCGGTATTTTCGTGCCGATTGTGGTGCTGATCTCCGTATGGTCGTGCGCATTGTGGTTTGCGTTCGGGCCGGAACCGCGCGTGGTGCATGCGCTGGTGGCGGCGGTTTCGGTGCTTCTGATCGCATGCCCGTGCGCATTGGGTCTTGCCACACCGCTTTCCGTAACGGTTTCGACCGGTCGCGCCGCGCAAATGGGCGTGCTGATTCGTTCCGCCGAAGCGCTGGAGACGTGTGGCAAAATCAATGCTGTCGTACTTGACAAAACAGGTACGATCACCGCTGGCAAACCGTCGTTGACCGACGTGCTTCCGCTTGGAAAATGGCGTGAAATGACAGATGATTTGCTGGCGATCACAGCTAGTGCCGAACGGGATTCCGAACATCCTCTTGCCGCCGCGATCGTTGCAGGCGCGCAAGAGAAGCATCTTACGTTAGGTGAGGCAACGCAATTCCATGCGATTTCCGGGCAGGGAGTCACTGCGCATGTCGCGTCACATAGTGTCGCTGTTGGCAATACTGATCTGATCGACGATCTTGACGTGGCCATGCCGAGCGTCGGCGATGAGGATCTCGATGACATTATCGAGACTATGGAACGGCTGTCGGCGGAGGGGAAAACGCCGATGCTTGCAGCGATCGACGGCGAGCTTGCGGGAATCGTGGCCGTTGCGGATACGGTGAAAGCCGATTCGCAGCAGGCTATCGCAGCCTTGAAATCACATGGCGTCAACGTGGTGATGCTCACCGGAGACAACGAAACGACGGCACATGCCGTGGCAAATCAAGTTGGCGTCAGCAATGTGATCGCTGGAGTGCGACCGGAAAACAAGGCGGACGAAATCGCAAAACTGCAGGCGCAAGGCTATACGGTGGCGATGGTGGGCGACGGTATCAACGATGCTCCGGCGCTTGCCCGCGCGAATGTGGGATTCGCCATTGGAACGGGCACGGATGTGGCGATCCAGTCCGCGGACGTGACATTGATGAATGGCTCGCTGATGGGTTTGGTGCATGCGCTCGACTTGACCCGCGCCACCATGCGCAATATCGCGCAAAATCTTGGATTTGCGCTCGGCTATAACAGCGTCGGCATTTCCATTGCGGCGGGCGTACTGTACCCGTTCACCGGCATGATGCTTAATCCGATGATTGCGGGCGCGGCCATGGCATTCTCGTCGCTATGCGTGGTAACGAACGCGAGCCGACTGCGCCTGTTCGATCCAGACAAGGCGCTTCGTAAGACGTATCAGGTTCGTCAGCCGAACCCGAACGATAATAATCACAACAACCACAGTCAGAAAGGATTCATCATGGGACTGTTCAGTGATCACAAAGCCAAGAAGGAAAACGCCCACGAGAGTATGGAAGGCATGCACTCTTGCTGTGGCGGCCATGCTGCCAACGACAATCAGAGCGCGCTCGCCAAGGATCCGGTCTGCGGCATGAGCGTGGATCCGGCCACTGCCGCTGCAACCCGCGAATACAACGGCACCGCCTACTACTTCTGCAATCCGGGCTGCGCCGCCAAGTTCGAGCAGAACCCCACCCAATACCTCGACTGAGTTTGTTCTGGTGGCCGCACGTTTCCCTCTTTCTGGCCGCACTGTTTGGAGTATTGTGCGGTCAGGAAAGCAAAGTCGTGAGGTCATTTGGATTGAATCCGCCTGAGTATGCGGCTAAGCGTACCGATTGTTCCAGTGACTGGGCGATTTTGGACTGTGGGAGGTTGTTGAGCGTACCGATTCTTCCAGTGACTGGGAGTTTTTGGACTGTGGGAGGCTTGGCAGCGGGAGGATTCTTCCAGTGACTGGGGGATTTTGGTCTCGGTGAGGCAGTTCATATTGCGGTATGGTCACGAACGTGAATGCTTCGGCGTCCGTGGCGGGAAGTACCGTTGACACTATGACTGACGGTACTATGCATCTTCTTGATCCTGCTCCTTTCGGACGTATTCTTCCGGCCATGGTCACCCCTATGAAGGCCGACGGTTCCGTTGATTTCGAGGCCGCGCAGAAGCTTGCGAAGCAGCTTGTTGCCGATGGCGCCGATGGCCTTGTGGTCAATGGCACCACGGGCGAGTCTCCCACCACCCACATGGAGGAGAAGGTCGAGCTGGTTCAGGCCGTCAAAGATGTGGTGAGCGTTCCCGTTATTTCCGGCGCGGGTTCCAACGATACCGCCCACACCGTGCGCATGGTGGAGCAGACCCAGGAGGCGGGCGCCGATGCGGTGCTTGTGGTTGCTCCGTATTATTCGCGCCCGTCGCAGGAGGGCGTGTTCCGCCACTACAAGGCGGTCAATGATTCCGCCGACAAGCCGATTATCGTTTACGATGTGCCTGGCCGTACCGGTTTGCATATTCAGTTGGAAACATACCGTCGTTTGTCTGAACTTGATCATGTCAAGGCAGTCAAGGACGCCACCGGAGATATCGCGGGTGCCGTGCGTAAGCGTATGGAAACCGGTTTGACTTGGTATTCGGGCGATGACGGCCTGTTCCTGCCATTCCTTTCGGTTGGTGCGGTCGGCATTATTTCCGTGATCGCGCATGCCGCATCCGGTCCGATGCGTGATTTGGCTGCTGCGTTCGATCGCGGTGACATTCATGAGGCGCAGCGCATTGCCGTGCAGCTTGCCCCGCTGGTCGAAGCGATGAATGGAAGCGGCTTCCAAGCTGTTATGGCGAAGGCGTCGCTGAAGGTGCGTGGCATTCTCGATTCCACGACGATGCGTTTGCCGAACGTCGGTCCGGACGAAGCTGAGATTAAGCGCGCGGAGGATGGCATGCGCGCTTCCGGCTTGCTGTGATTGCGATTATTGCCATACCTGCAGCAGCGATGTTTGCAGCACTGATGTGCAATGGCGATTACAGCAATCATGGTGATCAATCTCGACGATTACGGCAAGCATTGCGACTACCGGTTTGCCGTAATACGTTTGCCGTAATGCGGCAAACCTACTGAATTCCTCGTTTCCGCACAGGCGGAGACAATTAGTAATAGAAATCCAACTAGGAAATGGCTATAGAAGAAACCAAAACAGTGACTACGCACAAGCGCGGCAGCAAAGCTGCCAAGCGCACTGAAAACCCCCAGACCTCGGATGTGAAATCCGCGAAGTCTGTGAGCTCCGAGAAGCCCAACAAGGCCGAAACGACTTCCAAGAAGACGAAGTCTTCTAGCCGTAGCGGTGGTCGTGGCACTCGCGCTGGCGATGCGTCCGGTTCCGCCCGTGGCGGTTCCCGCGGCAATGGCAGCGGTTCCTCCAAGGGCACGAAGAGCGTGAAGAACGTCAAGAATGTGAAAAGCGCCAGGACTTCTAGGAACTCCAAGAATTCCAATGCGGCAAGCTCTTCCGCCGGTAGCCGCCGCAATTCCCGTCTTGCCCCGCAGACCACCGCACCCCAGCAGGATGACGTGTTGATCGCTCCGCCGAAGTACCGCAAGGGTTCCATGCGTATCGTGCCTCTTGGCGGCCTTGGCGAAATCGGCCGCAACATGAACGTGGTCGAATACAACGGCCACCTGCTGCTCATCGACTGCGGTGTGCTTTTCCCTGAAGAGGAGCAGCCGGGTGTTGATTTGATCCTGCCTGACTTCCATTACATCAAGGATCGACTCGACAAGGTCGAGGCTCTGGTGCTCACTCACGGCCACGAGGATCATATTGGCGGCGTGCCGTACCTGCTGAAGCTTCGCCCTGATATTCCGCTGATCGGTTCCAAACTCACGTTGGCTTTCGTTGAAGCCAAGTGCAATGAGCATCGCATCAATCCGCGACTGGTTGAGGTCAAGGGGCGCGACAAGCTGAAGGTTGGTCCGTTCAATCTTGAGTTTGTGAACGTCACGCATTCCATTCCGGACGCTCTGGCTGTGTTTGTGCAGACTCCGGCCGGAAGCCTCATCGATACCGGCGATATCAAGCTCGATCAGCTGCCGCTCGACCATCGCATCACCGATTTGGTAGAGTTCGGCAAGCTTGGTGAAAAGGGCGTGGATCTGCTGATGATGGATTCCACCAACGCTGAGGTTCCGGGCTTTGTCAAGCCGGAAACCACCATTGGTCCAGCGCTTGATCAGGCGTTCGCCCAAGCTACGCGCAAGATCATCGTGGCCAGCTTCTCCAGCCATGTGCACCGCGTGCAGCAGGTTGTTGATGCCGCTCACAAGTATGGCCGCAAGGTGGTGTTCGTGGGCCGTTCCATGGTCCGCAACATGTCCATTGCTGCGGATTTAGGCTACTTGAGGCTTCCTGAAGACACGGTCATCGACCTGAAGAAGGCTCATGACGTGCAAGACGATAAGCTCGTCTACATGTGCACTGGCTCCCAGGGCGAACCGATGGCCGCACTTGGCCGCATCGCCGACGGCAACCATCGCGACATCACCATCAACGAATTCGACACGGTCATTCTTGCGAGCTCCCTGATTCCAGGCAACGAGCATGGCGTGTACAAGATCATCAACAAGCTGGTGCAGCTTGGTGCCCGCGTGGTCAATCGAGACAATGCCGCCGTACATGTGTCCGGCCACTGCAATGAGGGCGAACTGCTGTACATGTACAACATCGTCAAGCCGAAGTGCGCCATGCCGATTCATGGTGAGAACCGCCATCTGGTGGCGAACGGCATGATCGCGGTTAAGACGGGTGTCGATCCGCAGAACGTGGTGCTTGCTGAAGACGGCGATGTGGTCGATTTGTACCACGGCCAGGCTGCCGTTGTCGGTTCCGTGCCATGCGGTTACGTGTACGTTGACGGCGATTCCGTTGGTGAACTTACCGAGGAAGAGCTTGAGAAGCGTCGTATTCTTGGCACGGAAGGTTTCGTGTCGAGCTTCGTTGTTGTCGATACGGAAACGGCTGACGTTGTCGCCGGCCCGAAGATCTATCTCAACGCGGTTGCCGAAGACGAGAGCGAATTCGACAAGGTCCGTCATCAGATCGTCGAGCAATTGCAGGATGCGATGATGACTGGCACGCACGATACGTACAAGCTTCAGCAAATCATGCGTCGTACGTTGGGTAGCTGGGTCGCACGTCAGCTGCATCGCAAGCCTATGATCGTTCCGGTCGTTGCCGATATCGCGCAGGATGTTGACGAAGCGATGGGATTGAATGCAGCGCAATGATGAATCGATAGATAGTCAATATTTTCGCAATATCGCTGATTTCGGTGAAATTAATATTGGAATAATATTGAAATATCGACAGATCGTCAATAATTGTTGATTACATAATCAAAAGAAGGACGGCGTAACCGGCACAACCGGTTGCGCCGTCTCCTATTCCATAAATAGGAATTTCACAATAAAAAAGGAGTGACATGCCAGGAGCAAATCTCACCCGAATCGAAGCGGAAGAACGCAAAAGCGTTATCGCAGCACCGGTTCATTACACGGTCAAACTTGATCTGACCCGTGGAGCTAAGAATTTCGGTTCCGAAACCACCATCACGTTCGACGCTGAGCCGGGAGCTACCAGCTTCCTTGACCTGATCGCCACCGAAGTGAGCGAAATCGTGCTCAACGGCGCAACTCTCGATCCGGCCGAAGCGTTCGCCGACAGCCGTATCGAACTGAAGAACCTCGAAGCGCACAACGAAGTGACCGTCAAGGCGCTGTGCCAGTATTCCAACACTGGTGAAGGCCTGCACCGCAGCGTCGACCCGTCCGACGGCAACATCTACCTGTATTCCCAGTTCGAAGTGCCGGATGCTCGCCGCGTGTACGCCGTGTTCGACCAGCCCGATATCAAGGCCGTGTTCGACTTTTCCGTGCTCGCAGCCAAGTCATGGATCGTCACCTCCAACATGCCCGCCGCCTCCGTAACCGACAACGAAACCGTTACCGAAGAAGGCACGCTCGGCACGCATGAAGCCGAAACCACCAAGCTGTGGGTGTTCGAATCCACGCCGACCATGAGCTCCTACCTCACCGCCATCTGCGCAGGCCCATACGCCGAATGGCATACCGAATACGCCAACGAAGACGGCCGCACCGTGCCGATGGCCATGTACTGCCGTCAGGCGCTCGCCGAAGCGTTCGCCAAGGATGTCGACTACCTGTTCGACATCACCAAGAAGGGTTTTGCCTTCTATGCGAAGACTTGGGGCGTGCCATACCCGTACGCCAAGTACGACCAGATCTACGTGCCGGAATACAATGCCGGCGCTATGGAGAACATTGGCATGGTCACCATCCGCGACCAGTACGTGTTCGAATCGAAGGTCACCGACGCGTATGCCGAGCGCCGCGTCGTCACCGTGCTGCACGAGCTTGCACACATGTGGTTCGGTGATTACGTGACCATGAAGTGGTGGAACGACTTGTGGCTTAACGAGTCTTTCGCTGAGTTCACGTCCACCCTTGCCACTGCCGAAGCCACGGAATGGAAGGACGCTTGGGCCACGTTCAGCTCCGGTGAAAAGAGCTGGGCACTTCGCCAGGATCAGCTGAGCACCACCCATCCGATCGTCGCGCCGATCAACGATCTGAACGACACGTATGTCAACTTCGACGGCATTACCTACGCCAAGGGCGCTTCCGTGTTGAAGCAGCTCGTGTTCTATGTGGGGCGTGAGAAGTTCTTCAAGGGCATCAACAACTATTTGAACAAGCATGCGTACTCCAACGCTACGCTCGCCGATCTGCTGGCCGAACTCGAGCTGACGTCCGGACGCGATCTCAAGGCGTGGAGCGCCCAGTGGCTTGAACAGTCCGGCATCAACACCATCGCCACCGAAGTTGAGGAAAACGAGGATGGTACGATTCGCCAGCTTGCGTTGCGCCAGTCCGCTTCGGCTGAGCATCCGGTGCTGCGCGCGCATCGTTTGGCTGTCGGCTTCTACAATGAGGATCCGGAAACCGGCAAGATCGTGCGTACCGACCAGTTCGAACTTGATGTTGACGGCGAACTGACGATTGTCGAAGCGGCTGCCGGTAAGGCACGCCCGTCGCTGATTTTGGTGAATGACGACGATTTGACATACACGAAGCTGCGCTTCGATGAGAAGAGCCTCAAGTTCGCTGCGGAGAACCTGTATCGTTTCGACGATGCGTTGGCTCGTTCCGTGATTTGGCTTGCCTTCTGGGATATGACTCGTGACGGCGAATTGCCGGCAAAGCAGTTCATCGAAACCTCTTTGGCTGCGCTCGCCACGGAACATGAGTCCACCACGTTCCGTTACGCTTTGGCGCAGATCAGCACCACCGCATGGCATTACACCGCTCCGGCCGACCGTGCCGAAGTGGTGGAGCATGTGGCTGCCGAACTGTTCAAACTGGCTCAGGCTGCCGAAGCCGGTTCCGACGAGCAGTTCCAGCTGATCACCGCCTATCTGGGTTATGGTGAGCCGGGCGATGCTGCGTTCGAAGCAAATGCGAAGGGTCTGCTCGATGGTTCCGTGAAGCTTGACGGCTTGGAAATCGACAATAATTTCCGTTGGACCATCATCAACGCGTTGAGCACGATCAACGCCATCGGCCAGAGCGACATCGACGCGGAACTTGCCAAGCGTGAAACCACTGAGAACCGTGAGTTCGCATTGGGTGCACGTGCGGTCGCAGGCATTGCGGAAGCCAAGGAATGGGCTTGGAACGAGGCTTTGCACAACGACGAGCTGACCAACATGCAGTTGGAATCCGTGGCCCGCGGCTTTGCATCCACTCCACGTGCCGACTTGGCTGAACCTTATGCGGCCAAGTATTTCGAGGTTGCCGACTGGATTTGGAAGAACAAGACCTTCCACATGGCTGAGGCTCTGCTGGAAGGCCTGTACCCGAGCTATGCCGATCCGGCCACGCTGGTGGAGCTCGGTGATGCTTGGCTGGCTTCACATGCGGACGCCGACAACGCGTTGCAGCGCATTGTGCGCGGCAATGTTGAATCGTCGCATCGCACGCTCAAGGTGCGCGATTTCAACGCATCCCTCTGATGCCGTTCCTGATGCCACTACAGTAGCTGTTTTTAGTAGCTACTTTTGATATCACTCTGTGATATCGCATCATAAGCCCGGACTGGCGGCGTGACTTATCTCGCTGCCAGTCCGGACTTGTTTGCTTCCAGACAAGCCATCCCGAACAAAAGCCGGTCCCATAACGGTTATGGACAGTGGGTTTTTCGGGCTCATAATGGCCCAGTCGGTCGGAATCGGAGGATGGGAGTGAGATTGCAAGAAACTTGAGATTGTGGAAATCTCACGACATTGCATACTGCGGTTCGCCTGACATCGCATACTGTGATTTGCAGGTATCGCAACATGCTGTCGACTATTTCGTTGAATGGTGAACCCGTTGAGTACGATGGTACACGGCAATATAACTTGAGATAGCGAGGACTTGAGACTCATGCCACGTATGTTCGGAACAGACGGTGTTCGAGGATTGGCGAATAGGGCTTTGACCGCACAGCTTGCGTTGGATTTGGGCGATGCTGCGGTGCGCGTGCTTGGCGATGACGGAGACAAAAGCGAATTCGACGGTCGTCGCCGTGCACTGGTCGGCCGCGATACTCGCGTTTCCGGCGATTTTCTTGCAGCGGCACTGTCCGCAGGCATGTCCGCAGGCGGATTTGACGTGATCGACGCGGGCATTATTCCAACTCCGGGTGTCGCATACCTGACTTCCGTGCTGAATGTGGAAATGGGCGCCGTGATTTCCGCATCCCATAATCCCATGCCCGACAACGGCATCAAATTCTTCGCACGTGGCGGTTTCAAACTGCCTGATACCAAAGAAGACGAAATCGAAAGTGTGCTCGGCCAGGATTGGGAACGTCCGACCGGTGCCGGTGTGGGCCGCATCAGCCACGACACGGCAACCGCAACCAACCTGTATATCGACCATCTGGTGTCCACCATCGCCCCCATTGGGCCTGACAAGTCCCAGCCGACACCGCTGAAAGGACTGAAAGTCGTGGCCGACTGCGCCAACGGCGCCACCTCCGTGGTCGCGCCGGAAGCGTTGCGCCGCGCCGGTGCAGACGTGATCGTGATCAACGCTTCGCCAGACGGCTACAACATCAACAAGAACGCCGGATCCACACACCCCGAACAGCTGCAGGCCATGGTCAAGGCCTCCGGAGCCGATCTGGGTGTGGCCTTCGACGGTGACGCCGACCGTTGCCTCGCCGTGGATGAAGACGGCACCATGGTCAACGGCGATCAAATCATGGGCATTCTTGCGCGTGCCAAGAAGAATGCGGGCAAGCTCAACCACGACACCCTCGTGGTAACCGTGATGAGCAACCTCGGCCTGAAACTCGCCCTGCGTTCCATGGGCATCAAAACCGTGCAAACCGGCGTGGGTGACCGTTACGTGCTTGAGGAAATGCTGCGCGGTGACTATTCGCTCGGCGGCGAACAGTCCGGACACGTGATCAACCGCGAATTCGCCACCACCGGCGACGGCACCCTCACCGCATTGACCCTATGCAACGAAGTGGTCAACTCCGGCAAAAGCCTCAAAGAACTCGCATCCGACTTCCCGCAACTGCCGCAAACCCTCATCAACGTGCCGAACGTCGACAAGCTCGCGGCCAAAACCAATGCCAAAGTGCAGGCGGCCGTCGAACACGAAGAGAAAATGCTCGGCGACACCGGCCGCGTGCTATTGCGACCATCCGGCACCGAACCGCTCGTGCGCGTCATGGCCGAAGCGGAAACCCAACAGCAGGCCGACGAGGTCTGCGACCGTCTTGCCAAAGTCGTAGCCGAAGAACTTGCCCTGTAACCAAACTGCCGATACACATCATTCGGCAATCCAAAATCCCGAACCAATATGCGAAGGAAACCCATGTTTGGACGCAACTCGAAAGTCAACCTCGAACTCAACCGCGAGGTTGAAAAACTCATCAAAACCGGCGGCAAGGAACAACTGCTTCCCATCGTGCAGGCAGGCGAACCGGTACTACGTCAGCAGACCGCAGCCTACGAAGGCCAGCTGAGCCGCAAAACGCTCGACAAACTCATCGAGACCATGCGCGTCACCATGATCGAAGCGCCGGGCGTAGGCCTTGCCGCAACCCAGATCGGTCTTGGACTGGCCCTCGCCGTGGTGGAAGACCATGTGCGTGACGACGATGACGATGATCCGCGTGAAGCGGCTGAATTCCCGTTCCATGTCATCATCAACCCCAGCTATGAGCCGATCGGCACCGAAACCCGAAGCTTCTACGAAGGCTGCCTGAGTTTCGACGGCTATCAGGCGGTACGCAAACGCTGGCTCGACATTACAGCACGTTGGCAAGATGAAGATGGCAAACAGCACGAGGAACATCTGCACGGCTGGCCGGCCCGCATCTTCCAGCACGAAACTGACCATTTAAGCGGTGAACTGTATATCGACAAGGCGGAAATCCGCAGCCTCGCCACCAACGAGAATCTTGAGGATTTCTGGTGCGACGATCCGGTTCCTAACGAAGCCGCAGCCGAACTCGGATTCGAACTGTAAACCAGAGGGTAAGCGCCGCTGTAAGCGCATAATGTGCGGCAAAGGCGTTGTGGAATCCAATCAACACGGAATCCGGTTGTTACGAATCCGATCGTTGCGGAAATCCGTGAATACCCAGCAGGGGGAGAGGCCTACGAGCCTCTCCCTTTTTTGTCATACCATCATTCTTTCGTCATGCCATCGTTCGTATATCCCGTGCGATGTGCGCACGTATCGCATTCCCCGCGGCACACGCACGTATGCAGGTAACCATGTTTGCATTTCGCAAGATTATTTTTCACAGCGTCATATCGCGCGATATTTTCAGCACCATCTGCGTCATCATCATGGCGAAACGATTTCGTACGCGACGTCGTACTACGTGCGCAACGTGCATGGACACAGTCAAGCATGGTATTTTTTGTGAACATAATCGTTTTTTGCAACATTAATTTCTTTTCTGTATTGAATTTAGCGGAATAAACGAATTAAAGATACGCTTTCGAATCTTGAAAAAAAGGAGATTGCGCTATCCGAGAAGCAGTATGTTTTTCATGGGCGTCGACGTGTACTGCGCCCCCTCTCAGCTACCATGCAAAGTATGAACGAAGCAAAGACGGGCCGTTCCTGGCTTACTGAAGCCAAGCAAGACATCAACCAATGGTCGGCATCGATGCCGAAAAACGCCGACAACCAGCTTATCGACTGGCAGTGGGTCGCATCCCTCGACTTGGAACACGGCATTGGAGCCGCGCAAAGCCAAAGCATTGACCTGATTGCCGTATTGAACGCCGCCGATACCGCGCTTTTGCCGACTCCGGAGACAACGGATTCCATGCAGGATTCGGTATTATCCGCCCAGCAGCTGCATAATCTGCTGAAAAAGGATCTGGTGGTACGCGACCGTCTCGAATCCATCATCGCGCAATGTAACACCGCTTTCATGACGGATTTTGACCGTTTGATCGCTTCTTACCGTTTGCCTCGTGCGCTCGCATATGTGAACCGTCGGTTGTGTGACGAAATCGCCATGTTGCGTCGAATTGGCGTTGCGATGGGCTTGTGGACTATTGCCGAAGAACGCCGGGAACGGGTGACGGTGCCCGTGCTACAGCCTGTTGCCGGAGCGGGCAACCGTGTGAATTTCGACGATATTCAGGATCGCACCGCACAGATCGTCAATGGTCGTGCCGAACGGCGTGCCGCAGAGCGTGAGCAGAAGCGTGCCAGCGATTACGCCATGTCGCGCGCGAACTTGAGCGGGGTGACGAGTCCGGGAGGTTCGCGTGTATTCGATTATGGGGACCGTGACTCTACTGGCACGGGTGCAGTTGGTTCTTTTGGTTCTTTTGGAAGTTCCGCTGACTCGGCGGAGGCCGCGCAAGCTCGACGTTTGGCGGATTACAAAAAGTCGGATTGGCGTGACGCCTACCTCCCTGGCCGTGACCTCGACACGGTGATGGGCATTGATATTGAAACCACAGGCACGGATCCAGCCCGCGTGTATATCATCGACGCCGGGTTCGAATTCATGAACATGCTCTCGCCGCGTCCGGCCGGTGAGCCTTCGGGCTACTGCTACGAACAGGGCTATTACGAGGCCGGCGACGCGTACGGTCAGGCGCGTCTTTCCTTCGGAGTGCCTGCACAGAACGCGCTGCTCGGCAATCCTTTGATCCTCGACCTTACTGGTATTGATGTGCGCGATCGCGCCGGCACTGACTTTCGCTTGTTTGACGAATGGCCCGAAGCGCAGGTCGGATTGCTGCAACGGCTTGAACAGCAGCCGTACGTTGCGCACAACGCCCGGTTCGAGCACAGCTTTTTCATGTTGAACGTCGCCGGATATGCGGAAAGCTATCGTGCCGGCAATATTACGATCATCGACACGTTGCCGATGAGCCGTCGTTGGGATGAGGGGTCGATTCCCGATGATGAGCATCCGTATGGCAATAACACGTTGGATGCGTATGCCAAACGCCAGGGCGCGTTGGACGCCTCCCAAAGCGAGCGGCATCTTGGCTTGGAAGATGCGCATATCATGCTGGTCGCCATGAAGCATCATCTTGGTGCGCTGCGTGCCGAGGGGCGTGGGCCATGGAGCGCGGCCGGTAGGCCAGGCAATGGCGGCAAACGGTGCGGCAAGCGTTGGTAGACGGTAGGTGCTGGTGGGCGGAGTGTCTCGCAAGTTGGGCGGCAAGACACAAGCTGGATGGCGCAACGCAAGTTGGATGCCGTAGCGCAAGTTGGATGGGCGAATTGACGCTGCTGAATGTGTGCCACGCGTAGTCGTGTTGTTTCCCCGCTGGATGTTTTTCCCGCTGATTATCTTTCCCGCTGGATGTTGTGTATTTGTCCTTCGGCCACGCTCATTCACTCACTGCGGTTGCGACACGCCCGGGTGTTGGCTTGCGGTGAGGTGTTTTGAGGTTTTTCCGACGGTCTTTTGCCGCGCGATGGTGTTCCTTGCCCGCTTTTCCCGCGTTTTCGACACGCCGGTGGAGTCCAGTGTTTTCAATGGTTTTCGTGGTGTTCGTGGATGTCCGATTTGCGTTGCCGGCCGTTGTGCTGTAGGTTTATCTCTTGCTGCCGCTCAGCGAGTGGTTCCCCGGCTGGGGTTCCCTGAGGTGGGTGAGTGGTGGTGGTTTGAGAACTCAAAAGCGTATTTGTACTACTTCTTTATAGTCAATGATTGCCAGTCCGTCTTACGGCCCGCGTGTTTGGCGTGGGTGCCGGGAGGCCGGTCAAACGGGACGGGGTTTTTGCGGACAGTCCGTTTTCCTTATAAACGGATGTCGGTTTCTTTATTTTTGAGAGTCACATGTTGGTTCTCTTCATGAAAGGTTTTTTGTGGAGGGTTCGATTCTGGCTCAGGATGAACGCTGGCGGCGTGCTTAACACATGCAAGTCGAACGGGATCC
>OKWA01000140.1_pt1 | contig 53711 bp, 45 predicted proteins | sample 1606861 | NCBI WGS metagenome assembly OKWA01 (sample SAMN03281007, study PRJEB24777) | human gut metagenome | isolation source: fecal sample PR166 from 1 month old female Malay infant, vaginally... | reverse complement strand
AGCCTGGGCTTTATCCCGCTGTCGTACTACAAAAATCGCGATTACGCCTGCTTCTTCTCGGCCAACTCCGCGCAGAAACCGGCGCTGTACGATACCGCCGACGCCACCGCCAACAGCCGTATCAACGCGCGTCTGCCTTACATCTTCCTGCTGTCGCGCATCGCGCACTACCTGAAGATGATCCAGCGCGAAAATATCGGCACCACCAAGGACCGGCGTCTGCTGGAGCTGGAGCTGAACACCTGGGTGCGGAGCCTGGTGACCGAAATGACCGACCCCGGCGACGAGCTGCAGGCCTCCCATCCGCTGCGCGATGCCAGCGTGGTGGTGGAAGATATCGAGGATAACCCGGGCTTCTTCCGCGTGAAGCTGTACGCGGTGCCGCACTTCCAGGTCGAGGGGATGGACGTCAATCTGTCGCTGGTTAGCCAGATGCCCAAAGCAAAAGCATAAGGCAGGACGGGATGAAAATTTATCGTCCACTATGGAACGAGGGGGCTTTACTATCTCCTCAACAGTTCCAGCAGCAGACTGAATGGGAGTCTTTCCGCAGTGCCGGTGCATCAGCGCTGGCATCCCCATTCCCCTGGGGCGTGGAAAAAATTGAGTTTAATGACAGTCTTCTTTCGTCCGGCCTGATCCAGATTACGCAGTTACGCCTTTGGCTGGAAGATGGTTCATTAATTGATGCGCAAAGGAGCGATTTGCCTCCGGCGCCGCGTGAGTTAGATGCCAGCCAGCTGACAGGTCGTGATGCGGTAACTGTAGTCATTGCATTGCCGCATATGCAGCCTGGCATAAGCAACGTTGAACAGGAGGGCGTCAGTTCAGAACGGCCGCTTCGCTATAGAGAAGAGTGGGTAACATTGCAGGATGCCTTTGGCTCTGAAGAAGAATCTATAGCAGTTGCCCGGTTTAATTTCACCATCCGGTTTGCCCATGAAAGCAATGATTCCTGGAAAGTGTGTCCGGTCGCAAGACTGATTCGGGATGGACAAAATGCGTGGCGACAGGATCTATCTTTTATTCCTCCAGTAGCGTCATTTGGAGCAAGCCCGGTTCTTCACGAACGTCTGATGTTGCTTAACCGCCAGTTACGCTCCCGACGCCAGCGTTTGATGACGATGCGCCGAGAAAGCAACGAAAGGCTTGCCGATTTTGCCGTCGCCGATGTTTCCCTTTTCTGGTTGCTGAATGCACTGAATTCTCACGCCACAGTGCTAGCAGAATACGAACGTTTTCCTTCACGTCCACCTGAACAAGTATGGGCTGAGCTCGCTCGTCTGGCAGGCAGTATGCTGACCTTTTCCCTGGACCATGATCTGGACGCCATACCGGGTTATGACCACGAGGAGCCAGCTAAGGCGTTTCCTCCGCTGTTTGACCTGATAACGGGTTTGCTTGAGGCAAGTCTGCCATCCCGAGTCATTGCTCTGGAAATGACCCGTCCGGACGGACAGACCTGGAAGGCCAACCTCCACGATATCCGTCTGCGTGAAGAGGCCGATCTCTATCTCTCTGTACGCTCGGATATCCCGGCCTGGCAGGTTGCCGAGAAATTTCCTGCACTCTGTCAGGCAGGTTCACCTGATGATGTCCGCGAAATCTATGGTGCTGCGCTCAAGGGGATCCCGTTGATACCGGTGAGCAGAGTCCCGGCAGCGTTGCCTGTACGCATGGAAAACCAGTACTTCGCACTTGATATAGAAAGCCCTGCTGCGCATGAAATGCTGGAGCAGGGGGTATGTATGTTCTATGTGCCTGAGTTACTTGGTGCTTTGGAACTTGAACTGTTTGCGGTATTGCGCTCATGAGACAGGATATCGATATCGACCAGCTAATGACGGAGACCTGGCTCACCGTCACCATGCTTAAGAAAGGCGCCATCACGCTTAATGGCTCTGCGCTTTACAACGCATGCGTTAAACAAGTTGAAAGTGTGCGGGAAGCGCTGGAGCGTGCCGGTTATGACGATGCCAGTGTGGAACATATTTCCTACGCACAATGTGCCTTGCTGGACGAAACGGTGATGAGCCGTAAGCCCGAAAAAAGCGAAGGAGGAGAGGAGCCGAAAGTAGATGAAGGCCAGATGGTCTGGCGTAAAGCACCGCTTCAGGCCCGTTTTTTTGGCTCACTTCGGGCAGGTGAAGCACTATGGGATCGGATTGCAGAGGTTCTGCGTCAGCCCTCACCGAACCCGGCCGTTTTAACCTGCTATCACCGGGTGATAGCGTTGGGCTTTCAGGGATTATACAGCCTGAAAGCGGTCAGCCAGTCACAGCGGGATGAGGTAGTGAAAGCCCTTTCTGAGCGAGTTTCTCCACCTGATGCTGGCCTGTCGCTGGTTGTTTACCGGATAGGGAAACATCGCTGGAGTCTGATGCGCTCGGTCTGGTTCTGGATAGTGCTGGCCGTCATTCTGACCGGGATTATCTGGTGGGGGGGCCATCTGTGGCTTCAGGCGCTGTTGTCAGCACAAATACCGGAGCTGCATGGCTAATGCGCAGAAAAGTCATCATTTCGGTAGGCCTACACACTTTAGCAGCTGTAGCCGCGCTACTGTGGTTGCTGTGGTATTTCATTCCGACAGGCAACGTATTTAAAGGCCTGTCCACTTTGCTGATCCTCCTTCTGGCAGGCTGGTATGTGTTCAAAAACTGTCGGCATGAGGAGCCCGTACCCGACGCATACCTCCCGGCGGCTGAACTGCCATTACTCGACGCTGAGGGCCCCGTTGTACTGGTGTGTGGCGACATGCTGGATGCGTTGTTTCAGGGAAGCCCTCTGCGTAAAACAGCCCAGGGATGGTGGCTACGGGTCGGCGACGTCAGCCGGTTAGCTGACGTTGTCCGCAGCATACAGACGCAGTTTCCGCGCCAGGTCGGTCAGCTCTCGGTAATGTACCGTTGCCTGCCAGACCATCATCAGGATGAAGCCGTACTTCGTTCCGCACTGAAAACGCTCCGCCAGCAGTGTAAACAGATTAAATCCCTGACGGGTATCACACTGCCGGTTGTGTTGAACGCTGAATTATCCGGGCCTGAAACGCCATGGATAATCGTCCGGGGTGACAAGCCGATGGTATGTCCCCTTAATGATTCACCGCAGGCATTCATTGACTGGCAGCAGACGGACGCCAATATCCTGGCGCTGCCGGCAGTCAGCCAGGCATTTTCCTTTATCCGTAATACGTTGGCTGATGAGCTGGATAAACCTGACCGCTTAACGCCGCCGGTGCGTGCATTTTCCGTGATCATGCGGCTCGGAGTAGTCAGCCCAGAGACTCGGTCTGTCTGGGCCGGTTGGCTCTATTCCCGTACCTGCTTGCAGTTTTCCCGAGCTCCCGGGCAGTCATCGACAAGTCTGTTCCCGGATGCGGTTTTGCCACTTCTGGCACCGTTTGCCTCGCCAGTACAGGGAGGCAAACGTACCCGTCTTCTGGTTCTGCTGATATGGCTGTGCGTTCTGACGGCGTTGGGCATATCCGCCCTCAATAATCGTGATCTTATCCGTCATGTCAGTACCCATTTACAGCGCTGGAATGCTATTCCAATGAATCACTACCCCCCTAAAGCAGAATCACTGGTTGCACTGAAACAGGATGCGCTCCTGCTTGAACGCTGGCAGCGTCAGGGAGAGCCTTTACGTTATAGCCTGGGTTATTACCCGGGACAACGTCTGTGGCTGGCCTTGCAGCAGGCTATCGATACCTGGACACCGCCACCCGACCCTGAACCGAAACCGGTACCGAAAATTGTACGACTCGACAGCATGTCACTGTTTGACTCCGGCAAATCGGTACTCAAAGACGGCTCAACCAAAATACTCGTTAATGCACTGGTAGGGATTAAAGCCAGACCAGGCTGGCTAATCGTGGTCAGCGGTCATACAGACAATACCGGCAGCGTTCAGCTAAATCAGACCTTGTCTTTGCAAAGAGCTGAGGCCGTCCGTAACTGGATGAGTGATACCGGGGACGTACCGGAAAGTTGCTTTGCCGTGCAGGGTTACGGCGACAGTCGACCGATTGCATCAAACGACACGCCTGATGGCCGTGCGCATAACCGGCGTGTCGAGATCAGTCTGGTACCGCAGGCTGACGCCTGTCGTCTGCCAGGCGCAAAACATGCGTCACAGGATGTAGGTGACGTTTCAACTCGAGAAATGGAGAAGTAAACATGGCAATCCCAGTTTATCTGTGGCTGAAAGACGACGGTGGCGCGGACATTAAAGGTTCCGTGGACGTGAAGGACCGTGAGGGCAGCATTGAGGTGGTGGCGCAGGAGCATAATCTGTACATCCCGACCGATAACAACACCGGCAAGCTGACTGGAACCCGTATTCACACGCCGTTCCTGTTTACCAAAGAAATCGACTCTTCCAGCCCGTACCTGTACAAGGCGGTGACCACCGGCCAGACCCTGAAATCTGCTGAGTTCAAGTGGTACAAAATCAACGACGCGGGTCAGGAAGTGGAGTACTTCAACACGAAGCTGGAAAACGTGAAAGTGGTAAAAGTGAATCCAGTGATGCACGACGTCAAAGATCCTTCTTTCGAGAAGCACAACCATCTTGAGAGGATCGAACTGCGCTACGAAAAAATCACCTGGACCTACAAAGACGGCAACATCATTCATTCCGATTCCTGGAACGAACGCACTACGGCGTAAGAACCTGGCGGGCAGGTCCTCTCTGTCCGCTCTTTTTGCTGAGCGTCTGTTTCACGGGCGTTGAGCAAAGAAAAACACAATCTGCCTGCCTGACCTGATGCGCTTTGGACTCCTTATCAAAAGGAAACAGCGACGGGCGGTAGCGTGTCTGCGAACTGCTAAAGAGAGAATCTCATGGAAAATCCCGCCATCTTGTTACGCCGTCTTAACCCTTACAGCGCCCGCTGACAATGCATGCCATGTGCACCATTGTTGGCATGAATCTGGCACAGATGAGCACGCGTCTACAACGCCACTACGGCATTTCTACTCACATTGGCGAACGTCGCATCGATATGCTGACGATGGCGTCTTTGCTGCCGGATACCGGTGCCCGCAACATAATTGACGATTAGTGGTATCCTGAAAGGGAGAAGAACTATGATTGATAGCTTAAGCAGCCTGGCGCAGAAGGCGATGGATGAAGCCCTGAGCCTGTCCCGCTACCGGGTTGCTGTGCATGAATGCAGCGATTTCCTGGATGTTCTGCGTTACAGCGCGGTGGAATCCCTCAGTCAGCCCTGGCGGTATGACGTGGCGGTCACCTGCTCCTCTGCGGATATTGCCTGTGACACGTTACTGCTGAAACCCGCATCATTTACTTTCATGACCCCGGTGTTTGACGGCACCCCGGCGCTGCCGGTCCGGACGGTATTTGGCGTGGTGGAGTCGTTTCGCCGTGTGTCCACCTCAAATGATGATACCCATTACGCGCTGACGATCGTTCCCCGTATCGCCCTTCTGGAGTATGCGAAAGGGAGCGAAATCTATCTCAATCAGTCAGTCACTGAAGTGGTTGAACAGGTGCTGCGTAAACACGGTCTGGAGGGGCCTGATTTTGAGTTCCGGCTCTCCCGCGAATACCCCTCCCGGGAGCTCATCACCCAGTGGCGGGAAACTGACCTTGAGTTTATCCAGCGCCTGCTGGCAGAGGTCGGCATTTACTGGCGCTATGAAATGGACAGCCGACTTGAACAGGACGTGGTGATTTTTCAGGACAGCCAGCAGCAGTATGAATTTGGCGTCACGCTGCCACTGCGCAACCAGGCCGGGATGAGTGACAGCGGACAGGAGAGTATCTGGGATATTCAGACTGCATATAACGTGGTGAGCGGAAGGGTGGCCACCCGGGACTACAACTACCGTGAAGCGCTACAACCTCAGGACAGTGCCGAAAGCATTTTCAGCAAGGAGGGGATCACCACCGGGGAAACCTACCATTACGCGGAACCCTTCCTGACAGCAGGTGACGCTGAAAGCGCAGAGTCCGGGGCATACTTCGCCCGTCTGCGTCACGAACGCATTCTGAACGCCCAGTATCACGTCACCGGGCATTCCTCCAGCCCTCATCTGGCTCCTGGTCAGGTACTGGAAACGGACGGCACGTTACCCGATGCCGTCAGGGAAGGTATCGTCATCACCACGGTGCGTTCCAGCGGTTCACGTAAAAGTAGTTTTTCTCTGACGTTTGAGGGAATCCCCTACAGCGAAACTGTCTGCTGGCGCCCGGCACTGCTCAGTCGCCCGGTGATATCCGGCTCGCTTCCGGCACGGGTGGAAAGCACACAGAAAGGCGACACCTATTCCTGGCTCGATCCGGACGGGCGCTACCGGGTAAAACTGGACTTTGACCGCAACAGTGCCGAACAGGGTTATGCGTATCTGTGGCTGCGGCTGGCGAAACCCTATGCCGGTGATACGTACGGATTCCACTCACCGCTTATCGACGGAACGGAAGTGGCCGTCGTATTTGACGGTGGAGACCCGGATCGTCCCTACATCGCTTATGCCCTGCATGATTCAGAGCATCCGGACCATGTTACCAGCGAGAATCATACGCGGAACGTGTGGCGCACGCCGGCGAACAATAAGTTGCGAATGGAAGACAAGCGCGGCGAGGAGCATATCAAGCTCGCAACGGAATATGGCAAAACGCAGCTGAACATGGGGCACCTGGTCAATGGCCAGCGTGAAAAACGCGGGGCCGGTTTTGAACTGCGAACGGATGAGTATGGCGCAGTCCGTGCGGCAAAAGGGCTGTTCCTGACGGCGGATGAACAGGCCAAAGCCCAGGGGCCGGTACTGGAAATGGCCCCTGCCATTAATCAGATTAACCAGGCGAACAGCCAGATGCAGGCCCTGAACAGCGCCGCCGAAGCCGCCGGAGCCCTGATCTGCGACATCAATACCCAGATAAATTTTGTGACCGACAAAATCAAAGACCTCCAGTCTGCGGTCCTGCTGGGGAGTGCGCCGCAGGGGGTGGCACTGACCTCAGGCGAACACCTTCAGCTCAGCAGCACCCGTAACACCATGATCAATGCAGGCCAGCATCTTGATATCGGTGCGATGAAAAATCTGTCGGTAACGGTGGAAAAAGCCCTTGGTCTGTTTGTGCATAAAGAGGGGGCTAAGCTCGTTGCCAACCAGGGAGACATCGAGATTCAGGCTCAACACAACACGATGTCCCTGTTTTCTGAAAAACAGCTGACGGTGACCAGCAGTGAAGATGAAATTATTATCAGCACCCCGGAAACGCTGACGCTGAACGGCGGCGGATCTTACCTGAGACTGAGTAAGAACGGCATTGAACATGGCTCATCAGGTGAGTTCATTATGAAGACGTCTGACTATCTGGTACCAGGATCGGGCGCAAATCTCCCCAACGAAACACCCAATTTCAGCCTGACGGATATCACTCAGGAAAGCAAAATCAGCAGCAAATCTTTCAATGACTAAGGGCTGATGATGGATCCATTAATTCCTCATATGCGTAATGTGTTTTTATTTGCATTTTTGCTTTGTTTATCAAATTTTACACAGGCATCCGAGCAAACAAGCCCAGAAAACATCGTGTACAATTTTTATAAGTCATATTTGAAAGAAGAATCATCGGACAACAGTCGATTTCTCAGCCAATATGTTTCTGATGAGTTAATGAAAAGCATTAACGACTCAATGATGTGTAATTATGATTCTGATGATTCAGTGTCGGCAGAAGAACTCGAAGGAAAATGTTCACAAAAGCGCGAATGCAAGCAGTTTAAAGGGCGTTATATTTGTAACTGGCATGGTGCTTGGGTTGATACTGATGTTGATTATTTTACAAAATCACAAGATGTTTATCCTTCATGGAAAGCAAGTATAAGTACCTTTGATGTATATCAGAAAGAAAATGACTCTTCAGTCAACGTTATTTTAGGAGCAGGTTCCGAGCCTAAAGTTAAATTTAATGTTGTGCTAGAAAAAATTGATAGGAAGTGGAAAAACACCAGCGTAACGGAACAATAAGAACGTGGTCATTTTCTAAATTTCTCACCTCGACTACTTATACAAATACCAACATATCTACGGAGAGACGTTCATGTTGAAGAAGATTATTTTTGCTTGCTGCTTATTCTGCGTGGCCAGTATAGCCTCAGCTTCAGCAGACGATAGTTCAATGCCTCGGGAAATTGTTGCAAATTTTTATCATGATTACCTTGTTGCGTCTGAAATGCCTGATATGGAATCAGCTGATAAACTAACTCAAAAAGCTATTTTTGAATATACAACTGAGCATCTCAGAAGTCTGCGGGATAATGATGAATCGGGTGCTGATTATTTTGTCGATGCTCAGGATATTTGTGGAGAATGGAAAGACAGCATTAATGTGGAAACTGTTTCAGAGAATGACCAGGTCGCACAAGTGAAGCTAACATTAGGATATGGTAAGGGTGTATCCCTGTATGCCGTTAACCTGGTTAAAGAAAAAGGGAAATGGTTAATGGATTCTGTTAAGCCCATATCTCATAGTAGTATTTATTGTCCTCGACAAGCAGAGGGAGGAGAATAAATGCTGGACAAGAATGTAGCAGTTAGTGTTTTAAACACTCAAGCCCTGGCCAGAGCGAAAATTAACGCCGAGAATTTTAAAAATGGCATAGATAAAAAGCTTAAATATGGCGAGTCAAAATGTGCCCGCTATGTTAAAAAAGCATTAATCGCTGGAGGGGCATCTGCAAAAAATTCAGGAATTGAATCAGCTAAAAATTATGGCCCATGGCTGCTTGAAAATAACTTTAAAGTTGTGGGTGGCGCTACAACAGTGTGTACTGGCGGTGTATTCACAATTTCTGGTCAGCAAGTGGGGGATATTGTCGTAATCCAGGCAGCACCACACCATGTGCATGGTCATATGGCGATGTTTAATGGTACACACTGGGTATCTGATTTTGTCCAGGAAAGGGGGTTCTATCCTGCCCAGATATATCGTGATCAAAACATACCCTATACACTTTATCGTTATGGCGATAATACCACATCAGAGCAGTACGCCACGGCTACCCAAAAAGGAAAAATTAAAATTGTCTGGCCGATCCCTTCTAATAACCGGGGAAGTGAGTTCAATAATCAGGAAGAGATCCTCTCTCATGTCAGGGGGGAATCCACCGGGCAGTATATGATTGGCCGTAGCGGGATGTGGCATGGCGGGATCCATATCACCGAAGCCACGACGCCGTGGTGTGCGCTTAGTGGTAAGTCTCCACTTGAAGCGATAGATTTCCCGGTTCCCTTTAAAGGTGAGCAGGCAATCCGATGCATGGCTGACGGCGAAGTGGTTGCTTATCGTATCTGCAAGGATTATCAGACGGTTGCATGGGAATCTGGTCTGCTGAATTTTTCCGGCTCTTTTGTTCTGGTGAAACACTACATTCAACCGGGTGAAACGAAATCCAGCGGGCTGCATTTCTACACCCTGTATATGCACCTGGCTCCGTATTCTGCTTATGAGTCAGAATCGGAAAATCAGTGGATTACACAGGATACGCTTAAAGCGTTTTCCGAAATGGACTGGCTCACGGCAAAACTGACTTCTGAACAACTTCAGCCTCAGATTGCAGGGTATATGCCTGTGAGGGCACGCGTTGAATGGGACTCCTCTGATGCCAGTCTTAACGCGGTGGGGTATAACCAGCGCCGGTATGGTCTTGTGACGTTGAAAAGTTTACCTGATGCTGATGGTCATACAGATGCTAAGAAAAAGGTCAGCACCTCACTTATCCCCGGTAAACGTTACTGGGTGGTAGTGGATAATAATAATATTAAACCCGCCCCCGGCGCTGGTCCGTCATGGTGGCGCAGGCTTATGCCTCCGGCCAAAGAGGTTATGAAATTTGACCAGGTTGTGTGCCCGACGCCCTGGGCCATCACTGCCGGTGATCCTGTTGGTCATATGGGCTACTATCAGGCCCCAAAGGATGGGGGATATGAGGCGAGATATCAGGTGCATATTGAATGTACCAGCATGGATGATAACCTTGAAAAATTCCTGACCAACCCGGAAAAGGTGGGGGAGAAAAACCCGCTCTGGTTGAAGTATTCTCCTGGGCTGGCGCTGTACAAAAAGGATGTTGCAACCGGTACATTCACGAAGGATACGAGAGTGACGACCAGGACCGGGATCCTGCCACTGAAACAGGTGCAAACGGAAGTCGATAAGTCGACCAGACAGGAATACTGGCAGCTGCGACCAGAAAATGCTTACGTCCCTAAAGGCCAGGCGGAACCTCAACTTTTGTCGCAGTATGATCTGGCAAAGCTGGGCTTCAGAACTGAAACCGCAGAACCAGCCAGCTTTGATTACCTGGATGGAAAAAACCAGCCCACTGGATTCTTCCGTAACCTTATCGATTCGCTTTACCAGGCCGCGACCAATGATCCGCGAACCAGTCATGCTCTCGTGAAGCATAATTATCAGCGCCTGCTGGATAAAATTGACAGCGGAAGTGACCGTTATTCTCCAATGGAGTACTGGAGAGCACTTCATAATCCCGACTATCGTGACACCATCCAGAAAACAATCGTAAAACATCCCAGCGATTGGTACTTCAAAAAAGGTGATGCTATTTGGCAACCTTTCCTCAATGCGTTGAAAAAAGAAGCCCCAGAATGGAAGAAATATAGCGAAGATTTTCTTGATAAAATGGCATGGATGCAGGATGTGTCCACTGAGAAACTAGGGCCTTCACTGTGGCATATGCATCCTATCCTTTTTTTGGGTACGTTAAAAAGTACTAACCGGATTACTATAGTCTACAAGAATTACGATTATACTTTAGATTATGCCTTGAACAAGCAAATGTCACTTACTGGCGATAGTGTTCCTACGTATGGCAATTATGGTTCCGTAACACGTGAGCAAGTTCGGGACTATATGAATCCTGAGCTTCATCAGGAAAACAGTGAAATATATCAATTCCTCGACATTTCAGCACCTTCGGGTATTTCTCGCGAAGATTTAGGTAAGTTACTATCCGGTCAAGGTGTGTTATCAGGGAAAGAAGATGTATTTATTGCTGCTGCACAAAAATATAATGTAAGCGAAATTTATTTAGCATCACATGCAATTCTGGAAACTGACCGTGGTAGACATGCATTTGCCAATGGAAGCAAAATGTATAACAACAGGCATGTTTATAATATGTACGGCATAGGTGTTTTTCCTGGCAACACTCAAAACGGGGTTGTAGTTGCTTATAACAAAGGTTGGTTCTCAGTAGATGAGGCTATCGATGGTGGCGCAAAATGGATTTCGGAAAAATTTGTTAATAATAGTAAAAACCAACAAAACACGTTATATAAAATGAGATGGAACCCATCCAATCCCGGAACCAGGCAGTATGCAACATCGATAAACTGGGCTCTTATACAAAAAACTGACATGAAGAAAATGTTTGATCAGTTCCCGGATGCAAACTTACGTTTCGAAATACCTGTTTATAAGAAGGGCTAAAAATGAAGAAAATCTTGCTATTAATAATGTCTATGCTGTCATTTCATTCTTATGCTGCTTGCGATGAGTCTTGGAAAAAAGCTGACTACGAACAAAACATACACTCATATAAAGTGATTAACAAAACTTTTTTCCATTCAACGCCAGATGACAACTCAAAAAATAATAAGCTTTTTCTAATTAGTAACGACACATTTGTCGGCTTTTTGAAATCCGGAGGATATGAGTTCGGGAGATATACAAGGAAAGATGGCAGCATTGTCATGGGATGGCTTAAAGATGATGATCTTTCTGAAACCGAAAAAACAAACACACCAGAATTTAATGGCACTGACTTCAGCATTTACTCCCCAAATGGAAATATAGAATTAAGCTCTTCGTTCGAAGAGTTTTATAAAGCATGGGGTAGATGTGGGAAAAACGAGCAACTTGAAACGGGGGCCTGGAGTAACTATATATCGAAAGGTGATGAAACGTACAAGTATTTTGATAACTACTGGAAAGGATTCATTATTCGCTCTTCAAATATAAACTACAAGCATTTTGGTGATGATTTTGATTTATATCGAATCACTACCATAACTGTAATAAACAATAAGTACATCACCGGTCGTGGTATATATATTGGCATGAATAAAAATGAAATAATAAATGCTTATGGAGAACCCACATCAAGAAGCAAAGACAAGATAAGCTATCATTTCAAAAATAACACCCTGAGTTTCATGCTAGATAATGATGTAATTAAAAATATCATTTTGGAAGAGAGCATCCTGTAACCCCCCCCTATAAATAAAAGGCATAGTATGCTTCAGATAATACGCAAAGGCGATAAAACAACTCACGGCGGCTCGGTACTGACGGCTTCCGAAACGATGAAATTCGGTGGTATCGGTGTTGCCCGTAAAGGCGACAAAGTGTCCTGCCCGGTTCCGGGACATGGCCCTACAACTATCATAGAAGGCAATTCTGATTATCTTGATCATGGTATCCCGGTTGCCTTTCACGGTCACAAATGTGCCTGTGGTTGCACATTGATCAGTTCATTTGCCGCTGCAAAGGTTGCCTGATTATGCCCGTCTGGCTGGATGCCATCCCTGAAAAGGCTCCTAAGGTAGCGCGTCCCGGCACCGGTCGTTGGCTACTATTCCTCGCGTTTGTCATGCTGGTGGGCATAGCGCTCACGCTATGGTGCTGGACGTCAGAGCGAACCGGATTTGTCTTCTGGTTCACCGCGCTGGGCCTCCCGTTTTGCACCTGGGGGCTTATTTTCGGCTTACGCCGGTTTGCCTACAAAGCCGAACAGGTAGGGGCCGAGTCCCGTAATGTCGAGCGAGAAGCGCTTATTGACAGTGAAATTCTGCGCGGTCAGCGCTGTGCCTGGATCCTCGGTACGCACATCCAGGCTCCGGCCGGAAACAAAGCCGATGACCTGCTGAAGGCAATGAAAGTCGCAGCTCCCGTTATCGACTTCTCTTGCCCACGAGGATGTGACAAACCGGTCAGATACGCGGCATTACCAGAATATCAGACAGATTTAACGAAGGCCCTGAAAGCAGTGGTTAATAAACTGACCACGCGTGTAGAGGGGATAGTTAAGCCGCTTTCGCCCGAGCTGCCATGCTGGCTGATGCTGGACTGTGATAACGATCTGTATCCCCTGATTGAAGAGCAGCTTAAAGCCGAGCTCTCACTCAAGACGGGCAGGATTTTTCGCCTGATGGCCGGAAAAGGGCTGGGGGCGTTTGATGCCTGGCTGGACAAGCGATGGGACAGCCCGGGCATTCTGGTTGCCATCACGCTGTCGTTACCGGCGTCTCCCCGGGAAGAAGATGCTGATGCTGTATCAATGGTGGTATTGAGCAACCGCAAAGCCAATGCCTGGCCGGATGCGCTCCGCCTCCATCGCCCCGAAAGGGGAACAGAAACAACGCTCACAAAGACGCTCACCCGGGCGCTGCTCTGGTCGAAGACCCTGCCCAATGAACTCAAAGGAAGCTGGATCTCCGGTCCCACATTGACGTCGGGCAGCGGCTGGAATAATGCCTGCGAAGAGAGCGAAGTGGAATTTAGTCTTTCAGAAGACAATTCCAGTATCGATCCCGTGCTGGGATATACCGGCCATGCTGCTCCATGGCTGGCCATCACGCTTGCTAATGCTGACGTTGAACAACGAGGCCCCCAAGTTATCGCCGCACAACCCGATGCTGATAAGGACGACATCTGGATCGCTGTCATCACCAAAGAAGAAGTTCGCAAGGAAACGCCTAAGAATGACTAAGGTAAAAGTCAAAACACTCATCGGCTCCGTTGTCACTGTCGCTTTTTTTATGACGGTCATCGTGGCATTTTTGTTATATGCCTTTCCGGAAAACGTAGCTTCGGCCACGGGATTCGGTCCCTATGACGGCCAGCGCATACTCACATTCTGCGCCATACTGGTTGCCGCGTTGTTTTTACTCGGCTGGCTGACAGAGAAGGCTTTTGACATCGCCGGTAAATCCGGATTGTATTTCCACTGGGGACAGAAAAAGTCTCAGATTACCGCTCCGGTGACGAACACCATCGCCAGTGAAGACGACGACGAACAACCTGTCTTCAGCGAAGAGGCGGTGTCCGAGCACCTGCGGTTTCGCTATGGGCACCGCTGGCAGCGTAAGGTGCGACTCCTGCTGGTGATGGGTAATCCGGATGACGTCCAGAAAGCGGCCCCGGGCCTGTGTCATGACCTCTGGCAGGAAGGCGACGGCAATGTGCTGATTTATGGCGGTGATGCGCAGTCACTTCCGGATAAGATCTTCCTTTCAAAAGTGAAGCGTCTGCGATCTGGCCAGCCGGTTGATGGCATCATTCAGGTGATGAGTACCTCAGCCCTCCCGACGGATAGCGAACGGGATGCCTTCTTGCGTTGCCGCCAGAAAGCCGACCACCTGTTAGGCTGGCAGGCGCCTGTCTGGCTGTGGCTGACTGATAAGGCAGCGGGTGCTCAGCAGGACGCGGAAACGGCTGCGACAGGGGTCATCTTCGGGCCGGAAGGCACCGTAAAAGAGGCTGGTAAAGCATTGACTACGCTGTCTCAGCACCTTCAAAAAGCCGGTATGGCGCAGATACTGAGTAATCCGGCGCATGATGGCCTGCTGCAGTTATCCTCCCGCCTGAGACATGAACTAAAAACCAGTCTGACCGTTTTGCTCAGCGGACTGATGCAGGGATCTGCGGCCTGGCGTTTACGCGGTGTCATGTTCAGTCCTGAACCGGCTGTTGCCGGAACGGTGCCGAACACGCGCCTCGACACGCCGACCTGGAAAGCCGTCATTGATGACAGCGATGCCGTCAGAGGCAGGAAACTGGGCTTCAACTGGCTGAAGATGCTGCGGTTAATCCTGCTTTCCCTGATAGTCCTGTGGGGGGCCGGTACACTGCTGTCCCTCGTCGTTAACCGTACCCAGATTTATCAGGCGCAGGAGACGGCCAGGCAGGCAGCGGATACTGCAAAACCACTGGCTGAACGCCTGCGCAGCCAGCTCGTACTCCAGCAAGCCATTGCCCGTCTACAACATCATGAGGCTACCGGTGCTCCGTGGTACACCCGATTTGGTCTTAATCAGGACAGTGACACGCTGGCCGCACTCTGGCCCCTGTATGCGAAAAACAACGCACAGCTGATGAGGGATGCCACAGCAGATCATCTGAAACAACAACTGAATGCCTTTGTGCAACTTCCTCCGGCCAGTGACGCCCGGATGCAGGGAACGCAACGGACCTACGATGTCCTGAAAGCTTACCTGATGATGACCAGACCGGTCAAAGCCGATGAAGGATGGTTGGCGAAAAATGTACTAATAACCTGGCCGAAACGCCAGAATGTGGCGGATGGGACATGGCAGGAAATTGCCCCTAAATTACTGGGTTTTTATGCGCAGAACCTCCCGACACATCCGGAATGGAAAATTAAGCCTGACGCTGAATTAATCAGTACGGTCCGTCAGATCCTGCTCAAGCAGATTGGCCAGCGGAACGCTGAGGCCGGACTGTACCAGGACATGCTTAAGCGCGTGGCCAGTAACTGGCCTGATTTAACACTTGCTGATATGACCGGTGATACCGATGCTTCAACGGTATTCAGCACTGACGAAATCGTCCCAGGAATGTTTACGCGCCAGGCCTGGGAAGAGCAGGTACAGGATGCAATTAACAAGGTCGTTAAGACACGACGTGATGAAATCGACTGGGTCCTGACGGATAAAACGCACCAGGCAGGAAGTGATATCTCCCCGGAGGCGTTGAAGGCCCGCCTGACAGAACGGTATTTTACCGATTTTGGTAATGCCTGGCTGAACATGGTCAACAGCATTCAGTGGCAGGAAGCCACGTCTCTTTCTGAAGCAATTGCCCAGCTCAGTCTGATCGGCGATGTCCGTCAGTCTCCGCTTGTGGCCTTAATGAATACGCTGGCCTGGCAGGGAAAAACAGGAGAGAAGGGTGAGGCACTGGCTGATTCGATAGTGGATTCAGCGAAAAAACTGGTTGGTCGGAAAAAATATACCCGACAGTTCATTGAGCAGGCGCAGGGGCCGAAAGGTCCACTGGAGGACGTTTTTGGACCACTGACGGGATTTATGGAAGGTAAAGAGGGCACTGGTAGCAACGGTAACCTCAGTTTCCAGTCCTGGCTGGCCCGCGTTACCCAGGTGCGGCTGAAGCTTCAGCAGGTCACCAGCGCCCCGGATCCGCAAGCGATGTCGCAGATGCTGGCACAGACCGTATTCCAGGGTAAAGCCATCGACCTGACGGACACCCGCGATTACGGCAGTCTGGTTGCGGCAAGCCTGGGGCAGGAGTGGAACGGATTTGGTCAGTCGTTGTTTGTGCAACCGCTGGATCTGGCCTGGCGGCAGGTCCTTGCCCCGGCAGCGGGTAGTCTCAATACCCGCTGGCAATCGACCATTGTCGAACAGTGGAATAAGGCCTTTGCGGGGCGGTATCCGTTTAAGGCCACCGGCAGCGATGCCTCCCTGCCGTTACTGGCTCAGTTCCTGCGTAGCGACTCGGGTCGAATCACTAACTTCCTGAAAACTAATCTTGGCGGGATCCTCCACCAGGAGGGAAATCGCTGGGTCGTTGATCCTTCCACAAGTCAGGGGATGGTTGTCAGTCCGGATTTCCTCCGGGCGATTAATCAGCTGGCAGAGCTGTCTGATATCGTGTTCTCTCAGGGCGATGCAGGTATTCACTTCGAACTGATGGCGCGTCCTTCAAAGGATATTGCCAGAGTGCAATTGACCCTCGATGAGCAGAACCTGGATTACTTCAATCAGATGGAAAGCTGGCAAAGCTTCACCTGGCCGGGAAATACTTACTATCCAGGCGTGTCGCTCAGCTGGCGTAGTGTAAACAGTGGTATGCAACTCTACGCCAGTCACCAGGGTAACTGGGGCTTCATTCGCCTGCTGGACAAAGCCCTGCTCACTCCTCTCGATGCCAGCCGGACGCAACTGGTATGGATCACCCCGGATGGCAATCCTCTGAAGTTTGTGATGCGTAGCGAACTCGGCAGTGGTCCTCTTGAATTACTGAAGTTGCAGGGGTTCACGCTGCCCAACGCTATTTTTAATGTTGCCGCTGGCGCAGAAGCGATCCAGTAACGATGGGCGCATTGTTCACCCTTGCCGCTTCTGTCTCCACGGCCATCAGTAAGCAGGAGAAAGGGGAACCGTGGATTCTGGCACGCCGTACTGCCGGTGCTGTTCTGGCTTTGCTCGGAGAATAGCGAGTGGGGAAAACAGGGAAATCTGTGAGACCCGAACCCAGACGTGTCGGAAAGCATCAACGCCTCATCCACCCTGACAAGCCTGTGCAGATTTTTGTCGGCGCCCGGGCCGGTTCCGCGCTCAGGCAGGTACCGCGAGCGCCGGAAGCCAGTACATCAGGAGACAGTCCCTCCACACCCCATCGGCGCCTGCGCCCCCATGTCAGAAAAGCCCACTGGCAAAGCTACTGGAAGGGCAAACCCACTCAGGGGGAGGAGGAAAATTATGCTGCTGAAATGGAAGCCACCACAAATCGTCAATGGCAAGGACGACGATTCTCAGGAAGCCGTCATCAGATTCATGAAAGACATCGACAAATCATCCTGAATTAAGATATGTCGGTTTAATTATATTGAAATATAGAAGTTATTTAAGGATAAACATGAAGGGTGTAATTAAATTAAGTTTACTGGCCTTATCAATCTCATTCAGTTTTGTTGGTTATGCTGAAAGTAAATCTGTAGAGGTTTTAAGTGCTGTCGTTAAAGATCAAAAAATACCAGGAGCGCAGGTTGTTATTCAGCGAAACGGCGAACAATCCATTTCGTCTTTGAGTGATGACTCTGGAAATGCCCAGATTGGGAATAATGCATCCGATACAAATGACAGTCTGATAATTATCAAAAAAAGTGGATATTCAACACTGGTGGCGAAATGCCCATGTAGCGGGATGAGTTACGCATTAAGCCCGACAATGAAGGGGCTTGATAGTATGCGCGTGGTTTTGGGCTGGGGAAGTTCACCAACTGACCTTGACTCACATATGGTGTATCCGGGAAATCATATTTTCTTCAACCATAAGTTGGGCGACAATGGAAATCTGGACGTTGATGATACAGACAGTTTTGGTCCTGAGACTATAACATTAACCAGACGTGAGAATGGGAAACCCTATATCTATGCTGTTCACGATTTTAGCGATAAACATGAACCAGAAACCAATAATCTATCCAGAAGCGACGCAAAAGTATTTGTTTATATTGGCGACTCGTTAGTTCGGACATACTATGTTCCGAAAGACCAGTCAGGTAATTTATGGACTGTTTTTAAAATTAATGAAAATGGTGCCATCGAAGATATAAACAGTATAAAAGGTGTTTCTGTCTATGGCGGTGATATAGATAATGTTTTATCGCCACTATTGAAGAGCAACGCAACGTTACCTCATCAAAACTGGGATGCAGAACAAATTAATATCTCAAACATGTTAAATCTTAAGGGAGAGGAATCATACCGTAGAGAGCAATATGAGGAGGCGATTTCGCTCTTTACCAATTCAATCAATAATTATTCAGAAAATGGTAAGGCATATGGAAATCTCGGGTTAGTTTATCAGAAGGTTGGCCGTACTGCTGAAGCTATCTGGGCAAACCGCAAGGCCATTGTGCTTGCCTCAGGTAAAAATGCATCAACAATCCGGGCTGGTGCGAATTATAATATAGGGAAAATATACGAAGGCGAAGGCCAGTATAATGAAGCTCTTAATTATTATAAGGCGGCAAAAAATGAAAAGCAGAACCCTGTTTACGACAATGCGATATTAAGAGTAAGCAGCAAAATAAATTAAATGTTAATCTTCGTTTCGCATAACGTTTCACATGCGAAACGTTATGCTTTTAAAAACCATGTGGCATCTATGATTTTAAAATATACCAGTCGATTTACACACTGTTTAATATGTGTTTGCAAATTGTTGTTTTTAACAACCACTTTTTCATCCAGTGCTTCGGAAAATATACCTAAAGTATCATCAACGGTAGATGGCTTGCATATTGTCGCCATTAATAAATTGCCAGCAGCGCCTCAGAAAACACCTTCTGATGAGCCTGTATTAAATTGCGATAGAGATCCACCCAGGACTATCGAGGGAAAAGCCGTTTCATCTCTGGGATGGAGAGTGATTAATGAAATCTCTAACGGTGATTTGACTATCGTTGGTTTTTTCAGCAAAGGTGTGGATGGTACAAGCGGATCCTGCTTTGTCAAAGATGGAAATGTGGCAATTTATAGCAAGGGTTCTCTCCAGGCTTTAATTTATGGTGATAAAATCACCGATGGCTCAAATTCGCCTTTGGGTGCAGTTTCCAAAACCAATTTAAATAACACATTTCGTCTGAGAGAATTTTTTCCGGGTATGACCGCAGTTGCTGATTTGTTTTATGACGGTAATGTCGCTCGTGTTCAGCCAATTGCACCGATAGAACCATTTTGTAATGGGATAGCACCTGTACCAAATATTTACGGAAAAGATATTAAAAGCGCCAGAAAATTGCTCAAAAATTATGGATGGAAGCCTGAAAATACCGAAGCGGATCAGAGCGACTCCATTGCCAAAGAGTTAAATTCCGAAGGAATAAACGAAGTGTATTCTTGTTCTGGAACTGGATTTGGATTCTGTAACTTCGATTATCAACGTGAAGGTGGGATCTCTTTGAATGTCATAACAATGGGGGATGATTTTACAGTAACCGATTACGGTGCCCACTGTCCGGAACAATGAACAATGGAAGCGTTTAACTTTTCATTTAGTAATGAATGGGGAAATCAATGAGTTCACCGGAAGATCTGTTAACCGCCTGCGCCACCAGCCAGGAAGAAAGGCAGCGCCTCACCTCCCGGGCAAATGATGCCCTGTCGCTCTGGGATAACTGGCTGCACCCGTTCACCTCCGGGTCTGAAACCGGGGACGATCCCGCATACGATGATAATTTTCAGCTGATGCGTGAAGAGATCAATAAGATATCGGGTACCGATTCAGCGCGGTTGTGCGAGCTGGCCCGGAAGTGTCTTTGCGAATGCGCCAAAGACATTCCTGTGGTGACCTGGTATGTGCAGGCCCGACTCAGCCGCGACGGTGAAAAAGGGTTGGCCGAAGGTTTACTACTGCTTGTCGCGATGCTGACTCGCTACGGGCAGGCATGTCATCCCCAGCGTCCCGTAGCCCGTAAAGCTGCGCTGGAGTGGCTGAACAGTGCAAAAGTGATTGATGCACTGCTGGTATGGCCTGAGGTAGACCGCAATGATGCTGGTCTGACGGCTGGCGCTATTAACCTGCTTGAGTCCGCCGTGGCTGACTGGCCGGAAGCTGAAAAACCGTCTTTTGCAGGTCTCTGTTCCGCTCTTGAAAACCGCCTGGCACGTTCCGGTGGCATGGAAGCACTGGTCCCTCAGAATAGCAGCGCCCAGGAGCACGGGCGTGAGCCAGCCCATTCGGATTCACCGCAACTGTCAGCCGTAAAGTCGGGCCGCGATTTACTCGACCAGGCAAAGTTACTTTCCCGCTGGCTGAGCGAACAACCTCAGGGTTGGCTGGCTTCTCACCGGCTGATAAAGACCGTACGGTGGGATACGGTCAATCAGATCCCCCCACTCGACAGTAGCGGTCGCACACGCCTGGTACCGCCGAAACCCGAGTATCGCGCTCAACTTAAGCGGCTGTATCTACAGAAAAACTGGACCGAACTGGTTGAGCAGGCCAGCCAGATGTATTGCGAAGGGATCAATCATTTCTGGTTCGATCTTCAGTGGTACCTTTGGCAGGGGCTCAGCCATGCCGGTTACCCCTGGGATACCTGGACAGACTCCGTCCTGTGCGATCTGCGGCTGTTGCTTAAACGCCTCCCGGGCCTGGAAGGTTTGGCATGGAATGACGGTACCCCCTTTGCCGACGAAGTCACCACCGCCTGGATTGCTGAAAAAGTGAATGAAGAATGCCTGATGTACGGCGATGAACTCGCTACCGTCGTTAATGGTCAGGCTGATGATGTGCTGCTCCTTGAGTCGGAAGCCATGGAAAAGGGCGACACGGATGGTCCCGAAGCGGCGCTTACCTGGCTCCAGTTCCGGCCGGGGATGGACACTCCGCGCCATCGCTGGCTAATACGCCTGCTGATGGCCCGGGTGGCAGAGCAGTATGGCCGAAACGAAATGGCGCTTCATTTGCTTGGCGAACTGACCATCTGTGCGCCACAGCTGACGCTGGGAGATTGGGAACCCGGTCTGTTGTTTGAAATCCAGGCCCGTCGCCTGAAACTGCTACGTATGAAAGCCGGTCGCAGCGAATCTGATAAAACCCGTCTGATGCCTGAGATGGAGTCTTTAATTGCCGGACTTATTGCCATTGACCCGGCCCGTGCCATGGTGCTCTGTGGCTAATGTTCTCTTTAATAATTTCCAGGAATGCCGTTCATGGATGATTTAACCCTGCGCTATTACGAAGCGGAAATGCGCTACCTGCGTGAGGCGGGTAAAGAGTTTGCCCGGGCTCATCCGGACCGGGCAGCAATGCTTAATCTTGATAAACCTGGCGCCCGCGATCCCTATGTGGAACGTCTATTCGAAGGCTTTGCCTTTCTGATGGGCCGTCTGCGTGAAAAGCTGGATGATGATCTGCCGGAACTGACCGAAGGGCTGGTGAGTCTGCTGTGGCCGCACTATATGCGGACTATCCCGTCACTGGCCATTGTCGAGTTCTCCCCTGACTGGCGTAGTCTGCGTCAGGCCGAGATGCTGGCGGAAGGCTTCTCCGTTTTGTCACGGCCTGTAGGACCGCATAACACCGCCTGTCAGTACCGGACAACCCGCGATGTGTCGCTACAACCGCTGCAACTTGCGGAGGCTCGCCTCCATACAGAAACCGATGGCCGGTCAGCTATCCGTCTGCGCTTCGAATGCCCTGAAAAAGTGGACTGGCGTAAAGCCGGGATCGACAAGGTCGCCATATTCCTCAACGCAGAGAGTCCGGTTAGCTCTGCGCTGCATCTGGCAATGACCCGGCGTGTACATGCCATGTATGCGCGTCATGCCGGGACGCATACTGAACGTCATCAGTTTGATGGCTGGTGCAAACCCATGGGCTTTGACGACAATGATGGCCTGTGGAAGAAAGCCGATACCGCCTTCAGTGGTTACCAGCTGCTGCTGGAGTATTTCAGCTTCCGTCCGAAGTTTATGTTTGTTGAGCTGCGCGGTCTCGACACCATCGGGCTCACTGCGGCCAGCACCTGGTTTGAAATCGACATTGTGCTCAGTGAAGCATGGTCATCCGATCTGCCTTTTGAGACAGAAAACTTCCGGCTGCACTGTGCGCCGGTCATCAATCTCTTTACCCTGGAAGCCGACCCGCTGACGCTTAACCCGCTGGAAAACGAATACCTGCTCAGGCCGCTGCGTCTTCAGGATGGACACACCGAGATTTATAGCGTCGATAATATCCATGGCGCAGTGAAGAATGGCAAGCACCCCTATGTGCCGTTCACCAGCTTCCGGCACCGGGGCGGTATGATGCGCCACGATGCCCCTGAGCGTTATTTCCATACCCGCGTGAAACGCGGTCCCTCTGGCCTGTATGACACCTGGTTAATTCTCGGGGGCCGCTCGTTCGAACTGGAGCAGCTGTCCGATAAACCGGAGTCCCTCTCGATGCGAATAACCGGTACCAACGGTCAGCTTCCACGTAAGGCACTGGAAAGTACCCTGCTGGACAGGGTGGTCAAAACAGGCAAAGTGCCCGTCAGAGTACTGAACGTCACAGCACCGACGATGCCACTATATCCCCCGGCAAACGATCGTTTTCACTGGCGGGTGATGAGCCACCTCGGCTCAAACTTTCTCAGCATGATGGACAATCCGGAGGTACTGCGGGGCACGCTGGCGCTGTATGACTGGACCGACGATGAAATGAACCGCCGTCGGCTTGAAGCAATCGTCGCCGTGAAGCACACCCTGATCCGTCGTTTTGAGAAGGGTTTTATGCTCCGGGGCGTGGACATTGAGGTCACGCTGAATATGGACAATTTTTCAGGCGAGGGCGACGTGAATCTCTTCGGGGAAATGCTGCACCGGTTCTTCGCGCTCTATGCCGATATTCACCTCTTTAACCAGCTCACGCTGGTGCTGCAACCGACAGGGAAACGACTGAGATGGCGCGAGAATCACAGCCAGCACGTACCGGGCTGACGTTGGCCCTTAACAAGGGTATCTGGCGGGCCAATTTTTATCGTTTCTGCCAGCTACTGGAACAGGAAAATCCGGACGTTCCTAAACTGGGCACCACCAGCCATCCGGGCGACGATCCGGTACGATTCAGACCCTGGCCTGGTATGGGTTTCCCGGTCAGTACCCTGAAAGCAGTGGAGACTGACGAAGACCATCCGACATTACCCCCAACGGTTCGCACGACATTTCTAGGGGTGTATGGCGTGGACTCGCCTCTGCCGACGTCCTGGCTGGACGATATTGCGCAGCGCCGCGAAGGACACGAGGCGGTTACCTCATTCCTGGACATTTTCAGCCACCGGATCACCACGCAGTATTACCGGATCTGGCGAAAATACGCGTATCCGGCGACCTTCGAGGCCGGTGGCCGTGATGCCACATCACAGTGTCTGCTGGGGCTGGTTGGACTCGGTATACCAGGCACAGCGGAACGGGTGGCAACGCCGGTTTCCCGTTTTCTGGCCCTGCTGGGCACCATGCGATTACCCACCCGTAATGCCGAAGGTATCCGGGCCCTGGTGAGCCTGTTGGCACCGAATACCCGGGCAATTATCACCGAACCCGATCCGGTTAAGGTCCATATTGATAACCGCAGTGGGCTGGGTACCGGAAACCGCATCCGTCTTTCGCAGCGGGCCACGCTGGGTAAAACGGCCAGGGAAGCATGCAGTCGGGTACTGGTGACGCTGGAAACGGAAGATCCGGGCGAAGCGGAAGGCTGGTTACCCGGTGCTGTCCTCCATACCGATTTGCTGGTCCTGCTGCGCGTCTATCTTGGCTACCGCAGTGACGCCCGACTGCGCCTCACGGTACCCGTGCGGTTATTGCCTGAGCCTCGCGTTGGCAAAGGCAGGCGTATTCAGCTGGGCCGAACCGGTTTGCTGGGGCTGAAAGCAGGAAAACTCAGCAATAACAGGGAGAGTCTGACTGTCAGCCTGGGCTGCTATGAAGGGTTGCAATGCTCTGTTTTACCTCCTGCTGAAGACGGGCATTACCGCTTCGACTAATCACGTATTCCCTCTCAATAAAGGAACTTTTGAATGGCAACAGTAACCCGCCGGAGGGCGCTGACGCTTATTGCCTGCGGTCTACTCGCAGGCTGCGGCCTGACGCAGACCGTCACGGACGGTACGGTCAGCATCACGAAATCCATCTTCTACAAAAAAATTAAAACGCTGCATCTGGATTTTACCCCGCGCACGGCCATTAACGCCGATGGCGCACAGACGCCGCTGGCAACCATGGTGCGGGTTTATCAGCTCAGGGATCGTAAAGCGGTTGATGCCGCCGATTACCAGACGCTGCTGCGCAGGGCCGATACGGTACTTAAGGACGACGTCCTGGCATCAAAAGAGCTGCTGGTGATGCCCAATGGCAGCGTGACGCTCAATATGCCCATGGATGAGGACGCTCAGTTCGTGGCGGTGGTGGGGCTGTTTAACCGGCCGGATCAGAAGGACAACCGCTGGCGTCTGGTACTGACCCGTGACGACCTCGACCCGGACAACCCCCGCACGATTGAACTGGGTGATGGCTGGCTTGGCCTTGTGCCGGTAAAGGAGTGATGTGATGGATAACTGGCTGGCGCTTTTTGACGGACAGACCCGATATTTTCTGGATATCAATGACAGTTCAGTGAAGCCGGATATTCTGCGCTTTCGCGGCAGCGAAGCCCTGAGCGAGCCCTTCCGGTGGGACATTGAGTTTACCTCCCCGCAGGCGGACATTCCACCGGAACAGGTGCTGATGAAATATGCCACCTTCCGGATGCGTGGCGGCAAAAATGTCCACGGCATGGTGACCCGCCTGGAATGGCTGTCCACCTCTCAGGACCAGTCTCACTACCGGCTCACGCTCAGTTCGCGCCTGGCGCTCCTCGGGTACACCCGGCAGTGCGCCGTATTTCAGAACCAGTCCGTGCCGGAGGTGGTGGAGCAGGTGCTGCGCAAGCACGGGCTGGAGGGCGCTGATTTTGAATTCCGCCTGGAGCGCACCTACCCGCCGCGTGAAATTATCACCCAGTGGCGGGAAACGGATTTGCAGTTCATCCGGCGCATTCTGTCTGAGGTGGGGATTTACTGGCGTACGGAGATGGATGACACCCGTGAGCTGGATACGTACATTTTTGCCGACAGCCAGCTGAACTATCAGTTTGATGTACGCCTGCCCTACAGCGAACCATCGGGCCTGTTTGACGGCGCGGCAGAGTCGGTCTGGGATGTGCGGACCTGGCACAACATCGCCACCGGCACCGTTGCCACGCGGGATTACAACTACCGGACCGCCGCCACGCCGATGGATGCGACGGTCAGCGTGCGCAGTGATGCGGTCACCACCGGGGAGCATTACCGCTACGCCGCACCTTATCGTGACGCAGGTGATGACGCTAGCCCGGAGCCGGAAACCGAATCTGGCGTGTTTTACGCCCGACTTCACCACGAGCGGGAGCTCAACACGTCGGCCCGCATTCACCTGTTCAGCAATGCTGCACACCTCACTCCCGGTCAGGTGCTGGAGCCGCAGGGCGACGTCATTACGGCCCTGCAAGAAGGCGTTATCCTCACGCTGGTGACTTTCCGTGGCGCCCGTGATTCCCGTCTGCACGTGTCGGTGTGGGGAATGCCTTACACCGAACGTTACTGCTTCCGCCCGGCGGAAATCCCGCGCCCGGAAATTCACGGCACGCTTCCGGCGCGGATTGAGAGCCGGGAAAAGAACGATATCTACGCTCACCTGGACGGACAGGGGCGCTATCGGGTGAAACTGGACTTCGACCGGGAGGGGACGGAACCCGGTTACGGCTACCTGTGGTTGCGGATGGCGAAGCCGTATGCCGGAGACACGCTGGGCTGGCATACGCCGCTCATTGATGGCACCGAAGTGGCGATAGCATTCAGCAATGGTGATATTGACCTGCCGTATATCGCTTATGCGCTGCACGACTCTGAACATCCGGACCCTGTTAACCGGGATAATCACACCCGCAACGTACTGCGTACACCGGCGAACAACAAGCTGCGGATGGAAGACAGGCGTGGTGAGGAACATATCAGGCTCGCCACGGAATACGGTAAGACACAGCTCAATACCGGGCATCTGGTGGACGCGCAGGGACAGCGTCGCGGTCAGGGAACCGAACTGCGCACCGATGAGTGGGGCACAATCCGTGCCGGTAAGGGGCTGTTTGTCAGCGCGGATGCGCAGCCGAAAGCGCAGGGTGACGCACTGGATATGGATGCCGCGCTGAAGGAAATCGACAGGCTTAACCAGCAACTGCAACAGCTGGAAATGGCCGCAGAGCAGGCTCTGGCGCTGAAGGCGGATGTTGACAGTCAGATAGAGATGTTTGAGCAGCGGCTGAAACCGCTCAACGAAGCCGTGCTTTTCTCGGCCCCGGAAGGCATGGCCCTCACCAGCGGGGAGCATCTGCAAATGACGGCCACGAAGAATGTCGCCATTAATGCCGGGGAGGATATCAGTGCCGGTGTCATGGGCAACATGACCGCACTGGCCGGGGAGAAGCTGGGGCTCTTTGCCCGGACCGGACAACTGAGCCTGAAATCCGGAGAAGGGCCGGTAGAGGTCCAGGCCCAGAACGCCAGCCTGCGGCTGTTTGCGGAGAAGAAGCTGACGCTGAGCTCGGCGAGTGACATCTCGTTTGCCGGGAAAAAACGCATCACGCTGATTGGTGGGGGAAGTTACCTGCGACTTGAGGCCGGGAAGGTGGAGTATGGTACGACAGCGATGTATATGCGCAAAGTGAAAAGGACGATGGCGGCGGGTGCGGCGAGTATGCCGGTTAAAGCCGTGACGGGTGGAGGGATCTGCCTGAGCTGCCTGATGAAAGCGACGATGAATGGAGACACTTTTGTTATAAGGGGCGAGTCATGAAAAGCACCAGTTTTAGTCTCGCGGCACAACACCTGATTTACTCAACAAAAGTGACATTATATGCCCTGGTGGATGGACTGCAATATGAGCGGTATTTCGGTGAGGGCCTGTCCGTTCCACAACCCGACGCCATGCCTCTGTTCGATACCTGGCCGGATTCCCGCATTGCTTTTGCTGGCCCCTGGATAATTCAGATGAGCTGTGCAATGGATATCAGTGAAAAGCTGTGTCATCTGGAAACTGCTCTGCCCTCTGTTTCCTGGATATTGTCGTCTTCTGCACTCACGGAACAGGTGGTGCATCTGAAGAACAATATGGATGTTGGGCTGCCGGATGGTCGGTCTGCTTTGCTGCGTTTCCAGGATCCACGCGTTCAGGTTCGTCTGGCAACGATGCTGAACGACCTGCAACACCAGAAGCTGACAGGTTTAATGCAGGAATGGCTGACAAGAGTGGACGGGAAAGTCTGGTCATTTAAACAAAGGGAATTCATATGCTGAAGCTGTCTGAAGAGCAGTGTGCCGGTGTGGAAAAAATGGAAGATGATGATTTTGTTCGCGATACCGCGCAAAGACTGAAGAGGAAATTTCCGGAGATTAACGAACCGGATGAAACATTCCATGTTCGCCTGAGAAAAGCACTGGATTATGCCAATACCCTTCCGTTGAAAGAAAAGAATGTGAAGCGAGATTTTTTGTTTCTGGAGGCATTTTGGCCCGGTTTTTATCTGAAGCCCGAAGTGGATAAATGGCTGAGAACGCCGAATGGTTATTCAGTTGATCAGCGGGTTGAAGATTATATGCATGTGATGATAAACCGGGAAAGGAGGGGACTCTGATGGTTATGTTTCCACCAGTAGTTACCGGGGGAATGGGGGGCGCGGCTACCGGAAGCGTCGGTGTGGCAGGTGGCTCAACCGGAACAGCAACATTTCCCGGAGCAGGAAGCACCCATGGCGGCTGGGAAGAAGAGGATATGTCTTATCCTGGCTCAGGTAGTGGGTCGCGTCAGGGGACCGGAGGGTTTGACTATCAAGGAAAACCTTATGATCCGATGCTTAATGACCCCATGGCGGTCAGTGCGGAGACGCACGGATATTTCTGGGAAGATGACATGGATTACTCAGAAACAGTGAACTATGAAGGTGTTGATACCAGCACCGGAGCACAGGCGAAGACGGATGAGAAAACGTGTGAAAACTGCCCACCGGAAGGGAAAGTGATGCCGATGGTGAGACGCTGCTCTCGCTGGAGTATGGTAACAATCAGCTACCAGACGCGAATATGTGGCACGTTTTATAACCCGGAAACGCAGCAGATTCAGGAGTTTAAATACTGTGGCGTATCGTTTGATGGCTGGAAAGATAAGCTTTGTCAGTTTTGGGAAGCTAAAGCGAGATATGATCAGTTTTTTGATGCTTTTGGTGATCCTAAAGGGTGGTGGAAAGGTTACAAAAGTGGCTTGAGCCAAGCAGCCCGCCATCAGGCGGTTGCAACAGTTAATCAACCATTAAAAATCGTCTGGATTTTTATGCAACCAATAAGTTATCGGTATTTTTCAAAAATGTTTAAAGACTTTAAGGATATAATTACAAGGTGGATGCCATGATTAGAATATCAGCAAATGCTTACTATGAGGATTCGCAACTTCCAGATGTTGAGCTATGCCTTGATGAGTTGTTTTATATTTCTAAATTGATAGACTCATTACTGAAAACAAAAAAGAGGTGGTATGAAAAGGGTTATTCAAGAAAGCAGGCGCTCGAGCATATAGTATTTAACCATGACAAGGCTGAGTCTGATGTTATTGAGAGGTGGCGTAAGCAAATAAAAAAAGATTTCCCTTTAATTATTGAAGGTGTATGGGATGGTGAAGTTGAAAGCAGGATCTGCTCAATAAATTACATAAAAAAACATATTGATAACTTAAAAAAGACCAACTTAGATGTGAGTATTACATGTAATGAGGAAGAAATAAATGAAACTAAAGTCATTGAATTTATAACGTCTTTAATTTGTAATAAAAAGAATGTGTATGCCTCTATAAATACAAACGGATACTGGAACAATAGTAACAATGTTTTCCCTGATCGAATTCCTGTTGGATGGATGATTTATATTCCAGCAATAATCCTAGCAGATTTAATTCCTGAGGCTGCCAGAGTAGTGCCAGTAATGGATGGCGAGAAACAGAAAGGCACCATAGTTGTTTCTACTGAAGAAATATTCGATGGCAACAACAAAGAACATATCGGCAAATCTAACGATTTAGAAATTAAGCTTCTGGATCTTGGCCTGTTACCATTGATGACAGAGCTTTAATCCTTCCCTGGACGTGAACTTATCACCCAGTGGCGGGAAACGGATTTGCAGTTTATCCGGCGCATCCTGTCAGAGGTGGGGATTTACTGGCGCACAGAGATGGACAATACCCGTGAACTGGATACGTATATTTTTGCCGACGGCCAGCTGAACTATCGGTTTGATGTGCGTCTGCCGTACAGCGAGCCATCGGGACTGTTTGACGGTGCGGCAGAATCGGTCTGGGATGTGCGGACCTGGCACAACATCGCCACCGGCATCGTCGCCACGCGGGATTACAACTACCGGACTCAGATACAGGAATTTAAGTATTGTGGTGTATCGTTTGATGGCTGGAAAGATAAGCTTTGTCAGTTCTGGGAGGCGAAGGCGAGATATGATCAGTTTTTCAGGGCTGATGGTACAAAAAAAGAGTGGTGGCGAGGGGATAACAGTGCAATTAATCAAGCCGGGCGTCATCAAGCTGTTGCGACAGTTAATCAACCTTTAAAAGTAGTTTGGATTTTTATGCAGCCAATGAGTTGCTACTATTTTTCAAAAATCTTCATAAGATTTAAAGATATTGTTGTCAGATGGGAGCCTTGATTATGGGTACACGTTTTGTAGTAAACTTTGATTATCGTACCAAAAATGATGACATTCAGTTTTCACAAATAGTTGAACACTTTGCATTTATCATAGCGCAACTTAATAAGTTATTTCAGGTGGAAAAGAATTGGTATGAAACGGGTTATTCCAGAAAACAAGCTCTAAATCAGATAGCTTTTCAGAATGGAGGTATCACAGATAACACTCGTTTGAAATGGGAGCGCCGATATAAAAAAATATGCCGATGTTTGTAGATAGCGTTTGGGATGCCAATGATGATGAGCATAGCTGTGGCATCTCTTATAGAAAAATGTTTTACGAAGAAAAAAATAGGGTTTCCGTGGAGTTAAGTTTAGTTGTAAATAATGATGAAAATTCATTGCTCCGATTTATAACGCTCTTATCACATTTGGCTTTATTTTTTGATTGTTCACATATAAGCATCGATTCAAATGGATACAATCTGTTCGGGCGAAACGTATTCCCTGACAGACTGGCTGTAGGTTGGATGTTATACATTCCCCACATAGTCTTAACTGAATTAATTCCAGAAGCAGCCAGAGTTGTGCCGGTAATGGATGGCGACAATCAGAAAGGCACCATTATTGTGTCTACTGAGGAAATATTCGATGGAAACAATAAAGAACACATAGGTAAAGCTAACGACATTGAAATTAAGCTTCTGGATCTTGGCTTATTGCCACTTATGACCGAGCTTTAATTTTGGCAGTCAAGAAGTCGGGATTTACTGGCGCACGATGATGGACGACGTGCGCGGTCTGGATACCTACATACTGGCCGACAGCCAGCTGAACTACCGGTTTGATGTGCTTCTGCCGTACCGCGAGCTTCCACGCCGATGGATGCGATGTTCAGCGTGCGCAGTAATGCGGTCACCACCGGGGAGCATTATCGTTACGCAGCGCCTTATCGTGACGCGGGTGACGATGCCAGCCCGGAGCCGGAAACCGAATCCGGCGCGTTCTACGCCCGTCTTGATCACGAGCGGGAGCTCAACAGGTCAGCCCGCATTCATCTGTTCAGCAATGCTTCCGGCCTGACGCCCGGACAGGTGCTGGAGCCGCAGGGCGATGTCATTACGGCCCTGAAGGAAGGCGTCGTCCTCACGCTGGTGACTTTCCGGGGAGCGCGTGATTCCCGTCTGCACGTGTCGGTGTGGGGCATGCCTTACACTGAACGTTACTGTTTCCGCCCGGCGGAAATCCCGCGTCCGGAAATTCACGGCACACTTCCGGCCCGGATTGAGAGCCGGGAAAAGAACGATATCTACGCTCACCTGGACGGGCAGGGGCGCTACCGGGTGAAGCCGGACTTCGACCGGGAGGGGACTGAGCCGGGTTACGGCTATCTGTGGCTGCGGATGGCGAAACCTTATGCCGGTGAAACACTCGGCTGGCATACGCCGCTGATTGATGGAACTGAGGTGGCGATAGCATTCAGCAATGGTGATATTGACCTGCCGTACATCGCCAGTGCGCTGCATGACTCGGAACATCCTGACCACGTAAACCGGGACAATCACACCCGCAACGTACTGCGTACACCGGCGAACAACAAGCTACGGATGGAAGACAGGCGTGGTGAGGAGCACATCAAGCTCGCCACGGAATACGGCAGGACGCAGCTCAACAGCGGGCACCTGGTGGACAGCCAGGGACAACATCGTGGCCAGGGTGCCGAACTGCGCACCGATGAGTGGGGCACAATCCGTGCCGGTAAGGGGCTGTTTGTCAGCGCGGATGCGCAGGCAAAGGCGCAGGGTGAGGCGCTGGACAGGAATGCCGCGCTGAAGGAAATCGACCGGCTTAACCAGCAACTGCAGCAGCTGGAAATGGCGGCAGAGCAGGCGCAGGCGCTGAAGGCGGATGTTGACAGTCAGATAGCGATGTTTGAGCAGCGGCTGAAACCGCTCAATGAGGCGCTGCTGATTTCCGCTCCGGAAGGGATGGCGCTGACCAGCGGGGAGCACCTGCAGATGACGGCCACGAAAAATGTCGCCATTAATGCCGGGGGCGATATCAGTGCCGGTGTCATGGGCAATATGACGGCGCTGGCCGGGGAGAGGCTGGGGCTCTTTGCCCGCACCGGCCAGCTGAGTCTGAAATCCGGAGAAGGGCCAGCGGAGGTGCAGGCGCAGAATGCCAGCCTGCGGCTGTTTGCGGAGAAGAAGCTGACGCTGAGTTCAGCGAGTGACATCTCGTTTGCCGGGAAGAAGCGTATCACGCTTATCGGTGGCGGGAGCTATCTGCGACTTGAGGCCGGGAAGGTCGAGTATGGTACGACGGCGACGTATATACGGAAGGTGAAGCGGACGATGTTTGCTGGTGCAAATTCAACACCAACGCCATCAATATCAATACCATTAGTTGACGATTTAATCCGGAATGGATTCTTCGATGAACAATTCCGAATCTTGGATGATAGTGGTAAGCCCATGGCTAATGTCCCATATTTTATCTCTAGCGAAAATGGTGAAACATTTAAAGGTGTCACCGACAATCAAGGTCTGTGCAAACGCGTTTTTTCAAAAGAATCAGCCAAACTTACCGTTTGGCTAGGTGTCCTGGCTCTGGAGAGATGGTAGATGACTGAGCATTCAACTTTAACTAATGAAACTCCACATTCAACGTACGAAATAACTGGTATGTTAATGCCAGCCCGTGCATTCTTCTTTATCGTTGTTGATGAGCCAGGGAAAGACGGTTTTCTTGTTAGGAAAATATATGCTTCAAATTCTGATCCCTATCTTTCAAAAATGGACTTATCAGAAGCAAAAATGCTTTCAGAAACTAATCCTGAACGGTATGGTTTAATTCCAAAGAATTTTTCAGCATCCTACTCTGTAGCTGAGCATGTGATGGGGGATAACGCTTCTTCATATATTCCCACTAGCTCTGCCTTTCCGGAAGGATCTCCAAGATTTGAAGGTAAAACAATTATTGTTGATATTGAAAAAGCTGTAATGTCGGGTGCTAAGTTAATTTCTACAGAAGAAATACTTAAGAGCCTTGATGATTACAAGAGCCAAAATCCGCACTTGGCAAAACGTATTGATAAAATATCAAAATATGTTAAGGATATAGATAAGGAAGTATTGCTACACGGTGAAAAAATACCCGCATCCGCGGTTTTCACTCCAGAGACATTAAAATACACAAAGTTCTTTACACGTGCCGCTCGTGTCGTACAGGTGACAGGAATTGTCTTTACAGCTTATGATCTAGAACAGGCGTCAGAAAAATCGCTTAAAAACGGGAGCGTGAAACCGATAACCGCTGAAGTCATTAGGCAAGCTGGAGGATGGGGGATGGCTGTAGCTGGAGCAAAAATAGGTACAGTGGCTGGTGCGGCGGTTGGCATTGAGACGGGCCCTGGGGCGGTGTTAACAGGGCTTATTGGCGGAGTTATATTCGGAACCGCTGGTTATTTTGGTGCAGATTGGGTGGCGGACCATATTGATGAAAATTAACTTATTTAACTTATTCAGGAAAAAAACAAATTACAGGATGATTTTCCTTATACTCAATTTATGGCGTTGCCAGAGGAGGGGGGGTATCCTTTATTTTCCTCTCTAGAGAAAAGTAATATATATGCACACTCAGCATGTTTTATGATAAAGCCTGAGGGCATATTAGTCATTGAACATTTGATTGAGTTATTTTTTCATAGGGAGGTAAAAATAAGCGAGGTAAAAGAGAAGGTTTCAGATCATAATAAAGTCCTCGTTTTTTATAAATTTAAGGAGTTTGAACAAGATATTGTAAGACTTATCACAAATGATAATGAATTTATCAATTGCCTTTGTGAAAAAGGCATAGAACCTCCAGAACCAGAGTGTGCATTTCCTGATAAAGACTTTGGTACTTATGGTAGTCTGCAAGGAGATATGGAGTTCTGGTGGAACGTATACTGGAAACCATTTTGGGATAGTTTAAGAGAGGAAGAAAGAAAACAATATCTTGAACGAAGTAATTTATCGATTGGTACCATTGAATTTCTGAAACACCGCCGTTAGCTAAAGTATATACAGTATTACTCATTTCGATTATCCAAAATTGCTACGTAAATTTTATTGGTATATTAGGTTTGTATCGCGGGCTGCGTCCTGACGCAGACCGTCACGGACGGTAAGGTCAGCATCACGAAATCCATCTTCTACAGGAATACTAAAAAACTGCATCTGGATTTTACCCTGTGCACAGCCATTAACGCTGATGGATGCCACAGTATTGTGCGTCATGATGCGGTCACCACCGAAGTGGTGATGGCGTACAGCAACAGTAATATTGACCTGCCGTACATCGCGTATGCGCTGCACGACTCTCCGGCGTAATGGACATCCTGACCCGTTAACCGGAATAACCGCACCCGCTATGTCCTGCGCACACCGGCCACCCATAAGCTGAAAACGGAAGAAGTGATAATTTATCTGTCAGTTAATCATTGCGTATTCTCTGGCGAATCAGTTAATAACTGACAGGGAACAGAACCCCTAATAACGAAATACAACACGGATATGGAAATGAAAAAATTAATTCTTCTCTTACTTTCAGGCATTTTGTTGACCACTCAGGCTGACGCTGCTCGTGGAAGAAAGCCCTGCTCCGGTTCAAAAGGCGGGATAGCGCATTGTACATCCGATGGCCGGTTTGTCTGTAATGACGGAAGCCTGAGTCAATCAAAGCGATTTTGCTCTGGATATGGTGATTCTGTAACTCGCGAGCGGGTTAAACCTTCCACCCCCTCCCATAAAACACAAATCAAAAAGGCGACAACAGCGGAAAAGCAAGAGCCACAACGCGTTATTGAAAGCGATGAGCCGGTCGAAACACCAGCCCGCCAGCCCACGTGTGCACCTCTTTATATGGCCAGTAAGCCCGGCTTTACCCATTTACCGATTTGTTCCGGAAATCAGTATTAACAGGGAGCGGAACATCATTTTTCTGTTATTCCGCGTAAATTATCAAGATTAAAATAAAACAGGAAGTAAATATGGCATGAAGAAAAAAGGATGATAATGTTGCAATTCTCATTTTGGTCATTATAGGCGTGATGGTCTGGGGGGGTTATATTGCGGTAAAGGCATTAATCAATCTTAATGAGCGATTCATTGAATCCGTATCGAATCCGGCTGGCGTTATTGGTTTGTTCTTTGGGTTATTGATAGCCATTGCACTAATAACATGAATTATTATTTATCGCGACTTTAGAAAAAATACTGACCTGGGAAAAAAGAGCAAGCCTTTAACGAAACCGTCAGTACCGAAGTTGCTTGCAAGCTTTATCAGGAAAAGCAACAGCTTGCCGGTCAGTGGAAAGAATTTCGCAATGCCAGAAATTAATCTTCCCGTGCACTGCAGCGTATTGTAGACCCAGCGTATAATTTTAAAGTTAAAACACTACTTTTCGGCAACACGGTAAATAACTCGCAAAGCAAATACGACCAGCTCAGGAAGGAGAGAGACGCTTACGCTGCCATCAGCAAGAAAATCACCTTTCTGGATCTTGAAGATAGCGCCGACTGGGGAGGTGTAAAGCAGCAGTTTCTGGATAAGGTCCAGCCCTGCTGGAAAAAGCGCAGAAAGAAAAAGAGTATCAGGCTGAGCTTAAGCGTCAGATGCGGGAAGAAAAACAGCATCATGGAAAGGGGCAGATGAATCTATAATAACTAAAAAATCTAATTACCATCAGTTGATAGGTTATGGGAAAATGTTGCCAAACCTCGTTGGCAGCAATCACGCGTGGTGCGCATCATTTGTAAATTATTGTTTGCAAGAAGTGGGGTATGCTAAATCTCATTTTCCATTCAGAGCAAGATCATTCATCGGTGATAGTAATTTTTTCGAAATATCTAAGCCTGTTTACGGGGCTATTGCGACGTCTGGTCATCATGCTACCCTTGTTTATGGAGCTGCAAAGGGTGCCATCATTGGCTTGGGTGGTAACCAAGGCGGGTTATCAATTATAAATGGAACTGTATCTGCAGGGACGATTAAATTTTCCACTTATAAAGGGATGCGCTATTTTTTACCTGTAACTTATAAAATATATTATAACGAGGCACAAAAACATAGCCTTCAACAAGTTGATGTCAATGAATTGAACTCAAAGATGTTAAGTATTACCGTAAAGTCAAAAGGAAAAGAGAGTACACGATGAATTGGAAACTAGCTATCGCTTTTACGTTTGTATTATCCCAATCAGCTTTTGCAAGTTCTGAAGCCTTCCAAAAGGTATGGAATGATAGTTCCGGTAAACATGTTTTAATTATAGATAAAAAACTTGATAGCAAAGACGGTGGAATGACCTTACTTGTCAAACAAGTCACAGGGTATAGTAACGATTGGACCCTCAAGGATTTTGTCCGAAACTGCGGCGAAGATATAAAATTAGATATTGCTCCTGATTCTGTCGAGGTGAATAAAATATTTTCTGACGGTGTAGGAACCGTTTTATTTGCCTACAAAATAGGGTGTGTTGGTGGGATTGACCCTGTAATTGTAAAATATTTTGCTTTTAAAAATGGTGTAAAATATTCATTAAGGGGAGAAGAGCATATTATTGTCGGTAGTGAGGGCTTCGGTGGGGAGAAGGCTCCAGTACCTGATTTCAATCTCAGGAATGACAAATCTCTTCTGAAGTACATGATGGGAAAATGGGATTCTATTTCCACAACAAAAATAAATTAAATTATGTGGTTTCATGCCATAAATCTACTGAGGTTTCATCCAGCTTATAAATATTTTTAAGGAGAAATGGTGAGGTAGTTTATAGCACTCGTTATGCTTTCTGTGATTTCAGGTAATGCTTACTCTACCAAGATCAGCAGCAGGGTTGTATTCGGCACGACCTGTAACAATCGCGTAGCGAAAAACCTCACTACAATGCTGGAGTACTTTGCTTGTAAGCTCAGGCGCTCCCCGCTTTTCCATTCGTTGTAATACGGACAAAAGCTCCAGTGGTTTTATTTCATTAACTAGCTGAGAGCCTGGATAGGGGAAGACATTATTTTTAAAAGCTCGCTTGACGTAATCAGCATAACTCTTTGACCAACCGGATACTTTTGTACTGTACCATTCGGAATCTATTGCTTCAAATGCAGTGGTATCCGAGAGTTTTTTGGCTAACTACGTGGCCTTTATTGACCTCTCCGGGATCCTAATCATTCTCCAATACTTTTTTGCCGCATCTCATTTAGTGCGAGTTTCCGCAAGCGAGATGTTCGGGTAGCTTCCAGAATGAGAGCTTTTTCTCCTTGCAGGCAAACCGATACTACGTGCGCCAGTACTTTGAACCGTTAGTATTGACCATGAGATAGAGCCCTTCGCCATCAGCGAGCTTATAGGCCTTGTCTCTGGGTTTTGCAGTCTCGGCCCGACGTGTATTTAAGGTCATTTTTGGGGACTTTTTTGTTGAACAGGATAAGCCCGCACTTAGACCCCAAACGTTAATTGATTCACGTTGAAATGGGGAGACATCTGTTGACGTCGCATAGCCAGGATAGGGGGTTTTCACTGATTATAAGGGGGTTTTATTGAGTTCGGTAGATGGCAGGAGAGGTATGTATGGTGTCCCCTGCAGGAATCGAACCTGCAACTAGCCCTTAGGAGGGGCTCGTTATATCCATTTAACTAAGGGGACAAGGCGGCACGAGTATAGCGTTTTTTGCCCGCCTGAGTAAGAGCCATACCGTCTGACTGCTTAAACCCTCGCCACTCAGGGCGCTTTTTTTATGCCCGGTCGGCCTTTTTCCCTTTCTCCGCCGCCTGGGCGCGGGCTTCCGCTTTTCGCTTGCTGCTCATATCGTTACGGATCTGCGCATGGCTCAGCAGTGCGAAGATGAAGGTCCCGCCACAGATATTTCCCGCCAGGGTCGGCAGGGCGAACGGCCAGATAAAGTCGCTCCAGGGCAGATTTCCATTAAACACCAGATAAAGGATCTCGACCGAGCCCACTACAATATGGGTGGTATCCGCCAGGGCGATAAGCCAGGTCATGAGAATAATCACCACGATTTTGGCGGCGCCGGCGACAGGAAACATCCAGACCATGGTGGCGACCAGCCAGCCGGAAATAATCGCATTAGCGAACATCTCTGTCGGACTGTTTTTCATTACGTCTTCGGCGATGCTGACAAAGGCCTGACGGGTTGGCTCATCAAAAATAGGCATATAATTGAAGGCCCATGCGGCCACCGCGGTACCGATGAGATTGCCCGCCAGCACCACCGACCATAGCCGCATCAGCAAACCGACGTTACCGAGGGTGGGATTATGCATCACTGGCAGAACGGCGGTGACCGTATTTTCAGTGAACAGCTGCTGGCGGGCCATAATTACGATAATAAAGCCGAAGGTGTAGCCGAGGTTTTCCAGCAAAAAACCGCCCGGGATCCCCTCCAGTTTGACGTGAAAAATTCCCTTCGCCAGCAGGGAGGCCCCCATCGACAGGCCGGCCGCAATCGCTGACCATAGCAGGGCCAGCGCATCGCGCTCCATCTCTTTTTCCCCTTCCTGGCGAATATGTTCATGGATCGCCATCGCCCGCGAGGGAAGGCGATCTTCATTTACTTCGATCTCTTCACCACGCTGATTTTCCTCACTTTCCACTTCTCTTTCGTCATCCTCTGCCTTTAATTTGTTATTGTCTAGTTCATCCATTTCGTGGCCCTCGCTATCAATCTGTATAGTTATAGCGTAGCGGCTTTCCCTGCCGTCTGGCTGGGCATACTCTGAAATCGCAAAAATGGTAACGTCAGATTTTTGTCGCTCCGGTAGAATAGGAGCCCCGCGATTTCGTTATTCCCAGGCTAAGATCAAATCAACAACTTGGGTGATATAGACATCGTTCAACGTGCTGTTACAATCGCTCACATCTTTACGGGCGGAAGCGTTGTCTTTCCGTCATGGATGGCAACTCGCGATAGCCATAAAAACCAGGGAGACATCTATGAATTATCGCCTGTCGGCGCTTGCGCTTGGCGCCACATTGCTGGTGGGATGTGCCAGTTCCAGCTCTGGCGATCGGCCGCAGGGGCGTTCAGACCCGTTAGAAGGGTTTAACCGCACGATGTTTAACTTCAACTTTAACGTGGTTGATCCTTACGTGCTTCGCCCCGTCGCGGTGGCATGGCGCGACTACGTCCCACAGCCGGCGCGCAACGGGTTAAGCAATTTTACCAGTAACCTGGAAGAGCCGGCAGTGATGGTGAACTACTTCCTGCAGGGCGACCCCTATAAAGGTATGGTGCATTTTACCCGCTTCTTCCTGAACACCATTCTCGGTATGGGTGGGCTTATCGATGTGGCCGGGATGGCGAATCCGCAGCTACAGCGGGTTGAGCCACATCGTTTCGGCAGTACGCTTGGGCATTATGGCGTTGGCTATGGCCCGTATGTTCAGTTGCCGTTCTATGGAAGCTTTACCTTGCGCGACGAAGGCGGCGATATGGCCGATGGCTTGTATCCGGTGCTCTCCTGGCTGACCTGGCCGATGTCGATCGGTAAATGGGCGGTGGAAGGGATTGAGACACGTGCTCAGCTGCTGGATTCCGACGGCCTGCTGCGCCAGTCTTCCGACCCTTACATTCTGATGCGTGAAGCCTACTTCCAGCGTCATGACTTTATCGCCAACGGCGGTAAGCTGACCCCGGCGGACAACCCGAATGCTCAGGCTATTCAGGATGAGCTGAAGGATATCGATTCACAGTGATCGGCGAATGATAAAAAAAGGGTGAACATAATGTTCACCCTTTTTTGTGGCGCGCTGCTTATCAGAAGCGGTAGTTGAAGTTAGCGCCGTACAGCCAGGCGGTTCCTTCGGAACGGAAGGTATACGGGCCTTCCTTAATTTCAACATGCTGCCCGTGCATGTATGAAACGCCGACGTCAACCGAGGCATCTTTATTGAACGCGTAGGTGGTACCCGCGCTCAGCCACAGGCGATCCTGGTCCGGAATAGAGATAGAGCGGTTATTAGCCGGCACCGGGCTGTCATCGAAGGCGATACCGGTACGGAAGGTCCAGTTATCGTCATAATAATAGGTGGTCCCCAGCGCAAGACGATAGGCGTCCTTGAAGCCTTCCTCTTTATAGAACAGCGTCTGGCCGTTGCTGCCGGTGGCTTTCAGCTCCTGGAACTGACTCCAGCTGGTGTAGGTCAGGCTATAGTGGACCGCCCACTGCGGCGCCACGCGGTTATAGCCGGACAGCTCCCACATTTCCGGCAGGTTAAGGGTTAGCGAACCATTGGTCGTCTGGCCGCTGGTGCCCGCCGGCAGGCCGAAGTTGCCGAGGATCTGGTTATAGGCCGCCGGCAGGCTGCTGCGGTAGTTACCGTCGAAGTCGATCTTGACCTCAGAACGGTAGGTTAAACCGTAGCGGTTATTCTTATCCAGCTCATAGAGGATCCCGGCGTTCCAGCCGAAGCCCCACGCGTTGCCATTAAGATGGGCGATCTGCGTGTCGGCCGGGATCTTCGCTACCTGGCCCGCCAGCGCCGGCGGCAGCGCGCCAGAGCCTGCGACAATCTGCCCCAGATCGCCTGCATAGCGCTCGATCTTCGCCTTGGCGTAGACCGCGTCAAAGCCTAAGCCGAAGCTCCAGTTGCTGTCGAGGCGGTAGGCGCCGCTCAGGTTGAAGTTCGCGGTGGTCAGGTCGGTTTTACCGCCCATGCTGCCGGCCGCATAATCATCGTTATACTCTGTTGCCAGACCATAGTTAGAGGTGATAGACGCCCCCCAACCAAATTGGTCGTTAATCGGCGCGACAAAGTGGAAGTTGGGCACCCACGCCGTCGGGGCGATATTGTCTGCTTTCAGGCTCTTGCCGGTGGGAGAGGTGCCCGAAACATTAACGCCCGGGTCGACAAACACGGCGCCCGCCGACATGGTCGGGCGGTCAAACATCATAATTAATGCCGGGTTACGACTGGCATTACCAGCATCGTCAGCGATCGCCCCTTCACCGGAATAGGCACGACCCAGCCCCGATGCAGAGAATTCGTTGAGCTGGAAGCCTGCTGACCAGGCCTGGGTGGAAACAAGTGCGACAGCCACTGCAAGGGCAGATTGGGTAAAGCGGGTTTTCTGGCTCATGCCCATAACCTCATTGAGTTATTTTTTTTTAAACTATGTTACATGCCGTAACAGAAGCGCGGGAGTGTAGGGTCTGCGGTACAACCAAGAAATCAGACCAGTGCGCTGAGTATAGGTCTGACCAGATGATTTGTTGCAAGTATGTTTATGAAGTTTTTCAATTGTGATAACAGAAACGCGATCCAGCTGGCAAAAATCTCGGAGAGAGCAAGGGGGACAGAAGGGGATTTTTGTTTTAGATCATTTTTAAGTGTGATTTCTGTCACTTAACGCCGGCAGAGCGATTCTCGGCTGGAGGCTCACCGGGGACAGGGCGTAAAATAGGCACATAATTTTTCTGGCACCGAAGGTGCATCTCCAGAGGAAATCTACGATGAGTAAATGTAGCGCTGATGAAACCCCGGTTTGCTGCTGTATGGATGTTGGCACGATTGTTGACAACACCGACTGCACCGCCTCCTACAGCCGCGTATTCGCCAACCGCGCTGAAGCCGAGCAAACGCTCGCCGCGTTAAGCGAAAAAGCCCGCAATGTCGAATCTGAGCCGTGCCAAATTAACCCAACCTTCACTGACGTTGACGGCGGTGTGCAGCTGGATATCGATTTTGTTTTCAGCTGCGAAGCAGAATCCCTGATCTTCCAGCTGGGCTTACGTTAATCCTTCCCCCTCGACGCCCCTGATAAGGGGCGTTTCCTTTTCTTTTCACTGTGTTTTGGCTCGCAATTTTGCGCTTCTCCGATTGGCTTAATGTAAAAAATTAGTTAAGAATGTTATCAGGTCAGACCACTTGGTTGTCTTGGTTAACAGGGGAGTGTTATGAGTCAGGCATTACCGCTTATCACCCGTCAGGGCGATCGCATTGCCATTGTCACGGGGCTACGCACGCCATTTGCTCGTCAGGCTACGGCTTTTCATGGCGTTCCGGCCATTGATTTAGGAAAAATGGTGGTTGGCGAGATGCTGGCGCGCAGCGACATTCCTGCCGAAGTCATCGAGCAACTGGTCTTTGGCCAGGTGGTGCAGATGCCGGAAGCGCCGAACATCGCCCGGGAAATTGTGCTGGGTACCGGCATGAGCGTACATACCGACGCCTATAGCGTCAGCCGCGCCTGCGCCACCAGTTTCCAGGCCGTGGCGAACGTCGCTGAAAGCCTGATGGCCGGCACCATCCGCGCCGGTATTGCCGGCGGCGCCGACTCCTCCTCTGTCCTGCCCATTGGGGTCAGTAAAACGCTGGCCCGCACGCTAGTGGATGCCAATAAGGCACGCACGCTGAGCCAAAAGCTGAAGCTGTTTTCCCGTCTGCGGCCACGCGACCTGCTGCCGGTCCCCCCGGCGGTGGCTGAATATTCAACCGGATTGCGGATGGGCGATACCGCCGAGCAGATGGCGAAAAGCTGGGGGATCTCCCGCGAGCAACAGGATGCCCTGGCGCATCGTTCGCACCAGCTGGCAGCGAAAGCCTGGGAAGAGGGTAAACTGTCCGCAGAGGTGATGACCGCCTATGCTCCCCCTTTCCGCGAACCGCTCGAGCAGGACAACAATATTCGTAAAAATTCAACGCTCGCAGATTATCAGAAGTTACGCCCGGCCTTTGACCGCAAACATGGCACCGTCACCGCCGCCAACAGTACGCCGCTGACGGACGGCGCGGCAGCGGTGATCCTGATGACCGAGTCGCGGGCTAAAGAGCTGGGGCTGAGGCCGCTGGGCTATCTGCGCAGCTACGCCTTTACCGCCATCGACGTCTGGCAGGATATGCTGCTGGGGCCCGCGTGGTCCACGCCGCTGGCGCTGGAGCGCGCTGGCCTGACGCTGGCGGATCTCACGCTTATCGATATGCACGAAGCTTTCGCCGCGCAGACGCTGGCCAATCTCCAGTGTCTGGCAAGCGACCGCTTTGCCCGCGAGGTGCTGGGCCGCTCGCAGGCCACCGGTGAGGTAGATGAAAGCAAGTTTAACGTCCTCGGCGGCTCTATCGCCTACGGTCACCCCTTCGCCGCCACCGGCGCGCGGATGATCACCCAGACGCTGCATGAGCTGCGGCGACGGGGCGGGGGATTTGGTTTGGTGACGGCCTGCGCGGCTGGTGGTCTGGGTGCGGCGATGATCGTGGAGGCTGAATAATGGATACTGTTTCCGCTTTTAAGCTTGAGGTCCGTGCGGACAAAATCGCGGTGATCACCATTGATGCCCCGGGTGAAAAAATGAATACCCTGAAAGCCGAATTTGGCAGTCAGGTACGGGGATTGATACGCCAGTTACGTGACGATAAGTCAGTGCGCGGCGTAGTATTTATCTCCGCCAAAGCGGATAACTTTATCGCCGGCGCTGATATCAACATGATTGCCCGCTGCCGCAGCGCGCAGGAGGCGGAAGCGCTGGCGCGCCAGGGACAGCAGATTATGGCTGAGATCCATGGCCTGTCGATCCCGGTGATTGCCGCTATCCACGGCGCCTGCCTTGGCGGCGGTCTGGAGCTGGCGCTGGCCTGTCATGGCCGTATCTGTAGCGATGACGAAAAAACCCGACTCGGCTTGCCGGAGGTACAGCTTGGCCTGCTGCCGGGTTCCGGCGGGACGCAGCGTTTACCGCGGCTGATCGGGGTCAGCACCGCGCTGGATATGATGCTCACCGGCAAGCAGCTGCGGCCGCGACAGGCGCTGAAGGCCGGTCTGGTGGACGAGGTGGTGCCGCAGGCGATTTTACTGCAGGCGGCGGTGGAGCTGGCGCTGAAGGGACGACCGACCAGCCGGGAGGTGCCTGTTCGTGAACGCGTACTGGCAGGGCCCCTGGGGCGCCATCTGTTATTCCAGTTTGTCGGTAAACAAACGCAGCGCAAAACGCAGGGAAATTACCCGGCGGTGAAGCGAATCTTGCAGGTCGTCGAGAATGGTCTGGCCCATGGCTGCAGCAGCGGATACGCTGAAGAGGCGCGCGCATTTGGCGAACTGGCGATGAGCCCTCAGTCGCAGGCGCTGCGATCGATCTTCTTTGCCAGTACCGATCTGAAAAAAGACCCTGGCGCCGAGGCGGGCCCCGGTTCGCTGAGAAGCGTTGCAGTACTGGGCGGTGGCTTGATGGGCGGGGGGATCGCCTATGTGACCGCCTGTAAGGGTGGGCTGCCGGTGCGGATTAAAGATATCCAGCCGCGTGGCATCAACCACGCCTTAAAGTACAGCTGGGATCTGCTGAATAAACAGGTTCGTCAGCGTCGACTGCGCCCAGTGGAGCGCGATCGTCAGATGGCGCTGATCTCCGGCACTACCGACTATCAGGGCTTTGCTCATCGCGATGTGGTGATCGAGGCGGTATTTGAAGACCTGGCTCTCAAACAGCGGATGGTCAGCGAAGTGGAACAATACGGCGGGCCGCAGACCATCTTTGCGTCGAATACCTCATCGTTGCCAATCGGCGATATTGCCGCTCACGCCAGCCGCCCGGGGCAGGTAATCGGCCTGCATTTTTTCAGTCCGGTGGAAAAAATGCCGCTGGTTGAGGTGATCCCGCACAAGGGAACCGACCCGCAGACTATCGCCACCGTGGTGCAGTTGGCTAAACGGCAGGGGAAAACGCCGATTGTTGTCGCAGATAAAGCGGGGTTCTATGTGAACCGTATCCTCGCGCCGTATATCAATGAAGCGATGCGCCTGCTGGTGGAAGGCGAACCGATTGAAGTCATTGATAACGCGTTGGTTAAATTCGGTTTCCCGGTGGGGCCGATTCAACTGCTGGATGAGGTGGGTATCGATACCGGCACCAAAATTATCCCTGTGCTGGAGAGCGCGTTTGGAGAACGTTTTAGCCCGCCTGCAAACATCATTGACGCGATTTTGAAGGACGATCGCAAAGGCAGAAAAAATAATCGTGGTTTCTATCTTTATGAGACAAAAGGGCGTAAAAGCAAAAAACGGCCCGACCCGGCAGTCTATCCGCTGCTCGGCATCGGCCGCCCGCAGTCGCGGCTCTCCGCGCAGCAGGTGGCGGAGCGCTGTGTGATGATGATGCTTAACGAAGCGGCGCGCTGCTTTGATGAGCAGATTATCCGGAGCGCGCGCGATGGCGATATCGGCGCCGTCTTTGGTATAGGGTTTCCGCCATTTCTTGGCGGCCCGTTCCGGTATATGGATACTATCGGCGCGGGTGAAGTTGCCGCGATCCTGCAGCGCCTGGCCGCCCAGTTCGGCCCACGTTTTACACCCTGTGACACTTTATTACGCATGGCCGAACAGGGGACCACCTTTTGGCCAGCGGATGAACGGCTGACCTAAGTTGTGGTCAAAGAAGGTAAATCCGGCTGCGGACGACGCTGTTGATTGGCTGTTTTGTAAACAATGATTGACTATACTTACGCCATTGAGGTAAAAAACAGCGTTTCATTCGTGGAATGGATCAGGCACAATGCCCGGCCACCGGGTCACCTGCGTATTGTCTTCGCAGGCCAAACTACGGTGCTTCTGGTTAACAAAAGCGGTGCAATATGCAAGTTTTTATTATGCGTCACGGCGACGCTGCCCTCGATGCAGCCAGTGACTCGGTTCGTCCATTAACCGTATGCGGTTGTGATGAGTCTCGTCAGATGGCAACCTGGCTGAAAGGTCAAAAAGTGGATATTGAGCGCGTTCTTGTCAGTCCCTATCTGCGTGCAGAACAGACGCTGGATATTGTTGGGGAGTGCATGAACCTGCCGAAACATGTCGACGTGATGCCGGAGCTCACGCCGTGCGGTGATGTGGGAATGGTGAGCGCCTATCTGCAGGCGCTGGCGAATGAAGGCGTGACGACGGCGCTGGTTGTCTCCCACCTGCCGCTGGTGGGGTATCTGGTCTCAGAGCTGTGTCCGGGGGAAACGCCCCCGATGTTCACCACCTCGGCGATCGCCTGCGTGACGCTGGATGCCGACGGCAAAGGTGAGTTCCTCTGGCAGAAAAGCCCCTGCAACCTCAAGATGGCCAACGCCATCTGACGGCCCCCCGGAGCCCGCCGTTACGGCAGCTCCGGCGGTTGCCACTCCTCGACCTCAATCAATATCAGCAGTGCGGCGTCACCGCCGTACTCTTTTGGTGCCTGGTGAAACGCCATAATATGCGGATGTTGCGCCAGCCACAGCGGGGTTTGCTGTTTGAGGATGTGTTTCCCGTGCCCGTGCATCACGCAGGCGCAAAACACATGCTCGCGGCGGCAGGCGGCAATTAGCGCGCCCAGCTCCTGTTTGGCCTGCTGCTGGGTAAGCCCATGCAGATCGAGGAACAGCTCCGGCGAATAATCTCCACGGCGCAGCTTTTTCAGCTCGAAATGGCTGACGTCGGGGCGGACATATTTCGTCGAGCCTTCGGTATTCAGTAGCGGTTGAAACTCATCGGAAAAATAGTGGCTGTTATCGACCTGTTCCTGCAGCAAACGCTTAGGAGCAACCTCGGTAATTTTCTTGCGCTGCGGGCGGTGAACAATAGTGTCCTGTTTGATCTTCCGCGTGCCGGTCATCAGCTGACGGAACAGCGCCTGATCCTCCTCGCTAAGCGATGTCTTCTTTTTCATTGTCCGCTCTCATTCATACTTTGCGCTAGTTTACCCGACTCAATATCCCTTCGGGCAAGGAAAACCTGTTTTTTCCCCCGCCCCTTATCGCAAGAATGCTGATTTATCGCCGTCTTCATGGCACACTAGCCGCCGAATTTATAGCAGAGTGTGCCCTGGAGGATGTCGTGGATAAAATTTTTGTTGATGAGGCAGTCAATGAGCTGCATACCATTCAGGACATGCTGCGCTGGGCGGTAAGCCGTTTCAGCGCTGCTAATATCTGGTACGGTCACGGGACTGATAACCCGTGGGACGAGGCGGTACAGCTGGTGCTGCCTTCACTGTATCTGCCGCTGGATATACCGGAAGACATGCGCACTGCGCGCCTGACCTCCAGCGAGAAACACCGCATTGTAGAGCGGGTGATTCGCCGCGTGAACGAGCGTATTCCCGTCGCCTATCTGACCAACAAAGCGTGGTTCTGCGGGCATGAGTTTTACGTTGATGAGCGTGTGCTGGTGCCGCGCTCCCCGATTGGCGAACTGATCAATAACCAGTTTGCCGGACTGATTAACCATAAGCCGCAGCACATCCTTGATATGTGCACCGGTAGCGGCTGCATCGCCATCGCCTGCGCCTATGCCTTCCCGGAAGCGGAAGTCGATGCGGTAGATATCTCCCCGGACGCGCTGGCCGTCGCCGAGCACAACGTTGAGTCCCACGGCCTGATCCATCACGTTACGCCGATCCGTTCCGATCTGTTCCGCGATCTGCCGAAGCTGCAGTACGATCTGATCGTCACCAATCCGCCGTATGTCGATGAAGAGGACATGGCCGATCTGCCGGAAGAGTATGAGCATGAGCCGGTGCTGGGGCTGGCCTCCGGAAGCGACGGCCTGAAGCTAACGCGCCGTATCCTCGGCAACGCGCCGGATTATCTCAGCGACGACGGGATTCTGATTTGTGAAGTCGGTAACAGCATGGTACATCTGATGGAGCAGTATCCGGATGTGCCGTTTACCTGGCTTGAGTTTGATAACGGCGGCGACGGGGTCTTTATGCTGACCAAACAGCAGCTGATTGACGCCCGTGCGCACTTCGGTATTTATAAAGACTAAAAAAACAACACGCCAACATAACGAAAAAGATTGGAGCCGTGATGGCAGGAAATACAATTGGACAACTCTTTCGCGTCACTACCTTCGGCGAATCGCACGGTCTGGCGCTGGGCTGCATCGTTGACGGCGTGCCGCCGGGCATCCCGCTGACCGAAGCCGACCTGCAGCACGACCTCGATCGTCGTCGCCCGGGTACCTCGCGTTACACCACGCAGCGTCGCGAGCCGGATCAGGTCAAAATCCTCTCCGGCGTCTTCGAAGGCGTTACCACCGGGACCAGTATCGGTCTGCTGATTGAGAACACCGATCAGCGTTCGCAGGATTACGGCGCGATCAAAGATCTGTTCCGTCCGGGCCACGCCGATTACACCTACGAGCAAAAGTATGGTCTGCGCGACTATCGCGGCGGCGGTCGTTCTTCTGCGCGCGAAACCGCGATGCGCGTAGCGGCCGGGGCGATTGCCAAAAAATACCTTGCCGCGAAGTTCGGCATCGTCATTCGCGGCTGCCTGACGCAGATGGGCGATATTCCGCTGGCCATCAAAGACTGGGATCAGGTTGAGCAGAACCCCTTCTTCTGTCCGGACCCGGATAAAATCGACGCCCTGGATGAACTGATGCGCGGCCTGAAAAAAGAGGGCGACTCCATTGGCGCGAAAGTGACGGTAGTGGCTGACGGCGTACCGCCAGGCCTCGGCGAGCCGGTCTTCGACCGTCTGGATGCCGATATCGCCCACGCGCTGATGAGCATCAACGCCGTGAAAGGGGTGGAAATTGGCGACGGCTTCGAGGTGGTGAAGCTGCGCGGCAGCGAAAACCGCGATGAGATCACCAAAGCCGGGTTCCAGAGCAACCACGCCGGCGGCATTCTTGGCGGCATCAGCAGCGGCCAGCAGATCGTTGCCAACATCGCGCTGAAGCCTACCTCCAGTATTACCGTTCCCGGTCATACGATTAACCGCTTTGGCGAAGAAGTGGAGATGATCACCAAAGGGCGTCACGATCCGTGCGTCGGCATCCGCGCCGTACCGATCGCTGAGGCGATGCTGGCGATCGTTCTGATGGATCACTTTATGCGTCAGCGCGCGCAGAATGGCGACGTGACGACGACAATTCCACGCTGGTAACCATGAAAAACACCGTTATCGCACTGCTTGCGCTGTTGGCTAGCGCCGGTAGCCTGGCCGCCACGCCATGGCAGAAAATAACCCAACCGATCGGCGGCAGCGCCCAGTCAATCGGCGCGTTTTCCAATGGCTGTATCGTTGGCGCCGAGGCGCTCCCCCTGAGTGCCCCAGGCTATCAGGTGATGCGTACCGATCAGCGTCGCTACTTCGGTCATCCGGATCTGGTTCAGTTTATTCAGCGCCTGAGTAATCAGGTGCACAATAAAGGTATGGGAACCGTGCTGATTGGCGACATGGGGATGCCGGCGGGCGGGCGCTTTAACGGCGGGCACGCCAGCCACCAGACGGGCCTCGATGTCGATATCTTCCTTCAGCTGCCGCAAACGCGCTGGACATCGTCCCAGCTGTTGAAGCCGCAGGCGCTGGACCTGGTCGCCAGCGATGGCAAGCATGTGGTGCCGTCGCTATGGAGCCCGCAAATCAGCCAGCTTATCAAGCTGGCGGCGGAAGATAGCGAAGTTACCCGCATCTTCGTCAACCCGGCGATTAAACAGCAGCTGTGCCTGGACGCGGGCAGCGACCGCCAGTGGCTGCGTAAAGTCCGTCCCTGGTTCCAGCATCGCGCTCATATGCATGTCCGACTGCGTTGCCCGGCGGGAAGTCTGGAGTGCGAGGATCAGGCGCCGCCGCCGCCCGGCGATGGCTGCGGAGCGGAGCTGCAGAGCTGGTTCGAACCACCTAAACCCGGGTCTACCCCCCCTGTGAAGAAGACGCCGCCGCCGCTGCCGCCTTCCTGCCAGGCGCTACTGGATGAGCATGTGCTGTAATGGATAGTTTTATCGAGTTGTTTGCCGTATCGCCGCTGGTGCTGGTGGTACTCTTCTTTGTCGCCATCCTGGCCGGTTTTATTGACTCACTGGCGGGAGGCGGGGGCTTATTGACTGTCCCTGCGCTGATGGCGGCCGGCATGCCGCCAGCCCAGGCGCTGGCGACCAATAAGCTGCAGGCCTGCGGCGGGTCGCTATCGGCGACCCTCTATTTTGTCCGCCGCAAGGTGGTTAATCTGGCCGATCAGAAGCTGAATATTCTGATGACCTTTATCGGCTCAACCGCCGGAGCGCTGCTGGTGCAGCACGTGCAATCCGATATTCTGAAGCAGATCCTGCCGTTGCTGGTGATTGGCATCGGCCTTTATTTCCTGCTGATGCCGAAACTGGGCGAAGCCGACCGGCAGCGTCGGCTTTACGGTCTGCCGTTTGCGCTGGTCGCCGGCGGTAGCGTAGGGTTTTACGATGGCTTTTTCGGCCCCGGCGCCGGTTCGTTTTACGCCCTGGCTTTTGTCACTCTGGCCGGGTTTAACCTTGCCAAGTCGACGGCCCATGCCAAGCTGCTGAACGCCACCTCAAACGTCGGCGGCCTGCTGCTGTTTATCATCGGTGGAAAGGTTATCTGGGCCACCGGCTTTGTGATGATGGCCGGCCAGTTTATTGGCGCCCGCGCCGGGTCCCGGCTGGTGCTGAGTAAAGGGCAGTCGCTGATCCGGCCGATGATCGTTATCGTCTCGGCGGTGATGAGCGCGAAACTTCTTTATGACAGCCACGGGGCTGAGATTTTGCAGTGGTTGGGAATTCATTAATGCAACAGCAACACCATTATCAGCAGCTGATAGACCTTTTCGACAGCTGCTTTGCCGAAGAATTTAATACCCGCCTGATTAAAGGCGACGATGAGCCGATCTACCTTCCGGCTGACGATGAAACGCCCTATCACCGTATCGTGTTTGCGCACGGATTTTTTGCCAGCGCCCTGCACGAGATCTCTCACTGGTGTGTCGCCGGCAAGGCGCGTCGCGAACAAGTAGATTTTGGCTACTGGTACTGCCCGGACGGCCGCGATGCAATGACCCAAAGCCAGTTTGAGGATGTCGAGGTGAAACCGCAGGCCTTTGAGTGGCTGTTCTGCGTGGCGGCGGGATTTCCGTTTAACGTCAGCTGTGACAATCTGGAAGGGGACGTTGAGCCCGATCGCATCGCCTTCCAGCGCCGGGTGCATGCTCGGGTGATGACTTTACTTGAACAAGGGATCCCCGAACGTCCGGCGCGCTTTATTCGCGCGTTACAACACTATTATCAAACGCCGCCATTGACGGCGGAACACTTTCCGTGGCCGGAAGACCTGCACTAAGGCCGCACATTACATGACAAGAGGTAAGATGATGATCGCGGAGTTTGAATCACGCATTCTGGCGCTGATTGACAACATGGTAGACCACGCCAGTGATGATGAACTGTTTGCCGGCGGTTATCTGCGCGGCCACCTGACGCTGGCGGTGGCTGAGCTGGAAGGTGAGGGCGAGCATTCTGCTGACGCGGTACACAGCAGAGTTAGCCAGAGCCTGGAGAAAGCCATCAGCGCTGGCGAACTGTCGCCGCCGGACCAAATTCTGGTGCAGGGGATGTGGCATAACCTGTATCAACAGGCGAAAAATCAGGCCTGAGCCATGTTGTAGCCCGGGTCAGGCGTCAGCCGTACCCGGGAAATTGCCTGCCCTCATGGTTTTATTTCACCGCTTTTCCCTTCAGCAGTTTTCTCACCCACAGCCGATTCGGATTCAGCGCCGCCAGGGTGTCGCTATCCAGCGGCAGCGGTTCCGCGCTCATTTGCGCCGCCAGCAGCTCAGCGCTTAACGGCGCGGTGCAAAGCCCGCGCGACCCGAGCGCGCCAAGCATAAACAGGTTACGACAGACCGGCGCGCTATCGGCGATATCCGGTTGTTCGTGGAGGCTGGCGTATTGCGTCAATGTTGCCGCGTAGTCCGGCACGTTGCCGACCATCGGTAGATGATCGCGGGTGGCGCAGCGCACGCCGCAGCGAGCGTCGTTGGCGCTGATATCCACGTCCTGTGGCCACTCCGCGCCCGGGAAGCAGTCGATCAGCCGTTGCCGGTTGTGCTGCTGATCTTCTTCGCTGAAGTTGGTGTCGGTTTTCCCGCGGTGGTAGCTGGCGCCAATGCAGTGCTGCTGATTTTGCGGATTCTGTGGCGTCAGGTAGCCGTCGTAGCACAGCACCTGGCGCAGGGCGGCAAGCCGCGGGGTGGTGGGAATATGGCTGACCTGGCCGCCAACCGGGTAGACCGGCAGTTGGGCGGTTTGCGCAAAACCAGTGATGCGGTGGCCGTTCGCCAGAACCACCGCCTGATGATAGCGCTGCTGATTGAGCAGCCAGCCATCGCCCTCCGCGCTGAGCGTTTCGACGGGATAACCATAGTGCACGTGCAGTCCGCGCGTGGCCGCCAGCGCCAGCAGCTCGGCGGTGAGCTGCTGCGGGCACAGCCAGCCGCCGGCCGGATAGGTGATGCCGCCGCAGCCGGTATCGACGCCGGTCAGCCCGGCAACCTGTTCCGCCGTCACCGCGCAGGCGATGTCCGGGGGTAAATTCAGCGCCAGCATCTGGGCGATTTTATGCATGCTTTTCTCATCCCAGCCGAGCTGGGTAACACCGCACCATTGGTGATCGAACATCACCGGCAGCGCGTCATACATTCGGCGGGCGAAGGTAAAGGCGGCCGGAAAAAAGCGTGCCAGCGCCGGATCGTGCTGACTTAACAGCGGATACAGCGCGCCCTGGCGATTGCCGGAGGCGCCCTGCGCTGGAGCCTCATCGGCGCAGTAAAGGGTCACCTGCCAGCCGCGGCGCAGCAGCGCCAGGGAGAGCAGGGCGCTGGCGATCCCGCCGCCGATGATGGCCGCCTCGCGGGCATCGCTGCTACTGCGAGCGAACCAGGGGGCGCGCGCAGGAAAGCTCAGCGTTTGCGCCATCTCGCCGGTCAGCATCTCCCGCTTGCGGCCGAAGCCTTTGCTTTTACGCATGGTAAAGCCGGCCTCCTGCAGGCCACGGCGAACAAAACCGGCGGAGGTAAAGGTGGCCAGCGTCCCGCCGGGCCGCGCCAGGCGCGCCATGGCGCTGAACAGATCCTGAGTCCACATGTCGGGATTTTTCGCCGGGGCAAAGCCGTCAAGAAACCAGGCGTCCACCTGCTGGTTCAGCGAATCATCCAGCTCCCTGGTCAGCTCATTGATATCGCCAAACCACAGATCGAGCGTCACTCGCCCGCCGTCGAGCAGCAGACGATGGCACCCGCCGAAGGCCGACGGCCATTGCGCCTGCAGCTGCTGCGCCCACGGAGCCAGCTCTGGCCAGCGCTGGTGCGCCAGGCGGAGATCCTCAGCCTTCAGCGGATATTTTTCAAAACTGATGAAATGTAACCTTTGCAAGGTAACGTCCGGGTTATCACGAACAAAAACGTCAAACGCCTGCCAGAGGGTGAGGAAATTGAGCCCGGTGCCGAAGCCACTCTCCGCGACGATCATCAGCGGGCGAGGGTGGCTGGGGAAGCGCTCCGGCAGGCGATTTCCGCCGAGAAAAACGTAGCGAGTCTCTTCCAGACCGTTGTCATTGGAAAAGTAAACATCGTCGAAATCTCGGGAAACAGGTGTACCCTCAGCGTTGAATTCCAGGTTGGCGGGTTGTATGGCGTTTTGTTTCACGTAAGTTACTCGAATCACAAGGCGTAGCACGATCTTAACGATGTGTGCCTGAGGGCGCAAATTTATACACAAAATGTCTGATCGGACTTGTTCGGCGTACAAGTGTACGCTATCGTGCGACACGAAACTTAAAATAGTGCGACTTACAGAGGTATTTAATGAAACGTGCAGTGATTACTGGCTTGGGCATC